>OFFR01001022.1_pt1 | contig 13596 bp, 15 predicted proteins | sample 1521421 | NCBI WGS metagenome assembly OFFR01 (sample SAMEA3504087, study PRJEB24116) | mouse gut metagenome | biome: mouse gut; feature: mouse-associated habitat; material: faeces | place: Denmark | collected 2011 | reverse complement strand
CAGAAGAACCGGGAATTGTCAAGATAGCGGAAGATATTCTGGAGATTAGCGTGAGTACAGGGAATCCAAGTCGATATGTATTTTATTTTGACAGACAGCGATCTATAATGTCAGAAACCTTTTTTAATCCTATACTATTTGATAACAAGTATGTCGCTTATATGAAAGATGATAGATTGATCTTGGCGGATATCTTTCGCGAAGGGATATTAGAGTTGGAAATCGTAAGAGATTTCAGCGAAATGGCAGATCCTGTTTCAGCAATTATATCGGTGGAAATGCTGGAGGGTGGGGAAATTCTATTGCAATATTATCAAGGAGAAGACATGGAGATAATGTCGGAGATGATCGAGCCAATGGAAACAGCGCATGTAAAGCAGGACGAGATAGCATTATGTCCTTTCGGACGGTTTGGCCGCAAACTGTAGCCGAGAGTGAGCGGCTGGAGAAGATGGTCAGATTGATAGAAAGTGCCGAGAAACTGACAGGCAAGGCAGAAAGAGAGTTTGCAGATTCGGTTTTGGAAGTAAGCATAGGAGCAAATAAACAGGTCATAGAAGAATTGATGGGAGATGGTAAAATGTGTCAGGCATTACTGGAGATCATGGAGCCGCACCTGCTGCTCAGAGAAAAAGAAGGAATGGAAGAAGGCCGGAAAGAGGGTATTAAAGAAGGTATCAAAGAAGGTATCAACGGAACGGTGGATACCTTGAGAGCGTTTGGCCATGGAGATCTGGAAATAAAAAATGCGATCATGCAGAGATATGCTCTTTCTGAGGAAGAGGCAGAGGGATATTTGTATCAAAAGTCATAATACAGCATGATTCATCGTACAAAAATTTTATTGAACAATTCGGCGTGCTTTTATCCTGTTATGGGGAGATGAGGGACGCCGTTTTTTATGTTGTCATCTGCCGGACAGTATTTCTACTTTATTGCATGACAAGTGAACAGGTATGAAAGATGCCTGACAGGAAGCGTGTGCTTTCTGATCAGGCCTTCCACATCGGGAGGCTCTTCCCCGGAATGCAGCCGCAGGAAATGGCCGCACATTTTAATGTTTTTGTCAAGCGCATTTGGGATATTTCAAACGGTTTTTAGTTTGGCTTGAAAAAAGCGTAGATTTTGCATATAATAGTTGTATCAATAGGAAAGAAGGTCATAGCGTATGAGTAATAAAGAAAGAATTATTGAACTTTTAGACGTTATACCAGATTATAAAATAGGTTATGTGCTTGCATATGTCCAGGGAGTGGCAGCCGATGAGAAAGCAGACGATCTTTTTTGCCAGAGAATGGTAGAAAACTATGAAAATGCTCCTGATGAAGACAAAGAAGATATTCCTCTTGAGGAATGCATGAAGGAGTGGGGACTTGCCTGATGTACCGTATTATTGTTAAGAAGAAAGCCAAAAAGTTCATCGACAAGTTACCTGTGAATGAGCGAAAACGCATCGCATATGCAATAGAACAACTTCCAGATGGGGAGGACATAAAGAAAATAAAAGGTCATGATGAATTATTAAGATTGCGTGTTGGGGATTATCGGATTATTTACTCTGTAGATAATGGAAAGCTGATATGGCATTGGCTTATCCAGAAATGTCACCAAAAAGGATATAACTGATAGATTAAGCACAATTTTAAGGATGGTAAGGAAATTTAAGGCAATCGTTTGAAATAAACGGTTGCTTTTTAAATGCAAAAAATGAGGGAAGTTGGTAAAGATCATACGACAGACAGCAATGATGGCTTTCCTGTGGGCGGCAGAGAGCTGTGAACAGGAACAGACAGGGAGCGTATGCAGCAAAAGCTGGATACGCTCTCTTTGAAAGAGGAATTCGGCATGGATTATTACAGGATACCGGGAATACCGAAAGAAGCATATATGGGATGGAAATAAGGACGGCGGCATAATGCAGAAATGATGCATAAATGATGCAAAGATGATGCAAAGATGATACAGGGCCGCGGTAAAATATAGAATGGCAGTGGAAGTTTGAGTGATACATAAATGGAGAAAATGATTATGCTCACAGAAAAATGTATTATGACGATCATTCAGATAGTGTGGATAGGCGCACAGGCGGTTACAGCTCATGCAGAAGAAGCGGTGGGCAGACCTGATCTTTTGACGATGCCGGGAATTGTGACTGATTTTTTGTCTATGGATACGGAAGAATTTGAGAACCAATATGATAGAAATGAGTTGTATGACAGGGGTATCCTTTACTGCGACAGGTGTGCATGGAAATATGACGGGGAAGTTGTGGATGGTTTTCAGAAGCAGGAGGATTACTATGAAGTCGACGATATTACGGCCATAAGATTTATTGATCTGTACGCATCAGATATGGTTGTGCATAGCAAGGATGATGATTTTGAAACTGGGCAGGAAGAAGGGGAATTAGTTCTTCAATATTTTGGAGATTATGCGGTATCAATGTATTCTTTTATAGGCAGTGATACACAAAGTGGAGAGAACGTTAATATAGTAGAATTTTCGTACGTCAAGGCAGAATTGAGTAAAAGGGAAAACAGAGGGGCAGCCCCGGAAGCACTCTATGAATTTCTGGAAAAAGAATATTATGAGGTACAGGAAGAAATAAGGTCGGGGGAATGGGCAGCGTCACCGGAAAAGAAAAGGGCAGTGTATATATCAAACGGCGCACTCCCGAAACATCCGTCACAGATTTATGTACGTTTTCAGGAGAAAGTACCAGATCTTATTTTTCGGAATACATGGCAGTATTTTTTCGCAGGATGGATAGATGAAGATCATTTTATCTGTTATAACGATGCCGGGCCTGTTCTGGTACATTTAGAGACAGAACAAATAGAAGCTGTCAAAAAAGAAGAAGATGATTACGATACGTGGGGATGTCATTATGAACTCAAAGAGAATCAGATGATCGCACTATTCAGCGATGAAGAGTACTATCGTTGGGATATTATCAGCGAAAATGGTGATATATATCTTGCAGGCAGGGCAATACATAAAACAGAAATATGACCGCAGGGAGGAAATTAGCTGAGAAGGCAGCATAGGAAGAATTTGCAAAATAATAGTAAGCATATGATCGGAGTGATTTGGTATGAAGAGAGTGAAGAGGCTGGTGGTCGTACTGTGTTTTTTACTGTGCATTTATGAGTATGCACAGGGCAAAACAGAATTTCGCATAATGGATGAAAGTGCGGAAGAGCATGAGCTGCGGCTGATAACAGAAAAGAATCCACAGTATGAGGCTGCTTCTGATCTTAACTTACAGGAAACCGTTGATAATACAGGCAACGATGAATGGATAAGGGAGCATGTAGAAGGCGTATCATTTTGGCCTGGTGTTACGCAGGAAGATGTCATAAGAATAGCAGAGTTGAAAAATTTGAGATATTTGAGCATAGCAATTTCCGGTGATGATGATATTGATCTGTCGCCATTAGGCAGTTTGACACAACTGCAGGAATTGTCAATGTTATTTACTGGATTGGGTGACGTAGATTTGTCTTTTATCAAAAATCTGCAGTATATAGAAAGTATCTATTTTGAGGGATATGCCGGTGATAGTGACCTGTCAATCTTTGCAGACTTGAAGTGGCTGAGAAACTTATCGGTTGAGTATCTGACGGACGTTGACCTGAGCCATCTTAGTCAATGTGTAAATCTTAGAGAGATCCACATTATTGGGCAATCCATTAGAAATGTAGAAAGTCTTTCACATTTAACACAGTTGGAATCACTTTATTTATGGGATAACGGGTGGTGGTTGTGGTATAGAGATGATGATGAAAAATCCCCCATGGATCTGAGTGCACTTACTGGCCTGTCAGAGCTCCGGTCCTTATATCTGATAAATATCAAGATAACGGATGTGGAGCCATTGGCTGAATTGCATAATCTGAAATTCATTATGCTGGCAGGCACGGACGTTGAGGATGTGAAAGCACTGCGTAATCTGGAGAATCTGACAGACCTGCATATTTACGGCAATAAAAATAAAGATGTAAAGGAACAGGCGGAGATGTATATGAAGCATGTGGAAAGTGTAATTGTTGAGGAAGGGATTCCGCCGAACATATAGAAGTATAAACACAATAGTCTCAAGTGGGAATGAGAGGAGATACTATCTGATCAGGACCGAACCGTTTGAATATGTTGTGCTGCGGGATGTCAGGGTTCATAAAGGCATCAACTGACATGCGGATCCAATGTATATCTACACAATGGACAAACTCTGGGGCAGGTAACAACAATGGCACCTGCCAATAAATTATATTATGATTTTGATGCAGCAGCGTTTGAGGCAATAGCTGAAAAGGCACAGATCATTAGTGATCCTGGCATAACGTATGACACGAAGGCTATAACAGCGATGCTCTGCTTCCTGGAGCATATATTCTTTTAGATGCACTGCTATAGGCAGAACGGGAGTATACATGAAAAAAAATACTTACCATTAAACTATTAATCTTCTCAATACTTACCATGAGCGGGTGTGGACCAGGGAGTCTTAAAGATACAGTTGTGCCGGTGCAGATGAAATGCGGACAGATAACGGAGGAAATAGGAATTACTGGCAGAACAGAAGAAGAAACAGAGTTGATCAAAAGAATCATGGCAGAGGATAAAGAGGGATTTCAGGATTTTCTTATGGAAGAGTGGGAATATCCTCATATACAGAGATGGGTAGCGGTATGGGGTTATGATTTTACCGGGGACGGGCAGGATGAGATCATTGTGTCTAAGGGTGATGTTAATATTTCCGCTGTACTTTCTTTTAATTATATATATGATTGTACAGGAAGGAAAATGTCAGAGTTTGTGGGAGGGGATCTTTCTATGACACAGATCCTTAAGGGATGGAAAGGGAATGGCACATTTCTGCTGTATGATGCTGTTCACTATGCTTCACATAATAATGCAAATATATATACAGAGATTGAGAAAGCAGATGGATCAATGGAAGCAGGCGTACAGCTGGTGGAATTTGACCGCAGGCCGGGAGGGGAGGAAGGAGAGGACGGATATTATATTTTTAAGGATTTTACAAAGGAGGAAGAAATAAAGACGTTTACATATGGTACAGAGTAAGGGAGGCAGCGACAGTGAAAAGAATAGTATACAAAACAGCGCTTATGATCAGTCTCAGTTCCGTGGCTGCTGCAGGATGCACAGCAGACAGTGTAGATAGAACGCTGCCAGTGCAGGAGGAATGTTTCGTGGAAACAAGTGAAGCTGTGGGACAGGAAGATTCTGGTATGGCAGAAGCCGGTATCAATGGGGCGGATCAGGCCATCATAGCAGAAGCAGACAAAAAAGAAACAGAGAAAGAGCATACAGCGGAAAAGGAGACAGAGGTGATGGATCAGATGCCGGTGACAGAGAATCAGGAAGCATATAGATCTTTGGTGAAAAAGGTGTGGATCGAAGACTGGCCGGAGAGACAATTTAGTGATGCCTTTGAATTTATCATCACCCGGATCGAGGAAGAGGAAATAGAAGGCGCTGTTATATTGGAAAGTGGCATTCCCAGCCATTACTGGGACAGCAGACCGGAATGGCAACAGCGATGCAGACCGTTCCAGGGAACCATCTTGGGAAATAAGGCAGTGTGTACTTTCCGGTATGAGGGATATCCTGCAGAAGTGGAATTTCTCTTTCTTGAAGATGGCAGGATAGAGGCGGAAGTAAGGTGTGGCGGACTGGATATCAATAGGAAACGGAAGTTCCGGCCATACAATATGACAGATGATATTGACTGGCTGAAAGATAATTTGATCTCAACACCGGTCGTGTTGGATTCCTGGGGAGAAGTGAACCTGGTCAGTGCAACAACGATCGAGCCGCATTCTATCCCATGGTTCTTTTTAACGGATGATGATGGGAATATTTTATACGAGGAATGTTGCTCGAAAGGAATAAACGGCGGGATCGTGGTCTGGGATATTTTTATCGAGGATATCGACCGGGACGGCCGCCAGGATATATGGACAGTGGTCTGTGTGGATGAACCTGCCCGTCCCCCGGAAGCCGGAAGGATTGTATGCAGGTTTTATCAGGCGGAGAACGGTTATTTTTATGAGGAGAGGGACTTCGGAGAAGACCTGCCGGAAGAATACCAAGGGGTGTATCGGATCAAGCGTTTTATCCCTTCGGCAGAGTATGAGGAGACAGGCGGGAATGTATTGACGCAGCAGGAAGCCGAAGCGATGCAGGAAAAGGAGTTTGTGATCCAGGCCGAATCTTTTGTATCCTATGACTCGGAGAGGCGGATCGGGACAAGGGACGACCGTGAACCGGTGTCGGAGGAAAGTATGATCAAGGAGTACCGGGACGATAGGAATTCAGTGTATATCTGGAGGCCGGCGGCTCCGGATACCCTGCTGCGTGAGTCCCGTCCGGATGAGAGGCTGCGGGAAGCGGTCGGGGAAGCATATTATAATAAGATCAATGGGGTGTTCACCAACTTTTATCTGGGATGGCAGCAGTTCTACACGTTGGATGGCGGAGAGGAAATGATCATGCACTCCATGCTGACCGGACAGGATTATATCCTGGAAAAGAAGAGTGGGGGAGAATAAAGGAAGCGAAGATGGACTATGAAATCCATAAAGCAACAGAGACATTCCGGTAGACTGCATTGTACAGTAGCATACAGTTCTGAAAGATTATTTCAAATAGAATCAAATATACCAGTTCAGTTTGAAAGTGAAGATGATATGATGGTTTATATTTGGAGTAATTATAATAGATGAGGAGACGATAATGGATATAGTTGGTGCAATGCTAAAGTATATGGAAGTTAAGGATAAAAGAATACTGGTAAAAAATATACAAATAAGTGATTATGAGTTGACTGTAGTAGTAGTAAAAATATTGTCATGGCTTAAGCTGGAGCATAAGAGAAGTATCTGGATATCTCAAGGGAAAAGAAATCGCTTTAAACCTTTAGAGATAGATATGAGATATCCATGGTGTGCAAATTTGTATAAACTTGTTGAAAACGAAAGTCTATTTGTTAAAAGATTATTGTGAGGGACAGGATTAAGAGAGCAGCATTATTGTTACTGAGTATGTCTGCATTTATCTATATAGTTGGATTAAATCAACAAAAATGGGGAGAAGATCATGATTTAAACGAGGAAAGTGCGGAACAAGAAAGAAAAACAGAGCAATTTGCAGAGAATATGAAACAGGAAGAATTTTTTGATGATTATAGTTGGTATTATGAAATTTACGCAGATGCTGTAGCATTGGCGGAGGAGAATGGATTCTATCAGTTTCTTAATTTGGGAAAAACCTGGATATCAGAGGAAGGACACTATTGCGCCTTTTTTATTGCCGAATATAGCGATTCCGGCGTCTGTTTGGATGCACAGTCGATGGATGTATATGAGCTGACGTTTCAGGCTTCGATTTATACAGAAAACTTTGCCGGAATGGATTACCGAACCATAGAGGTCAATGAACGGAAAGTGGCGGAGACAGAGAAGATTCTGTTGCAAAATGGCATCAATGAAAGATGCAGGTTATGTGATATGGATGATCAAAGTACATTGGTAAAGACGGATTCTGGCAAGTGGTATCGTATTGATCTGGCAGAAAAAACAATAACGCAGGCAGAGATTGATGAAGTGGAAAAAGAGGAAGAAGAAAATTGGGATTTTCAAGAAGAATGGTGGAGCTCTTATCAAAAGGTTATGCAGAGCTGGACAAAGATAACGGAATATGAAAAAGAATTTGCCGGCACATTAGGAGGTACTGTACAGTATGACCCACATTTAGTGAATCATATAGGGAAGGATCTGATTTATGAAAGATATGCATTAAAGGATCTGGATAAGGATGGGACGCCGGAATTAATTCTGCTTTCGGACCATCCGAGCTCCATGAATGCTATCTTTACCTACACAGACAGATTGTTGTACTGCGGAACATATTATAATGCTTTATATACGGACGATGGCAGGATCATTGAAAGAGGCAGTTGGTTCGGAGGATCGGCAATGATAAAAGAAACATGGGACATTACCGAGATCAGAGCAGGAGAAATCGTTGGAAAAGAGAGTATCTGGGAAGAATATCAGGATTATAATAGAAATGAAGTAAAATATATGAGGCATATAGAAGAAACGGAGGAAATCTCGTATGAAGAGTATCGGGATATTAAGAATTCACTGTTATGCAGGGCAGATTTTGTGAGAAATATGGATAGTGAAAGAATTAACTGATCATTGGAGTGAGTTGGCGTGAAGAGAATAAAGAGGCTGGGGATCGTATTGTGTTTTTTGCTGTGCATTTATGAGTATGCACAGGGTAAAACAGAATTTCGTATAATGGATGAAAGTGCGGAAGAGCAGGAGTTGCAGCTGATAACAGAGAAGAATCCACAGTATGAGCCTGCCTCTGATCTTAGCTTTCAGGAAATGGCTGAGAACACAGGCAATGATGAATGGATAAGGGAACATGCGGAAGGGATATCATTTCAATATTGTGTTACGCAGGAAGATGTCGCAAGACAGACCTGCATATATACGGCAATAAAAATAAAGAGGTAAAGGAACAGGCAGAAATGTATATGAAGCATGTGGAAAGTGTAGTTGTTGAGGAAGGGATTCCGTCGAACATATAGCAGTATTTATGTATGCATTGGCAAGAGGGATGTTGAACATAGCCTTTAGACAGGAATTGAAAATGAAGGCTGGGAAGATTACAGCGAATGGCGATAGAGTCTGTTTGACAAGACAAAGATATTCATTTCCTGTAAATCTGAAAGATGGCTGAGTGTCGTGTACTCTGTTCAGATGGACAGGCCATGGAATTCTAATTATTTGAATGGGTTAAAGGAGTAAAAAATTGTTTTATAAATTATCATTTGATATGGATATGATAGACGAAGCTGTTCAGGATGGAAGAAATATAATTTACGCTGAATCTACTAACATGGATGAAATTGAACATGAAAATGTCAGAAAAGGGTTTTTTGATAACATTATATTATCCATGCAAGCTATAAATAATTGGCCAAATGTAGAATTCTACTATAATTCAAAAGGATTTGATTTGGAAGAAGAATATCTGCTGAATGTAAAAAGGTGGCCGATTGTTCATATTAGGGTTATGGAAGAATTCATTAAAAAAGAAATAATCGGTTTGCAGTTCTTTCCAATTAAATTAATTGATGCAGCAACAAATAATGTTAATACAAATTATGTTGTAATGTACATTAAAAACTTTATTGATGCATTTGACATGGAAAAAAGTAAATATAGATATAATGAAAAATATGATTTTTATACTTTTATTCCAAAAGAAACTTATTTAAATAGAAGTATCTGCATGAGGTATGATATCTTTCGGTGTACAAGAAGTGTAGCGGCTATATATGTTTCTGAAAAAATAAAGAATATTATTGAGGACAATCACTGGATTGGATTTGCTTTTTACAGACAAAAATAATGTGAAAAATAGAGTAAATCGGAATTAGGTGCCAGCCCGATTGGACAGGAACCAATATGATGACGGGGCTATGGGACAGGCGAATTATCAGTTTATCAAAGGGTTATCAAAGTCGGTCAGTGATTGGGTAATTAGGTTAAACTTATAAAATAAAAAATGAAAAGGAGCAGGAAATATCTGTTCCTTTTTTTGTGTTATTTTGATACAATCATTCTATAACGATTGTATCAAAGAGGTATGTATTATGTCAAAAGGATCAACGAAACTGAAAGTCCTGCATGATTTATTCGAAGAGAATAATATTCATCCTAATCTCATGGAAGGTAACGATGCCCTTATTGAGGCCGTTAAAGAGAATGCAGGAACGGTTAAGGACTACAGGCATCAGTCTTATATCAGACATCCGCTGGTGAGTATTATCATGATCGTGTTTTTTGCAGTGCTGGCCAACGCAGATGAATGGGCGGAAATCGAGACATTTGCGAAAAAGAAAGAAAAATGGCTGCGGGAACATCTGGATCTTCCCCACGGTATCCCCACAGATGATACGTACCGCATCGTCATGGGAAATATTGATACGGAACATTTTTTCCGCCTGACAGTAAAGCTTCTGATAGAAGCAGTAGATGATCTGCTGGCTTATGCAGGAGGGGAAACCTATGGGAAAAGCATAACCTCCGTTGATGGAAAAGTAAGCCGCGGGTCAGCCAGGAAGGAAAGTGCTGACGGAGAAATAAAAGCCCTGCAGACGCTGAATGTGTATTCCGGGGATTACGGGATATGTCTGGGGCAAAAGTTTATAGCGGAAAAGACAAACGAGATACCTGCAGCACAGGAAATCCTGCGGATGATGGATCTGGAGGGGACGATCGTGACAGCGGACGCGATGAACTGCCAGAAAGGCACGGCCGAAGCAGTTATAAATGCAGGCGGGGATTATGTACTGGCCCTGAAAGGGAACCAGCAGCTTTTCCATGAAGAGGTGAAGGAGTATTTTGATACGGACGTGTGCGAAAGTCTGCGCGGGGAAACCGGGCATTACATGAAGACAACAGATAAAGAGCACGGAGGGATGGCAGTCCGTGAATATTATATAACGGAAGATATCATGTGGTTTAGTGAGAAAGAGAAATGGGAAGGACTTAAAAGCATCGGGATGGTACATAAGGTTATGAAAAAGAACAATGGGGAGCAGACAGAAGAAGACAGGTATTATATCTGCAGCATAGGGGCCGAAGCAGAGGAATTTGAACGGGCGGCACGCGGACACTGGGGCATAGAGAACGGTCTGCACTGGCAGCTTGACTTTACCTTTGGGGACGATAAAAACACAAGCATGGCAAAAACAAGCGCAAAGAACCTGCAGACCATGAAAAAAATAGCATTGTCTATCCTGCGCCTGGTCAGGGACAGCTATAAGATCAGCATGAAGAGGATACGGTATGACCTGTCACTGGATTTTGAAAACGGAATAGAAAAAATGCTGTCACTTTTGGACATTAACTCTGTAAAAAGTCTAATAGAATCAAACGGAAAGTCTTCTGGAAAGAAATAAAATCACGTCTTCATAACTTTATTTTTTTGACTGGCAAAGACTGGTTTTTTGACAATAACCTTTTATAAGTTTAACCTGAAGGATAAAACAAAACACTTGTTCGAACCAGACTTTTCTGCTATACTGATAAAAGCAGCAGCATCTGTAACCTTTTTACAAAGCTGCTCTGCCAAACACAACAGTGACAGTAAGGAACAACAGCTGTGAATACACTAAACCGGGAAGCCTTTGAACAGGCCAAGCTCAAAGTACTTTTAAAACAGAATGATCCTCATGGTTTCGGTACGCTGCAGGAGAAGACGGTCCATGCGGTGATGAAGCTCTATTATGAACCGGATGAAGACTACCATGAGGTGCCCATCGAGGGGTACATAGCGGATATTTATACGGGAGAGCGGATCATAGAGATCCAGAACGGCAATTTCAACAGGCTGCGGCCGAAGCTGGCGGCATTTTTGCCGTTGTATCCTGTGACGGTAGTCTATCCGATTCCTCATTACAAATGGGTGATCTGGATGGAGGAGGAGACGGGAGAACTGTCGAAGAAGCACAAATCTCCGGTCACGGGCAATGTCTACCATGCTTTTCCGGAGTTGTACAGGATCAAACAGTTTCTGGGGCATCCGAACCTTTCGTTTGCCTTTCCGCTGCTGGACATAGACGAGTACAGACTGTTGAACGGCTGGAGTAAGAACAGGAAGCGGGGATCAAGCCGGTATGACAGGATGCCGCTGGCGCTGGCCGATGAGGTGCGGATCGACTGTGCGGCGGATTTTCTGCAGCTTGTGCCTTATGAACTGCAGGAGCCTTTTACGGTGAAGGAGTTTGCACAGGCCGCAGGGATACACAGGGATCTGGCGGGTTCGACGCTGCCTCTGCTCACGTATATGCAGCTGCTTGCGCGCGCCGGGAAGCGGGGCCGGGAATATTTGTATGAAGTGGATGACAACTATAGATAGAACTTGTTTCGGACGGATATGTCCGTTATAATGTAGGTGTAAATTTTACGAAGGCTTTCGGACAGTGTAAAACGGGGTTTCTTATGGGGGCGATCATAACAGTACACGGAATGGGCGTATTGGTCTGTTTTGTCATGATTCTTTTGGTGTGGATGGCGAAGCCGACTGTACAGCAGAAGATCCTGCTGGTGGGGACAATATGTACTTTTTTGGACATGACCGGATATTTTCTGGAACTGCAGAGTGTCAGCGAGGAAGCGGCGCGCCTTTCGATCAAGGTGGAATATATCGGCACGACGATGGGACTTCTCAGTTTCCTGTATTTTTCATGTCTGTACAGCACCCATCTGGGGGACTGGCATGTCAGGCTGATCAAGCGGTTCTATGCGGTGAATCATCTGTTTATCCTGGTGGTGGTGTTTACGATCGACTTCAATACGATCTTTTACAGGAAAGTGGAACGCGTGGTACGGAACGGGTATTATCTGTGGTCTATTGATCCGGGACCGGTCTATTACTGGTGGTTTATAACGACGATGGTCCTTGGCTTTCTGATCACATTCATCGTGCTGCAGTCGGCATTGGAGCACAGAGGAGAGAAGAGGCCGGAATTGTTTCTGCTTTGTCTGGCGTCTCTGCTTCCGATCTGTCTGTGGTTTTTGAGAATGGCAGGGGTATTCGGCTATTACGATCCTTATCCAATGTCGATGATGATCACGGAATGTTTCCTGGTATTTATCATGTACAAATACCGTCTGTTTGATACCGTCAAGACGGCGAAGGATCGGGTGATCGATAACATCCGGGAAGGAATTCTCGTCACCGATCATAACGGGGAGGTCATCTATCTGAACCGGGAAATTTCAAGAATCTTTCCGGAGGTGGACTGGAAGAACCGTCGCATGGTGGAAGAGCGGGTGTTTCGGTTCCTGGAGGATCACAGAGACGGATTTATGACGTTGAAGAATCAATATTATCAGTGGAAGTCGGGAGAGATTCTTGACGATAACCGCCGCCGGGCAGGCGTGCTCTACCGCATCAGTGATATAACGGAGGGTCATCTGTATACCCAGCAGCTGATCAGCTTAAAGGAAGAGGCGGAACGCGCCAATGCGGCCAAGAGTATTTTCCTCGCGCATATGTCCCACGAGATCAGGACGCCGATCAACGCGGTGCTGGGCATGAATGAGATGGTGCTGCGGGAGAGCTGTTCCGACACGATCAAAGATTATGCCCGAAACATTCAGAATGCGGGCAAGATTCTGCTTTCTATCATCAATGACATTCTCGATCTGTCCAAGATAGAATCGGGCCAGATGGAGATCGTGGAGAAGGATTATCATCTCGGCAAGATGCTGATCGATATCGAGAATATGGTGACCATGCGGGCGGAGGAGAACAGTCTGGCCTTACATATTCAGGCAAATCCGATGCTGCCGGAAACGCTCCACGGAGATGAACAGCGGATCAAGCAGTGTATCATCAATTTCCTCACCAATTCGCTCAAATACACGAGAGAGGGGCAGGTTACGCTCCAGGTGGATTTTACCGATAAAGACAAAGATACGATCGATCTGCGGATTATTGTAACGGATACCGGCATCGGGATCGAGGAAGACAAACTGG
>OFFR01001016.1_pt1 | contig 13654 bp, 9 predicted proteins | sample 1521421 | NCBI WGS metagenome assembly OFFR01 (sample SAMEA3504087, study PRJEB24116) | mouse gut metagenome | biome: mouse gut; feature: mouse-associated habitat; material: faeces | place: Denmark | collected 2011 | reverse complement strand
GATGGCGAAGCACGCCGACCCGCAGATTCCCAATGAGGTGGACGAGTGGCTGGACCATGACCAGCTGCGGCCCTACTTCAAGACTGTGCAGCAGTCCTCTGTATGTCTCATCCGGAAGCCTCATCCGGCTATTTACTACTATGCCCTGGAGGAGTGCGGAAGCGATCCCAAGCGGACCTGCTATGTGGGCGACAACCTGGCCCGGGACATCGTGGGGGCCAAGGCCGCGGGGCTGGGCATGACCATCGGGGTGCGGTACCCCGGCAAGAAGCCCCAGGAGATCACCGAGGAGAACAAGCCGGATAGGTTCATCAGCCATTTTGCGCAGCTGCTGGATATTTTCCCGGCGATCAAGTGACGGACGGGAGTCAATCGAATCTGAATTTATCACGCCGCTCCTGCGGCGAAAAGGAGATAGTGCTATGAGCAGCATCATCGGCGGCGAGGCCCTGGCCAGGGCCGTGGAGGCCGCTTATCAGGCCGGTCAGACCGACTATTATCTGGAGCCCCTGGCTCTGGTGGACGAGAACGGAGCCCCTGTGGGCAAGATCAAGGACGGAGATCAGGTGGTCTTCTGCTGCCGGAGAGGCGAGCGGGAGATCGAGCTGACCGACGCCTTCGTGGACCCCGCGTTCCCCCATTTTGAGCGGGACTATATGAAGGACCTCAGCTTTGTCATCATGACCATGTATCATGAGAAATTCAAGGATCTGCCCATCGCCTTTGCGCCTGAAAAGGTGGTGAAACCTCTGGCTCAGGTGATCGGCGAGGCGGGGCTGCGGCAGTTCCACTGCGCCGAGTCGGAGAAGTACGCCCATGTGACCTTCTTCTTCAACGGCGGCGAGAACCAGCCCTTCCCCGGCGAGGACGACCTGCGGGTGCCCTCTCCCAAGGGCATTCCCTTCGACCAGAAGCCGGAGCTGAGCCTGCCGGAGGTGGCGGAGAAGGTCATGGGCGCCGTGGACAGCGGCTATGAGTTCATCCTCACCAACTTCGCCAACGGCGATGTAATCGGACACACCGCCAACACGGAGGCCAAGCTGTCCGCCGCCGCCACCGTCAGCCAGTATGTAGGCAAGGCGGCGGAGTACGCCAAGGACCACGGCTATGTAGTGGCTGTCACCGCCGACCACGGCAACATCGAGACACTGTATAATAAGGAAGGCAAGCCCCACGTGGCCCATACCACCAATCTGGTGCCCTTCATCGTTCTGGACCCCCAGGGACGGGACGTTGCTCTGAACGACGGCCGTCTGGGCGACGTGGCTCCCACCGTGCTGAGCGTGCTGGGGCTGGAGCAGCCCGCGGAGATGACGGGGACCTCCCTCATCGAGACGCCGGGCTTCACCAACAAAAAAATGATGCTCATCATTCTGGACGGCTGGGGCTTCGGCACAGCCGATGACAAGGATGCCATCTTCTCCGCCGATACCCCCGCCTGGGACGGCCTGCTGGCGAAGTATCCCAACAGCAGGCTCCGCGCCTCCGGGGAGGACGTGGGCCTCCAGGCCGGGAAGCCCGGCAACTCCGAGGCAGGACACTCCAATCTGGGCGCGGGCCGCGTAGTGGCCCAGGACGACGTGCGCATGGACCGCGCCATTCAGGACGGGTCCTTCAAGACCAATCCCGTCTTTTTGAAGGCCATCGCCAACGCGCGGGAGAACCATAAGCCCCTGCACCTGCTGGCTTACCTCACGGAGAAGTCCAGCCACGGGTGCATCGACTATCCCCTGATGCTGGTGGAAATGGCGGAAGGGGTGGAGGAGATTAACCTCCATATCATCTTCGATGGGCGCAGCACCGAGCCGGGAAGCGCTCCCGCCATGCTGCGGCAGCTGGAGGAGCGCCTCGCGAAGCTGGGCCGGGGCCGTATTGTGGACGGCGTGGGCCGGGGCATCGCCCTGGACCGTGACGGCAACTATGCCAAGATCCAGAAGGCCTACGAGTGCATGACCCTGGGGAAAGGGACCCGGTATACCGCCTGAGGGACCTGTGGGGACGGACTGTCCGTTTGGCGGCCGGCTATGTACATGTTCCCATGAGAAAATGCATTGACATGGGAGGCCGTTTCTCTTATACTGTCCCCATCTTGATTTGGGAGGTAACATAAACATGATGGCAACAACACCTGTAGCGGTAGTAGACGTATCCGCACTGGCCCTGACGCCGCTGGATATTGGACTGCGTATGCTGCTGGCTATGCTGGTGGGCGCGGTCATCGGTACGGAGCGGGAGTATACCCACCGCCCTGCCGGTATGCGTACGCATATGCTGGTGGCCCTGGGCGCCTGCGCGGTGATGACCACCAGCCAGATGATCTTCTGGCAGTACCGGCCCTTCGGCGCTACGCCGGACCCTGCCCGTCTGAGCGCTCAGGTCATCACCGGTCTGGGATTTTTAGGCGCGGGTACGATTATGCGGGAAGGCCCCAGCATCAAGGGCCTCCCCCCCCCGGCCAGTATCTGGGCCACAGGCTGCCTGGGCGTCGCCGTGGGCGGCGGATACTACATGGTGGCGGTAGTAGGCGGCGTCTGTATTCTGGTAACGCTGGTTGTCTTTGAATGGCTGCAGAAGAAGATTGTCCATAACCGGTATGCCCTGTACCTGTTTTCTGTAACCTGCACGGAAGTGGCAGGCACCATGGAGCGGATTTATGCCCTGGCGGGAGAGGCGGACGCTCTCCTCAACAGCTTCCACGTGGACGAGGTGAAGGCCGGCTTCAAGATCCGCTTCAAAGCGGACTTCGGGGGACGCCACGCCGACGAGCGCCTGCGGAAATTCATATCTGATCTCAGCGCGGATCCCCACACCAGCTCTGTCACCTCAGACAGGAGCCGGATGTAGGGCGGCCGCGAAGACCGACTCGAACCACTGACCGGGAAGCGTGAAACGCTCCTCCGTCAGTGGTTCGAAACACCAGGGGCCTGCATTCCGGCAGGCGGAGGGATCTGACTCCCGGGTGCGCAGCCGGGAGTGACGATAGATCAAATTTCAGAGAAAAGGAGAAAAAATTATGAACCAGTATTTTATCATTTTTTCTGCCCTCGGTTCCATTTGCGCCCTGCTGTTCGCCGTCTTTATGGCGAAACGCGCCCTGTCCTTCTCGGAGGGCACCGACCGGATGAAGAAGATCGCTTCCTTTATCCGTCAGGGAGCCAATGCCTATCTGCGCAGGCAGTACAGCGTGGTCCTGGTGTTCTTTGCCTGCATGTTCGTGATTCTGTGCCTGATGGCGGCGCTCCATTTCCTGACGTGGTTCGTCCCCTTCGCTTTCATCTCCGGCGGCTTCTTTTCGGGCCTCAGCGGCTTTGTGGGCATGAAGATCGCCACCGCCTCCAACTCCCGCACCGCCAACGCCTGCCGGGAGAGCCTGAACTCCGGTTTGAAGGTGGCTTTCTCCGCCGGTACGGTCATGGGCTTCACCGTGGTGGGCCTGGGCCTGCTGGATATTTCCGGCTGGTACCTGCTGCTCAAGTACGTGTTCCATCTGCCCCTCAACGACATCACTGCCGCCATGCTGACCTTCGGCATGGGCGCCAGCTCCATGGCCCTGTTCGCCCGTGTGGGCGGAGGCATCTTCACCAAGGCGGCCGACGTGGGCGCCGACCTCGTGGGCAAAGTCGAGGCCGGCATCCCTGAGGATGATCCTCGCAATCCTGCGACAATCGCCGATAATGTTGGTGACAATGTTGGTGACGTGGCCGGTATGGGTGCCGACCTGTATGAATCCTACTGCGGATCGATACTTGCCACTGCGGCACTTGGCGCAGCTGCTGGAGCCGTCGGATTCACAGACATGGCTCAGGGCTCGGTTGAATTGCAGACAAAGGCTATCCTCGCTCCTATGCTGATTGCAGCGGTAGGTATCATCCTGTCAATTATCGGCATATTTGCTGTTAAGACCAAGGAGAATGCCTCGATCAAGAACCTTCTCGGTTCTCTTGCAGTCGGTACAAATCTCAGCTCATTGCTTATTGTTGCCGCAACATTCACTATTCTTTGGGCTCTTGAAATACCAAACTGGATCAATCTGTCGTTTGCCGTTGTTGTCGGGCTGCTTGTAGGTCTGGTTATCGGTCAATCAACAGAATATTACACCTCGCAGTCCTATCGTCCCACAAAACGTCTTGCGGAAAGTGGACAGACCGGCCCTGCGACAGTGATCATATCCGGTGTTGGCCTGGGAATGGTTTCAACGGCAGTCCCTGTGATATCGGTTGTGTTCGGTATCATTATGTCTTATTGGCTCGCGTCAGGTTTTGATTTTGCCAATATCTCTTGGGGACTTTACGGAATAGGCATTGCGGCTGTCGGCATGCTCTCCACGCTTGGAATCACTCTTGCCACCGATGCTTATGGCCCGATCGCGGATAATGCCGGTGGTAATGCGGAGATGAGCGGTCTGGGAGAAGGTGTCCGCCGCCGCACTGACGCTCTCGATTCGCTCGGAAACACTACTGCCGCAACAGGCAAGGGCTTTGCCATCGGTTCTGCCGCTTTGACCGGACTTGCGCTTCTCGCATCGTACATTGAAGAGATCCGTATGGGATTGCAGCATATCGGACAGAAATTCATTCAGGTCGGAACCACTATTGATCCGGAGACACTTGAGAAAATACCGAACAATGTTGATGTCACAACGGCAACATTCACTGATTTCATGGTGTATTATGATGTGACACTGATGAATCCTATGGTTTTGTCCGGCATGTTTATAGGAGCCATGATGGCATTCCTGTTCTGTGGCCTGACCATGAATGCGGTTGGTCGCGCCGCATCCCATATGGTAGAGGAAGTGCGCCGTCAGTTCCGTGAGATCAAGGGTATTCTTAGCGGTGAGGCAGAACCCGATTATGCACGTTGTGTGCAGATCTCAACCAAAGGAGCGCAGCGAGAGATGGTGTTCCCGTCACTTATGGCTATCCTTGTTCCTATAGTTGTAGGGTTGGTGTTTGGCGTTCCCGGCGTGATCGGTCTGCTTTGCGGAGGCCTTGCAGCCGGTTTTGTCCTCGCGGTTTTCATGGCTAATGCCGGTGGAGCGTGGGATAATGCCAAGAAATATATTGAAGAAGGCAACTTCGGTGGCAAGGGCAGCGATGTCCACAAGGCAACTGTGGTTGGTGACACGGTAGGTGACCCGTTCAAGGATACCTCCGGCCCGAGCCTTAATATCCTGATCAAGCTTATGTCGATGGTTGCCATAGTGATGGCAGGACTCACAGTCAGCTTCTCTTTGTTCGATTGATCGGATTGTATAATGATAGCGGAGGCCTTGATAAAGCATCAAGGCCTCCGTTTGATATATATGGTTGTGTGATGTTTATTTGGCTGCGGTCTTCTCGGCATATGTCTCCTTGATGAGCCACACTGCTGCCGCACCGATAAGCAGGAAGATACCGGCGAGAACCAGCATGGCCACCTGGCTGCCGCCAACAAGATGGAGTATCACTCCACCAAGAGCTGCCGCTACAATCTGAGGAATGCATATCGTGCCGTTGAACAGGCCGAGATACATACCCATGTTTTTGCCGGAAATGGAGTTGGTGAGGATTGTGAACGGGAGCGCGAGCATAGCGGCCCATGCGCATCCGATCAGAACGTATGAGGCGAAGAGGCCATATTTATTGGTTATGAACATGGTTGATATGAACCCGATGGCTCCAAGGATTAGACTGAGAGAGTAGACAACCCGATGGTTCTTGAACAATGGAATTGCCATAGCCCAGATAACAGAGCCTACGGCCTGGACGGCGAACAGGACTCCTACCCAGTTTCCTGCTTCCTGATAAGCCTGCGTCTGGGTCTCGGTAGTTCCCCAGACCTGAGAGGCTATGGCTCCATTGGTGTAGGTCCACATGTACATGAATGCAGCCCAGCAGAAAAATTGTACAAGTCCGATGGTCCAGAATGTGCGTGGCGCATTGCGTAACAGGGTGAACACACTGCTGCTTTGATGCTTCTCCGCTTCAGTGATTCCGTGGAATGCGGCATACTCTTTCGGTGGCATCTCCTTGATGGTCAGAAAACTGTAGATAACGCACAGGATCAGAACGGCGGCACCGATGTAGAATGAGTAGGTCACGGTGTCGGGTACTTGGCCTTCCGGCGCGAGATTGCTGATGCCAATGGCTGTGAGTGTGATGGGTGCGAGGTATCCTACGAGGCTTCCGGCGTTGCAGAGGAAGCTCTGGATGGAGTAGGCGAGTCCTTTCTGACGTTCGTTGACCTGATCGCCAACAAGCATTTTGAAGGGTTGCATGGCCATGTTGATCGACGTGTCGAGAAACATCAGGGCGATGAATCCGAAAGCCATGGCTCCGGCTACGGAAAGGCCGAAACTTCCGGCATTTGGAAGCAGGCACATTACGATCACTGCAATAGCCGCACCTAAAAGAAGATAGGGAAGTCGACGCCCCAGCCGGTTCCATGTCCGGTCTGAAGCGAAGCCGATGATCGGTTGAACGATTATGCCCATGAGTGGTGGCAGAATCCAAAAATAGCTGAGTTTGTGGGGATCGGCTCCAAGTGTGGAGAAAATGCGTGAAATGTTTGCGCTCTGGAGAGCGTAGGCAATCTGCACGCCGAAAAATCCGAAGCTCAAATTCCAGAGCTTCCAGAACCCGAGGTCGGGTTTGGCTTTTAAATGGCTCATAAAAAATAGAATCACTGCCTGTTCTCTTTCAGGCCTATGTTTGTAAGTATGATATTGAAAAATGGTATGTTCGGGAGGGGAGGGAGAATGAGAATGAGTGTGTCGGCAGGATGTCAGTCAACAAGAGAGTACATCCATGCTATTTCCTGAGCCCAGATATCTGTATCGGGGGTTTCGAGTATCAATGGTATGGAGTCCATCCGTGGATCGTTCATCAGCATTTTGAAAAAGTCGGCTCCTATCATGCCTTTGCCGAGAGATTCATGGCGGTCCACCTTTGAGCCAAGACCTTTCTTGGTGTCGTTGATGTGCATGGCACTAAGATATTCCCAGCCGATCAGGTCGCCGAACTCATCCCATGCGGCTTTGTAGCCCTCGGGGGTTGCGAGATCGTAACCGGCGGCGAACGCATGGCAGGTGTCGATGCAGACTCCAACGCGTTTTTTGTCTTCAACGCCATCGATTATACGGCGTATCTGGTCAAAAGAGAATCCGAGATTTGATCCTTGTCCGGCAGTGTTTTCGATCACGGCTTTAACACCTGATGTCTTGTCAAGGGAAATGTTGATCGATTCTGCTATCCTGTCAAGGCAATCGTTGATTTCGATTTTCTTCAGGTGGCTGCCCGGATGAAAGTTAAGCATAGTCAGCCCCAATTGTTCGCAACGTTGCAGTTCGTCAAGAAATGCCTTGCGTGATTTTTCGAGTCCTTCCGGATCAGGCGAACCGAGATTGATCAGATAGCTGTCGTGAGGCAGAATGCGTTCCGGTGTGTATCCCAGACGTTCGCAATTAGCCTTGAACGCGATTGCTTCCGCTTCCGGAATGGCCGATGAAAACCAACGCGACGGATTTCTGGTGAACAAGGCGAATGCTTTTGCCCCGATCTCCGCAGCGTTTACCGGAGCTTGGCTTACTCCTTTGGATGCTGATACATGTGCTCCTACAAATTTCATTTTCGTCTTTCTTTACGCAAATTAATGAATCACATTGCAAATCTAACAATAATAATCGACTTTGTCATAACGCAGGAACAAAAAAAATATGGTTTTTCGCCATGATCAATTAAAAGTAATTATCTTTGCAAGTAAATATCACATAAAACACAGACACCAATGCTGATTATTGGAATAGCAGGCGGTACTGGTTCAGGCAAAACCACCGTCGTCAATAAAATCATAAAAAGTCTGCCGGCCGGCGAGGTTGCCGTTTTGCCGCAGGATTCATATTATAAGGATTCAAGCCATATACCGCCGGAGGATCGCAGTAAGATCAATTTTGATGAGCCGGCGGCTATCGAGTGGTCGCTTCTTGTTGATCAGCTCGCACAGCTCAAGGAAGGAAAGAATATCGAGATGCCGACATATTCCTATCTCACATGTACCCGGCAGGAGGCAACGGTCACTGTGGAACCGCGCGATGTGGTGATCGTAGAGGGTATTCTTGTGCTCAATGATCCCGTGTTGCGCAATATGATGGATGTAAAGGTATTCGTCGATGCGGATGCGGACGACAGACTGATCCGTGTGATTGCACGTGACTGTGTGGAGCGTGGCCGAACACCGATGGCTGTGATCAACCGCTATCAGGATGTCCTGAAACCGATGCATTCAATGTATATCGAGCCGTCCAAGCGTTTTGCCGATCTGATTGTGCCTCAGGGAGGAAACAATATCGTTGCCATCAATCTGCTGACAGACTATATCGAGGCACGTTTGCGCAAGGCTAATCGCGAACATCAACTCTGATTACGTAGGAAATGGAAGAAGATTTGGATAAGGTGACTGAGAGTGTGGAAGCGGATCATAAAATGGTGCTCCGCACGGATAATCTCGTGAAAAAATATGGTCAGCGAACGGTTGTCAACCATGTCTCCATAGATGTCACGCAGGGAGAGATTGTAGGTCTTCTTGGCCCTAATGGCGCAGGTAAGACCACGACGTTCTATATGACTGTGGGGCTGATAACGCCGAATGAAGGTCAGATTTACCTTGACGACCAAAATATAACGAAATTTCCTGTATATAAACGTGCCCACCTGGGAATCGGCTATCTTGCACAGGAGGCTTCCGTGTTCCGCAAGATGACTGTGGAGGATAATATCAAGTCTGTGTTGGAGATGACCGGTACTTCAAAAGAGTATCAGCGTGAAAAATTGGAGACACTACTTGAGGAATTTAATCTCGTAGACCGAAGGAAGAACTATGGCGACAGGCTTTCAGGTGGCGAACGTCGCCGTACGGAGATAGCCCGTTGTCTTGCAATCAGCCCCAAGTTTATAATGCTCGACGAACCTTTTGCTGGCGTCGATCCTATAGCGGTTGAAGATATACAAAGTGTTGTGTATAAGCTTAAAGAGAAGAATATAGGGATTCTTATAACTGACCATAATGCCAATGAAACACTGAATATTACAGACCGTGCATATCTGCTGTTCGATGGCAAGATATTGTTTCAGGGAACATCCGAACAGCTTGCTGAAAATCCTATCGTAAGGGAGAAATATCTCGGACGTGGATTTATGTTCAACAGAAAGAAATTTAACTCGTAGTTTTTCAGGTTAATAAATAAAAGCTATATTTGCAACACCATTATAATAAGACTTTAATCATTATTTGATATCATGACAGAAAAGAAAAAAGAACTGCTGTTTGACCAGTTCCCTCCCGTTTCTACAGAAGAATGGAAGGCAAAAGTGGAAGCCGACTTGAAAGGGGCTCCTTTTGACAAGAAATTGGTATGGCGAACCAACGAGGGCTTCAACGTACAGCCAATGTACCGCGCCGAGGATATCGCCGATCTTAAAACAACTGATTCGCTCCCTGGTGAGTATCCATTTGTCCGCGGAACACGTACAGACAATGATTGGCTGACACGTCAGGAAATTATTGCCGGATCTGCAAAGGAAGCAAATGAAAAGGCGCTTGATGTATTGACTAAGGGTGTCAACTCTCTTGGTTTTAAAATCAAGGACGCTACTCCCGAAGAATTATCAACCCTTCTCAATGGCATTGATGTTGAGAAAGTCGAACTTAACTTCTCATGCTGTGTGAAGAAAGCGCTTCTGTTTGCTTCGGTACTCGTGGATTATCTGAAAGCAAACGGACTTGAGGCTAAATTCCGTGGCTCGATTGATTTCAACCCCTACAAGAGAGCATTGAAACATGGCGTTGAATTCCCGGGCGATGTTTGTGCGCTCGCAGTGAAGATGCTTGATGCTGTCAAGGATGTGCCCGGATTGAAAGTTCTGTCGGTTAATTCCGATATGCTGTCAAATGCCGGTGCTTATATATTCCAGGAATTAGGCTATGCTCTTGCATGGGGCGCTTCGTGGCTCACCATGTTGACCGATGCCGGTGTCGATGCAGCGGTTGTTGCATCCCGTATAAAATTCAATATGGGTATCTCAAGCAACTATTTCATGGAGCTTGCCAAATTCCGTGCGGCACGCATGCTTTGGGCTCAGATCGTAAAACAATATGGCGTGGCTGAGGATCTCTGCAAGATGGCTGTTCATGCATCCACTTCTCGTTATAACCAGACCATCTATGATGCGCATGTCAACCTGCTCCGTAGCCAGACTGAGACAATGTCGGCTGCATTGGCCGGTGTTGATTCGATCACAACCGTTCCGTTTGATACTCCCTATCAGACACCTGACGATTTCTCTGAGCGTATTGCACGCAACCAGCAGTTCCTTCTCAAGGAGGAAAGCCACCTTGACAAAGTTGTCGATCCTGCCGGTGGTTCCTACTATGTTGAGACCTTGACCGTCTCGATAGCCAATGAGGCATGGAAGCTCTTTATCGAGGTGGAGGAAAACGGTGGCTTCTTCGCACAGGTTACTAATGGCGATGTGCAGAAAGCGATCCGTGAGACATCGGAAAAACGTCACACAGATGTTGCCCGTCGTAAAGAAATTCTTCTTGGCACGAACCAATATCCGAATATCAATGAAATGGCTGCCGGTAAGATTAAGAATTCAGAAGGATGTGGTTGTGGTTGCGGCATGGAAGAAAATGCCGGTGCCGGACTTCCTGTCAGCCGTGCGGCAAGTGATTTTGAGGCGCTCCGTCTGGCGACAGAGGCTGCTTCCAACCGTCCCAAAGTGTTCATGCTGACAATCGGCAATCTCGCTATGCGTCTTGCTCGTGCTCAGTTCTCAACCAACTTCTTCGGTTGTGCAGGTTACGAGATCATTGACAATCTTGGATTTGAAACTGTAGAGAAAGGTGTTGACGAGGCTCTTGCAAAAGGAGCGGATATCGTGGTTCTGTGTTCTTCGGATGATGAATATGCAACGCTTGCTCCCGAGGCATTCAAGTATCTTGATGGCCGCGCTGAATTCGTAGTGGCCGGTGCGCCTGTATGCACAGACGATCTGAAGGCTATCGGCATAAATGATTTTGTGCATGTGCGTTGCAATGTGCTTGAAACTCTCCGTGATTTCAACAACCGACTTTTGAAATAAAAATTCTCACCCAACAATATAATTCAATCCAACTATGAAACCGGATTTTAAAACCATAGATATTGCAAAAGACGCCTTCGGCGCAAAGCATGCACCGGTGGCTACGGGTGAAGAGTGGCTCACCCCGGAACTGATCCCAGTTAAAAATATATACACTAAGGACGATCTTGAAGGACTTGAACACTTGAACTACGTGTCCGGATTGCCTCCGTTCCTGCGTGGTCCGTATAGCGCAATGTATCCGTTGCGTCCTTGGACCATCCGTCAGTATGCCGGATTCTCAACGGCTGCAGAGTCAAACGCTTTCTATCGTCGTAATCTTGCGGCAGGTCAGAAAGGTCTGTCAGTTGCATTCGACCTTGCCACACACCGCGGCTATGATGCCGATCATGAACGTGTGGTAGGTGACGTTGGAAAAGCAGGTGTGTCGATTTGCTCTCTCGACGACATGAAAGTACTTTTCGATGGTATTCCATTGAATAAGATGTCTGTTTCGATGACCATGAACGGTGCTGTGCTTCCTGTGCTTGCATTCTACATCAATGCCGGACTGGAACAGGGTGCTAAGCTTGACGAGATGGCCGGTACGATCCAGAATGACATCCTTAAGGAATTCATGGTTCGTAACACATACATTTATCCGCCGGAATTCTCGATGCGCATTATCGCTGATATCTTTGAGTACACATCGCAGAATATGCCTAAGTTCAACAGCATCTCTATCTCCGGCTACCACATGCAGGAGGCTGGCGCTACCTGTGATATCGAGCTGGCATATACTCTTGCAGATGGTCTGGAATACCTGCGTGCCGGTGTTAATGCCGGAATGGATATTGACGCTTTCGCTCCGCGCCTGTCGTTCTTCTGGGCTATCGGTATGAACTTCTTCATGGAGATCGCTAAGATGCGTGCGGCACGTATGCTCTGGGCTAAGATCGTGAAGCAGTTCAACCCCAAGAATCCGAAATCACTTGCTCTGCGTACACACTCACAGACATCCGGATGGTCGCTCACCGAACAAGATCCGTTCAACAATGTAGGCCGTACCTGTATCGAAGCTATGGGAGCTGCTTTGGGTCACACCCAGTCACTCCATACCAATGCTCTCGACGAGGCTATCGCGCTTCCGACTGATTTCTCTGCGCGTATTGCTCGTAATACCCAGATCTATATCCAGGAGGAGACCATGATCACCAAGCAGGTTGATCCATGGGCCGGTTCTTACTATATCGAGGCTCTGACTGATGAGATTGCACACCGTGCATGGAATCATATTCAGGAAATCGAGAAGCTCGGTGGCATGGCTAAGGCTATTGAAACCGGTCTGCCGAAACTGCGTATTGAAGAGGCTTCAGCCCGTACACAGGCTCGTATCGACTCCGGTCGTCAGACCATTGTAGGTATCAACAAGTATCGTCTTGATCATGAAGATCCGATCGATATTCTTGAGATTGATAATACTGAAGTGCGTAAAGAGCAGATCGAGCGTCTTAACGATGTCAAATCGCATCGCGATGAGGCTAAGGTTAAGGAAGCTTTGGCTGCAATTACAGAATGTGTGCGCACGAAAGAAGGCAATCTTCTTGATCTTGCAGTCAAGGCTGCCGGCTTGCGTGCCACATTGGGTGAAATTTCTGACGCCTGCGAGGAAGTCGTGGGACGTTATAAGGCTGTAATCAGAACTATATCAGGCGTGTATTCAAGCGAAACCAAAAATGATGCCGATTTTGAGAAGGCACAGAAGATGTGTGAGGAATTTGCAAAACGCGAAGGCCGTCAGCCCCGTATCATGATTGCAAAGATGGGACAGGATGGACATGACCGTGGTGCGAAAGTCGTTGCTACCGGTTATGCCGATTGCGGTTTCGACGTCGATATGGGTCCGTTGTTCCAGACTCCGGCCGAAGCTGCGCGTCAGGCTGTAGAGAACGACGTGCATATTCTCGGTGTCAGCTCCCTTGCTGCCGGTCATAAAACGCTTGTTCCTCAGGTTATCGAAGAGTTGAAGAAACTTGGCCGCGAGGATATTATGGTGACTGCCGGAGGTGTTATCCCTGCGCAGGACTACGATTTCCTCTATCGCGCAGGCGTTGCGGCTATATTCGGTCCCGGCACCCGTATCCCTGTTTCGGCAATCCGCATGCTCGAAATCCTCAACGGCGAAGCCTGATAGCTTACCGTCGGTAGTATAAAAAAACAATCGGTATTGTGTCGTCAGATGCAATACCGATTGTTTTTTTACTGGATTTACGGACGTTGCCGCCTCATTATGTCGAGGTATTTTAATTATATGTATCGGAGTATGAGAAGCCCTATAGGGAGGAATTTTATTATATGATAGAAATACAAACGGCGATGTGTCGAATGTCAGACACATCGCCGTTTTTAGGGTATATGGATGGGTTTGTCGGATATCCCCACCTCGGTTATAGGAAAAGGTCTCAGGGTTTGTTACCTGGCTATGAACTTGGTGTGGCTGGCGGAGCCATCGGCGTGGATTTCGGTGCGGATAACCACTGTGCCCGGGGCGG
>OFFR01001014.1_pt1 | contig 13678 bp, 11 predicted proteins | sample 1521421 | NCBI WGS metagenome assembly OFFR01 (sample SAMEA3504087, study PRJEB24116) | mouse gut metagenome | biome: mouse gut; feature: mouse-associated habitat; material: faeces | place: Denmark | collected 2011 | reverse complement strand
CCACCCTTCTTGGAATTCCCTATATTTGAATTATACAGGAAGCTCCTAAGCTCTCTAATACGATTCTTGATTTCCATAGTTGTATCATCCTTTCTCTCTTTTTCATTTTACATAAAAATATGTCGAATGATTACAACTATACTCTGTATTTCATATACTCATATATGCGTTATTTTAAAAAAGAAATTACATAAACCGTCCACAACCGGGCGGCTTCTTTCTGCGAAATAACACCATTTATATCTGCGGCACATAGAATGTTACATTATCCGTTCTGCTATTATATACATAATCTTTTGTTACATTTAAATGATGTGAATACTTAATTGTAGAACCATCGATCAGTGTTACTACGGTAACGTGGCTTTTATTGTTGTAATACATGACGCTGTCTAATGTTGCGCTGCTGCTTGAAGAAACCGCTGCAAAATATCCTTTTCCGGTCAGATACGAAACTACTCCACCATTCTTGTTATAGCCTGTGCGAATCCAGTTCGTTGAACCCTGATACCAATTTCCGCTCCTATCCTGTGGAATTCCTCCCGCATTTGCGCACTTAGAAACGAAACTTACTTATCAGTGATATCCATTCTATGGTACATATCAAATTCAAATGCGCCCTCCCCATCAATTGCCATCGTTGTTGAAATGTATACGAGATACAGGAAATCCATTAATATCAGTAGGTTATAATACGGCATAAATATCGCTAAATATTATCAAATCTATAATGCATACCAATAGTAAAGTTGTAATAAAGTCAATCCATATACTTTTATTGCCTCTGAAAATATACCACCACAAACTGCATGAATAATAAAATGTTCTATATAATAAGACAATCCACTCATTACTATCCGTACATATTATATATACGTACAGATATAATTTATCGCTATTATCTTCCGTTTTTCATACAATATATTTTCCATAGAAATCTCTTTCAATATAAAAAGCATACTACTAATCTATATTTAAAATGCTCTATTTTCAATAATCATATCTTCACTTTTTACAATACCTCGTAATAAAATCGTGCCTTCTCGTAATTTTTCCAATTTCAATTCCAACCACTATTTCTATCAGCTACACATACATGTGTATATTAGTTACATTATTTAATTGTATCACCCTTTCTAATTTTTATTTAAAATAAAACCTAGAAAGGATGATACAGTTATGGAAACCAAAAGCCGAATTCGAGAGCTTAGAAAAAACCTAAATCTGTCCCAGGAAAGCCTTGCCACTATCCTGGGTACTACACAGCAGACGGTTAGCCGCATAGAGAGCGGCTCTTGCGACATACCGACAGATCTACTAATCAAGATTTCAAAGACATTTAACGTCACCACCGATTACATTCTGGGCTGCTCCGACATAAAACGTGACCTAAGCGGACAAGTGCGCATGAACCATGAAATGGACAGGTATTATGATATTGTATTGCGTTACCAGCACCTAACGGATATCAACCGACGAACCGTGATGACATTACTAGAGCGACTAGAGCAGGCACAGAATGAATAAAAAATTGCACGAGGGAGATGTATTCCAGAGGAAAATGACAAAAATGTTTAGAGATGATGATATACACTTTTCAGAGGAGCTTAGGAAAATGTTTTGCCATAAAACAGCAGAAGCTTGTCACAAACAAACGAAGAATACTGGGACAGTATACTTAAAGCATCAATAATGATATACGACACCATAGGAAAAAATGACGCGAAAACCCGTATTCATTACATACACCGGTATGCCAAAAACACTTCAGGTACATTTTCTGTATAAGGAGATGAAATCATGGAACGATTATCCATAAAATTAACAGATTACATACTAACAAAAGGTGTTATCACGGAAAGCGAATATGAAATTTACCAATACGGCTTTCAGCGTTTTCTAGAACTTTCCATAAATATTATATGCAGCATCATTATTGCCATTTTATTAAATATGAAGCTTGAATGCATTGCATTTTTCTTCTTTTTTATCCCTTTACGCTCCTATGCCGGTGGTTTCCATATGGAACATTATTTATCCTGTCTTTTTTTATCCTGCTTATCCTTAACCGGCATTCTATGCATCGTAAAGTATTTTTCAGCAACACTGCCTCTTTCGTGTGTTTTATACTTCATTTCCTTAGCGGTAATCAAAATAATAGGATCCGTGAACCACCCTAACCGAAGCGTTGACAAAGAGGATAATCTATTTTTTAATAAGAGAGCCAATATCATTCTGCTTGCAAGCCTTATCATATTTGCAATCTTTTTACTTTCAAACAATACACGCTATCTATTTTTAGAAGCACTTGTCTTTACCCTGATGTCTGTATCCTTGATTATCGGAAAAATTCAATATTCGTAAATAAAAAAAGGACTGCCGCTCAACACGGCAGTCAATCCAATATACTGTTTATATAGCAGTCATACAGGATTATCCAATATAACTTCAATTTTATGCTCCAATTCCTGCAGCTGGTGCAAATAATCCTCTCTCAGATCATCTGGTACATCCTCATCCAGATTCTGAATATCTTTATAGTCCTTCTTTCCGATATCCTGCTTGTGTCTGTAAAACCATTGCCATCTCCAGTTTTTCAGAAGACTCTCCGCCATTTTTTCAGGTGCGTCTAATATTTCATCTATAAAAAACGTTGCGCTGCTTTCATGATTTGTAACACCAATCTCTCCAACAACAGATACATAACCTGCATAATATATATGTGCAATATGGTAATCCTGAGATTCCTTTAAGATATCAGAAAAAATTTTTATTAATTCTTCGTATTTATCCATAACGTCCTCCAATTTATCTAAATTTTATCATAAATTTGTCCTATATTATTATTACATCGGGCAAAATTTATGTACATTAATAATATTGTTTATAGCAAAAAAGGGAATACCCTTAATAAGTCTCCCTCTCATATCCTCGATATGCAATTACTCTTTCACACATACTAAAAATTTGTTCTTCTTATAGCTTCCCTCCTTATCAACTGTATTGGAACCATCCAGGCTGTCTAAATACTGTTCACCGGCTTTCGATTTGGATATATACATAGAAAAATCCGAACACACCATCCTTTCCGGTTTCCATGTCTTATATTCCATATTCATCACCAAAAGAGCTCCCAGCTGCTCAGCTTTCCTTTTCATCAGACGGAAAACCATTTTCATTACGTCTCCTATCATTCTGTGCGGAACTCCGGCTTCATAATACCTTTCCAAAAAAAGCACTAAAAACTCTTTGTTTTTTATATCCGGTTTATTTTCAGCCACCTCCTCTCGAGTTAAATCGACAAATTCCAGCTGCGGCTCCATTACACTACTCTTCTTATTGGCATCTCCATACATTCCCTTTGTCAACCGAACTGCAGCACGCATCACTATATTCCCGTTCCAAGATACATACAAAACCTTTTTGTTAGAGTCATGACTGGCCAATAAACACTGCTTATATACTCCGTCTATATAGGAAAGACATGTGCGGCTTGGCATTTCGCCCATTTTCATAACGGGCAGTAGTCCGTCTTCCTCCCAAACGCATAGACTGCCATCCTCATCATACAGATTTTCCATCCAAATATGTTTAGCAGTCTCGGTAATCGGATAATCAAGTTCATTGCCCAGATCATTGCTATGGTACTTCAATTCCTTGAAACGCCCCAACAATTCTGCGGATACCAACCGCCTCAATTCCTCTTTCTTATGGGAAACATTTGTATAGTATGTCCACATAATATGCGCACCATCTTCATAAAGGAACGCCATAATCCTTTCCTTATTGTCCTGCACAAATTTCTGGTCGAAACCAAATACATTCTTCAACTGAAGCCACTCCTGATCCTTCTCTAACGTGTCATTTCTAACAGAGTCCATATCCGCATACTGTGAAAAAATTTCTGCATTACTGGAAACATAGCGCGCCTCTGACACACTCTTGATGTCATTAAGAAGATGCCTTATTTTGTCAAACTTCTCTAACAGCCTCATGGCAACATCAGCATCCAAATCCTTAATATGGACAAGATCCTTCTGCATCCACTTTGACAGAGGATAAAGTGATAATTTAGCTGCAATTGCAGAAATGTCCATATCCTGCCGCAAACATTTACGCTTAATAATCTCCCTCATCACTTTCAGCCTGTCATCAACACGCTCATTCTGTAATTCAGAATACAGCGCAGCATATTCAACGGGCAGTTCTTGTAATACGGAAACCTCTTCAAAAGTGTGAGTTCTTGCAGACAGTAATTTCATGATATCTTCCGGATAATATTTGATGCTCCGGCACTGTTTTAAATTTTTGTCATTCAATGTATTTATATTTACCACGCGGGAATAAAAAGATTTCTGGAACAGCAGGGAATTATAAGGTACTGAACAAAAGATTTCAGGATTATTCCTGACAAGTGACAGAAATGCCTTTTTCTTATGTGTCACCGCATAGATGACAAGATCCTCTCTATACTTACCATTCCAATTTTCATTAAAATACTCATTATAGAAGAAAGAGATATATGAGGCCCGGCTCTCTATCATCTGATGCGCCTCCTGAATTTTTCCCTCATCCACCTTTTTCCTGAGCCTCTCCAAATCATACAACAGCGCACGGTTCTCCAAAAGACGCTGACAGAATTTTTCACCTTTGTTTCCATTATAAAAACCGTCTGACCATCTAAGAAGTGACTCTATTTTATCTGGCTCAGCCTCAATCTGCTTAAAAAGCTCATCGTCAATCTGCACCCTGCCGCCGCACATCCTATTTATAATTTCCAGGATCCTCAAGATTTTTCTATTACGCGCCATACTCCAAAGACATTCCATATAACAATCACACATACTTGACAGCATACTTCCTGATATCACATCATTGTAAAAAAGTTTTCCATGCAGGCGGATTATTTCTTCACCTTCCTGTCCCTGATGCGAATAATAATTATCCAGTCCTTGGCACAGCTGACGCCTTTCTTCACAAAGCAACCCCATATCAGCATAGTACCTCAGATATAGTGCGATATATGAATTACTAACCATTTCATCCTGCAAAACATCATACAGCTTTTCTATTGAATATTTTAATACTTCTTTCCCATCCATCTGCTTTAAAAGAAAGCTGATTCTCCATGCAGGAATACCCCTTTGAAACAGTTGCGAAATATTTTTCCGCAATTCTGCACTATTTATCAGAAGTGCCTGCTGGATACCGGGCAACTCTTTGTAAGCTGCCGACACCCCCATATCAATGATATCCCTGCAGCCCGCTATCAGGTTTTCTTCACTGCACTTTTTTGTCAATGATGCATCAAATTCTGCATTTACAATTAAATGGCAACATTCTCTGCGCTGCTTAATCTTCTGAATTTCCATCATGCACTACCTCCATTTTACTTATTATCTCCTGCACTTCACACCAAGCAAGCCTGTTAAAGCGGAATTCATCAACAATACACTCCGCAATTGTACCTGCCGCCTTTTTTCCGATTTTGGCACATATTTTCATGTTATCCCTAAATAGGTTCAGGCACACAAAAAACTTATCATCGCTCCACCGTAACTTCGAAAAACGCTTGGAAAGCATATCGTAAACCTCATAGCAATCTTTGGCAGTTGAAATCTCCTGTTCCATTTCTTCCCGACATCTGCGCAGAGATTCCTGCTTATCCTTCCGCTTTTTCTCTTCATCGCGCTGCTTTTCTTCATTCCGATATATCTCCCATTCTTCATCCGTATAATACTGCCTGCATAACCGCTGCTTTTGAGGTCCATCATCCATAGTATCCCGGATCACAAAAAACAGCTCTTTACTCTGCTCCGGGAACAATCTTTTCGCCAAATCATCCGTCAAAAATGCATAGAAAAAATCCTCGTATTGCGATGGACGTTCTCTGTATAATGACTGTTCTACCCATACGAAAAGTTTCCGTTGTTCATCAAGTGACAGTATCCCCTCTTTAAAATCCAGCCGTTGAATACAGTGCCCCCTGTAATAGCCGGAGGTTTCGATTATCACGTCATCAAGTATGATCTTATCCTTACCCATGAAATTCCCAAGTTCGCATATCCCATACTCTTTGTCAAAGGCTTCCCAAAAGCGGAATATTTCATGATGATCCAGCTTCTTCATGGTATCCATGATATTCGCTTTCATAATCTTCCACTTTTCGCTCATCTCGTCCTCTGACAAAGTCCTTTCATCCTCAACATACTGTTGAAAAAGCTCTACAACATCACACTTTTTCTCTGTAATGAGCCGCTTAAACGTCTGTTTAACCTCATCCGTATCTTTTATCCAAACAAAATCCATATAGCTTCTGCCTGTGCTTTTCTGAAAATTCAGCAGCCATAGTTCAATATCCGAATTCAGATGAAAGTATAGACTTCTTGCAAATATGCACTCAAATTCATCCGGATTCATCCATGCTGCAATGTCACACCAGTTTTCATCGCCAAAATTTACATAAAACCATTCTTCAGGAATATGCATCTCTTCCCTGCCTTGGTACAAATATTTGTATATATCATGATTCTTAATGAAAACTTTCCGTGAAAGGCTTTCTAAAATACCCCTTTTCCCCTCAAGGCATATTTCGTACTTCATATATCTTATTATCAATGCCTTACAGAGTGCCATCAGATGCATCTCTTCCAAATGTTCTGAATTAAAAAGCATTTGTACTCCGGCAAGCGCCATTCTTTCCATTGTAATAGAATTTAGTTCCAGCACATCCGGCATTTTTGCATTTTCCGGCAACGACAAATTCAGATAGAGGATCTCCTGTTCGGTATATCCCATCTCCAAAAACCTGTTCCACGGTGTACTTCCTTCCTTTACATACTTACAAGGCAGCTCTAAAAGGCTTTTTAAAAGGTTGGCATCCTGTTTTCTGTATTTCCGAATGTCATAATAAAACTGTTCCAGAAACCATTCATAAAGCCTTTCATTTCCATACGCCTTTATCGTTCTATCCTTTCCGAAAAACCGCACTGCCTGCTCTCTCGCAAACTCCCACGCGTCCGGTTCATCCCGCAATGTGTATATTGCAAAGATTGCCTCTGCCGTTTCCTGGAAAGAATACCGACATATCCTTGAACGCAGCTTTTCTTTTTCTCCCTCTTTATCCGAAAAAAGAAACAGGGCACAGCTTAGATAAAAATCTCCTTCTGCGCACAGCCTTACTTTTCGCAGAAACTGCTCCAACTGCCTTCCAACGAACATGGAACCTTCCAGCAAATTTTTCCCTTCAGCCAGAGCCAACATAATTGCCCGCATCTGACGTTCACCGCCACCACATCTTTCCTCATACCGCTCCAATACTTCTCCCGGATAATTCAGCCCGTACTGTTCTTCCATAGGGCTTACAGGAACACACTGTCCGAACAAACTGTTCCTTTGTCTCTCCGTAAACTGCTTATCCTCACTCGACAGTGTAAAAAGCAGGTGTTTCATCTGTTGCAACAGTGAAATGTCCACATATTGTTCTAATGATGCCAATTGCATACAATAACCTCCTTTTGTTAAAAAAAGGGCGCCTTACGACACCCTTACAACTCCATTTATAATTTTCAATTCGGGAACAAAGCAAACATTTCCTTAAAACAGCTTTCACATATGCCCTGTCCACGCGCCAGCAGTCCTCTTTCTCCGTTGCTTAATTCCGGAAAAATATCCTGTATCAAATACGGCGCACCTTCTTGATATTCGCGGTACATTGCGGCCGCTTTTTTGCTTACGATCAACGGGAACTCCTTGCTACAGATTTCACAGCTTCGGATAAGGAATTCCTGTTTCTCGCCCAACTCCTCCTGCCATTTCAGATATTGCGCATAAAACTCGTTTGTATATTCCAGCAGTATGCTTTCATCAAACAAAAACTCAGGATACGACACATAGCCCGATTGAACCTTACGCCCAGTTGCTTTTCCCAGACCGTTCTCTTCCAGCCACTTTACGATATCCGCGCCACAATTATTGACATCAATATACGCACAGTTTTTCGCCTGTGGCGCATCAAGGCAACAGGTAATTACAAACGAATCTTCATCGTCAACGCCACTTCCCGCCTTATATATGTACACCCCCAGACTCCTGTTAAACAAGTAATAAACAGGATATAATTGCACATGCATCATCTGTCCGCCAATTTGGTACATCAGTTTCTTTTCTTTCATAAATTAAGCTCCTTCCTTTTTACAAATATAGCCATCAAAAATCTCCACTGTGTTATCTGGTAATCCGGCATCTACTTTGGGTCCTGCCACCAAAAGAACACTGATTACACTACTTCTTTCAAGGCTGGCATCCTTTACCTGATAAGCGGCTATGATATTTTCCTGCACATTGACAGCTACATTGACCTTTGTGCAGTCAAATATATCCTCCTGCTTAACCTCATATCCCGCCACCGACGCCACTGTTTCATAAAATGGCGTCAGTACCTGTTTCATCTGTTCATCAGACAAACAGACTAACTTAGATTTTTCTTCACAACTGTTTTTTCCTTTCATACGCATTTCCTCCTAGTTTTGAATAAAAAATGGCAGAAAACGCACACTTATCCTGCGCTTTCTGCCGTAAGTACTTATAGCATATTTAGTTGTATTCTGTAATTCTGTTCCTCCTCTTCCCATAAAAAAACATCCGGCACAGCCAGATGTCATCTACGTTATATCTATCATGAACCCATTACTGGGAATTGCTTTTACAGGTATTCAGCATAAGCCATTTACCATAAAAATAAAAAAAATTTATAATAGATATTATAATACTCTTTCCGTTTTTGTCAATAATTGTCAAATTTCCAATCCGTTCCCTGCGCCCCTTGACTTTGACATTTATTTCTCTTAAAATTAGAATACTTCCATCCTTTTCCACGCAACCTATAAAAATTGAGGATATAATATTTATGAACATGATTGCAATTCAAAATAATCCAATTTCCAAAAACACAAAGAAATTCTTAAAAAATATCGGCATTACGGATATCTCAGCAGTTGACACGATTTCCTTTTCTTCTTTGGAACAGAACCTCCTACCTTACGATCTTGAAAAAATAGTATATGAGTTAATGCCTCTCGGATGCTTGCGCCACCCTGATGGCGAGATTTTCATTTTTGACATTCCAATGACCAAAAGATTACTGCATATCCTGGCGAATTATGATGTGTATTACTTATCAAGGCTGGCAAAATACAGTCTTAGAGAAATTATGCAGTTCCGCAACCTCGGAGCCAATACCTTCCATGAATTGGAAAAAGTATGCAAGGAATACGAAACTCCACTACCAAGCTGACAACTTGCAATAAAAAAAGAGTTCTACACTTCACATAATACGAAATGCAGAACTCTTATCATAAAATAATTTTATTGCTTTTTTAACTGACATAACTGCGATAAACATAAGCGGAAAGCAAAATCCTGAGCATACCGTCCGCTTTTTATTCCATTCACTGCCTTTTGAATAATGTCAATCCCCTCGTCAGCCTGCTCCAGCGTCATCTTGGGAATATATGTCCTCTGATGAACACCTGCTTCCTGTAAGGAACAGCCACACACATTAACCTTATACAGAATACGGTAGCTCCTTAAAAGGAGAGAAAGCGTACCTATCACGTTCTGTCCGCCATTCTGGATTATCAAGTCCGCCTGATGGAATAAATCTGTAGTCCTGCCTTTGTCTATCAGGCATATCAGCTTGAAAACATCCTCCCGCTCATTCAACTGCACCAGCCGCTGTACTAGTTCCGTCGTTATTTCATCCTGTGTTGTACACAGGCGGTTCAGCGCTGATTTTACATGATATAAGTTTACATCCTCCATTTCATAATTAATACGCATAAGGAATTCCTCGTATGCTCCTTTGGTAATTTTGCAATTCTGCCTTTTTATGTATCCCAAAATCCATTTTTGCAGCATACCCATATCCTTATCCAGCTGCTTTACGCTTTCTTTAGGGAATTTCTTATACAGGGAAAGCCTTTTGTCTATCTCTCTGGCAAATATATATAAATCTGTCTTGGGCGCCGGCTCTTTCAGGTATTTTTCCAAAAACTCATTTGCCACCAGTTTTTCCATAGACACAATCAGAACCCTGCGGTTTCCCATAAACGGCATCTGCTTTGCAAAATCTCTCTCCGTCTGCGTGAACTGCTCCGTTTCCATGAGATTGAATTCCGGCATCACAATCCCCTTGACTGCCTCTGCCCTATATGCATGGAGCAGATAAGGCTCATTTCCAAAAATCAATTCATTTTTCATACCGCGCTCTCCTATTTACAGAAATATATTTCTCAATATCCTTAAGGAAATTGCTTTTCCCCGGATAGTCCTCCAGAATAAACAATACCCTTTTCGCCCTGGTTACTGCCACATATAAAAGCCTGCGATCCTCTTCCACATCGCCGCATTCAAAATTGTCTACCCCATATATAATTACCGCAGGAAACTCTTTTCCTTTCGCGTCATGGGCGGTCAACATGCGGACCTGGGAACGTTCTCCCGTGCTGTAATAAATTCTCGTGTCATCTTCAAAGACCTTCATTGCTGACATAATCTCATAGAGCTGTTTGTAATGCTTAATCTTCTTCTCATACATTATGTCCTCTATCTTCTCAAGTATCTCCTTCGTGCAGACTCCCGTTGGAAAGAAAAACAATCCCAATTCCGACAACGCCTGCTTTAATGGCTTTTTCAACACCTGCATGGCACGATAAATAGAACCATATGCTTTTTTCAGCGGTTCCAACGGTTCCAGAAAATATCTGCTGGATTCGTCCCCATAGAAATCATATATCAATCCCTCATTTACATGGTCCTCATAGATACTGAGCTTCCTGTCTACCTTTTCCACGGAACACCCCATGATACTTAAAAGCCGGAACAATGCCTTATCCTGACACATCCCCTTGACCGCAAGCTCCAACAAGTCCAAAAGCATCTGAAAAACGCAGTCTTCACGCAGGTAGAACTTCGGCCGTTCAAGTGGTACCGCTACACCAGTCAGGACTGCATCTTTGTCTACAATCTTACACAGGTTATTCAGCTCCTTATTTGTCCGGGCAATTACTGCAATATCCGAATACGCATATCCTTTTCCATGTATTTCCTTAATCAGCGCCCCAAACCTGCAATCATTAAAATTGGGTATATGTATAGCCTGTATCCCCGTGGAAAAAGACGCTGCCAGCTGCATTGGCACCCGCTCCCGATTCTTTTCTATCAGACCTGACGCCATTGTTACAATTTCTTCTGAGGAACGGTAATTTCGGGAAAGCAGAATATCTTTCGTTTCAGGAAATATGTCTGGAAAATCCAGCATAAACCGGTTGCTTCCGCCCCGAAAGGCATATATCGACTGATCCGCATCACCACAAATCATCAGATTATTTTCCGGTTCCTTCACCAACAGCCTGACAAACTCCGCCTGGGCATCATCGAGATCCTGCACTTCGTCCACCATGATATAGTCATACTGATTCTGCACCGTTTCCAGAATACCCTGATTGTTTTTCAACAGTTCTACCGCCATACCCACCTGATCGTCAAAGGTAATGTATCCCATTTCTTTAAAGGCTGCATCATACAGTTTCTTGACTCCTATGATTCCTTCCACGTCTTTTTTGCTATATGCGTTAGAAAACGCCTCTATCCCATGCTTGTTAATAAATTCAAAATCTTTCAACAGCGTTGCTATCAGACCGTAGCGCATGGTAAGCCCCTCATAGCTGACCCCGGAAATCAAGGGCGCATGGTTAAGGACTTTCATCAATAGGTTCTTACAGTCCACAAGCCCTGCAAGGCGTACCGGACCTGTCAGGAACTCATTTTGGGTGAGAATCCCAAATGCCAGCGCATGGAGTGTATAAATATTAACTCCCTGTCCCACCTGCACTCTCTCCTGCATTTCCTGCGCCGCTTTCTTGGTAAAGGTAATTGCAAGGATTTTTTCTGCCGGAACTCCTGACTCCACCAGCTTTCGTATCCGTTCTACCAAGACAGCCGTTTTACCACTGCCGGGACCTGCGCACACACGAAGGGGACCCTTTACATGGTTTATTACATTTTCTTGTTCTTTTGAAAAAGAAATCTCCTTTTTCTTTGTATGTGCTTCTTCCACCTGCTTTAAAAGAACAATATTCGGCGGTTTGCAAATATTTTCAAAAAAACAACCGTCACAGGAACACTCCTCTGCCTGTCCGATAATATGCTGTATATGCTCCCATACTCCTTCCGGATGCCTCTCAATATACTCCCCGCTTGAAATCTGAATGATATTATCACCTTTCTTTTCCTCGAACCTTGCAAGCCGGTCCGGTTTGTCAGCGGAAGAAACAAGCCTTACCATCATTACCCTGATCTCCTTTTGGGGATACTTTTTACTAAGCCCTTCCATCAGAACCAGCATTTCCAGACTGTTCTCCACTTTATGCTGCAGCTTCCTCGCCCTATATGAATACGGCTTACAAAAGTTCCTGCATAAAATGACGCCAACAATACTTCCATCAGACTGTTCAAACAGCAGGTCTGCCGTTCCTGAAATGCCAGCTACGTCTATTTCACCGTGGCACAACGGCATCTCCAAAGATACCATTGTATTTACTGATATTCTTGCCAACGATGGGATTGGGAAATTCCTTAAGAACCGGTCAAACAGCGCAATTTCATGTGCAATCACCCTTTTACGCTGCCAGCAGAGGGCGAACCAGTCTTCCTGATACGCCTCCTCCATATACATCTGCAGCTCTTCTATGATGGCATCCCTTTCCTTTCCCATGGCAATTCCCGCAGACATTCTCCTGATTGCCTCACTAAAACATAGATTCCTTGCATTATGGTCTTTCAGTGAAAGTTTTTGCAGTTTATATTTTCTGCCGCATTCCAATCCTGCAATCAAATCCTTACTCCTTATATGTTCCACTTTTTCCTCCTTATAAAAAAACGGGGCAGCTTTCCGCCGCCCCTAAAATCTACGCCACCTTTTTTGGGGCGTCAGTATAAGCCTCCAGTTTCTTTAGTGCGATATCAAGAAGCTGATCCATAACAAACGTCTTGCATACCCAGTTAGGATCAAAATTGTCAAAACCATAATAATTGTAACCATCACAGCCAAGCAAAAAAACACCGTACTCCTCTCCATCACATTCCTTTTTCTCTTCAGCAAAGCAGGCCCAAAACGGCATCCAGATATCATGCTCCAACCTGCTTATATGAAGATCTTCTTCCTTGCACACCGTCTGTATCAGATCTGCATCCTGTTTCTTAAGCGTATTATATGTAATCAGTTTCTCATTTAATAAAATGCCAAGATTAAAGTAATCCGTATAACGTACCGCCCCATTCACTAATTTCTCCTCATTCTCAAAGAATTTTCTCGCAAAACCTTCCACGCCGCATTCATCCAGAAATTCCATATACGCCTTATGAAACCGCTCCTCTTCCGAATCTCCACTGCCCCCGGAATCATCAGAAACCTCAATGTCCCCGCATTCATGTCGCAAACCGATACATTTCCATCCGTTAACACTGACAGCCGTATGCATAATATCCGACATCTCCTCGTCCCAAAAACGATAATCCTCTTGTGCATCGTCATATGCACCTACTAACCTTGTGGGATCATACGTTCTGACAAGCTCCGGCTGGTACTTTTCCCAAAAAAGGTTCAAGTACCGTAAAA
>OFFR01001013.1_pt1 | contig 13691 bp, 14 predicted proteins | sample 1521421 | NCBI WGS metagenome assembly OFFR01 (sample SAMEA3504087, study PRJEB24116) | mouse gut metagenome | biome: mouse gut; feature: mouse-associated habitat; material: faeces | place: Denmark | collected 2011 | reverse complement strand
AGTAACATCAGTTGTACTTTTTGCACTTACAAATGTTAATGGCGCAGTGTATGTAGATGGAGTCAAATTAGTAACAACTATTTGCTCGTCAGTTAAAGTCTCCTGTTTCATACATGCATCAAATATTTTTTGTACTTGTATAGATGCTCTGTCAGTAAGTCCATTAAGTGGGTTGCCTGTGATAGGACCCGGCATTCTCTCTGGTTTACAATTATTTGAAAAAGACATTTATTTCACCTCCCTATATAGTCATAATATATTATGATAAATAATCTTTTTATGTGAATAGCAATAATTTTACTATCTATTAATTATATGTAAACATACAAGATAATATATATAATTTTATAAAAAAATTAAATTAATACCGATTTTCAGTTAGTTTTGCAAAAAAATACGCACTTTTTTAGTGCGTATTTTTATTTAAATTAATATTAATATTTTAAAAATCTACATCTTCATTGTTTGCAGTAATAATATTTTCAATTCTTTCTAATACACTATCCACACCACTTTTTGATAATGCAGAAGTAACATAAATATTAGCAGGTGTTACAGCAAAAGTTTTTGCAATTACACTTTTTTGTTTTTGAATTTGTGCCTTGCTTAGTTTGTCCCCTTTAGTTGCAATTAAAGTAAAAGGTATATTATAATGATGAAGATTTGCAACCATGTGTTTATCCAGAGCGGTAGGTTCATGCCTTACATCTACTAAAACAAACACATTAATTAAGTTTTGTGTTTTTGCAAAATAGCCTTCAATAAGGTTACTCCACTTTTCCTTTTCACTATCATTAACTTTAGCAAAGCCATAACCAGGCAAGTCTACCAATGTTAATTCACCATCATTAATATCAAAAAAGTTGAGTAATCTAGTACGACCTGGAGTGGAACTAGTTTTTGCAAGTCTATTAATATTAGCAAGCATATTTATAAAAGATGATTTGCCAACATTAGACTTACCTGCAATTGCAATTTCCGGCGCTGACAAAGTGGGTAATTTATTATAATCTGCAACTGAAGTTATAAATTTTGCACTTTTTATTTTCATTCTTCTACCCTCCTTTGTATATCTTATTTTTAATTACTAAAATCAATATTATTATAATTTAATTTTCGTAAAAAATTGCTTCTTTCCAAACTTGTTCTATATTATCAACCATTATAAAGTTAATATCTTTTTTAACACTATCTGGCAATTCCAAAATATCTTTTTCGTTTTGTTTTGGAATAATAATAGTTTTTATACCTATTCTATGTGCAGCAAGTGATTTTTCCTTTACACCACCTATTGCCAAAGCATCACCATTTAAACTTATCTCACCAGTCATTGCCAAACTATCTTTAACTTTTTTGCCCAAAATTGCAGATAATACTGCAGTCGTAATAGTTATACCTGCACTAGGTCCGTCTTTAGGTGTAGCACCTTTTGGCACGTGGATATGAATATCATGAGTTTCAAAAAAGTTATCTTCGATGCCCAATTCCTTTTTTCTTGCTCTAACTACGGATATTGCTATCATAGCAGATTCCTTCATAACTTCACCTAATTTACCGGTTAGTTTAAGGTCTCCTTTACCCTGCATAATACAAACTTCAATATTCAAAGTTTCACCACCAAAAATAGTCCAAGCAAGACCTACAACTTTACCAATTGCACCTTGAGTGTTGTTTTCCTTTTCAGAAAAAATTCTCACCCCAAGCATTTCGCTAACTTTTTTAGGAGTTACTATAATTTTTTTATCGTGTACCATTTTTGAGGTATCGCCATTTGATTTAATAACAATATTATACGCAATTTTACGGCAAATGTTTGCAATTTGACGTTCTAACTCTCTAACCCCTGACTCACGTGTATAGCCTTCTATAATTTCCACTATGGCGGCTTTTGTAACTGACAATTTACTAACATCTAATCCGTGCTCTTTTGCCTGTTTTGGCACTAAATATTGTGTAGCAATTGCAACCTTTTCTTCTAGTGTATAACCTTCCATTTCAATAATTTCAAGTCTATCTAAAAGTGGTTTATCCATTTCTGTTAAATCATTTGCAGTTAAAACAAACATTACATTAGATAAATCATAAGGTAATTCTAAATAATTATCACGGAAAGTCTTGTTTTGATTTGGGTCTAATACCTCAAGCAATGCAGCAGAAGGGTCACCTCTCATATCTCGTGTTATTTTGTCTACTTCATCAAGTAAAAATAACGGATTATTACTTTTTGATTTTGCAAGATTACTTAAAATTCTGCCTGGCATAGCACCAATATATGTTTTTCTGTGACCTCTAATTTCTGCCTCGTCATGTACACCACCAAGTGTCAACTGCACAAACTCTTTATTTAAAGCAGAAGCAATTGACTTACAAATACTTGTTTTACCAACACCCGGAGGTCCTACTAAACAAAGTACTGTGCCTTTGCTATTTCCATTAGTCATAAGTCGTACTGCAAGATACTCAACAATTCTTTTTTTAACCTTTTCAATACCATAATGGTCTCTGTTAAGTGTTTCAATAACTGTTTTCATATCACTACTATCTGCAGTCATATTATTCCAAGGCAATTCTAAAGCCCAGTCAAGATAATTACGAATAATACTAGACTCTGGGGCAGATTCATTCATTCTATTATATCTGTCTAAATCTTTTTGCAATTTATTTTTAATATCTTCATTTGCATTTAGTTTTTCTATTTTATCAGAATACTCTGCATAAACATCATTATCTTTTTCACCAAGTTCTTCCTTAAGTGTTTTAATTTGCTCACGTAACAAATATTCTTTATTAGTAGTATTTATTTTATCATGAACTTTTTTTTCTATATTGTAAATTGCTTCAACATAGGCCAACTCCTCTGTAAGCATATCACAAATTATTTCAAACTTTTTGTTAATATCGCGTTCAGAAAGCAATTTTTGTTTGTGAGTGTTTTGACTAACTAACCCTGCTGCAAGTGTAGAAAGTATATTTGCATCTTCACATTTTTCTAGCGTAGTTCTTATATGCTTTGGATATACTTTTTCAAAATTTGTTGCAAGCGTTTGCATTGTCTTTAAAATAAAAGTTTTATTTGCAATAAAATCTATTTCAGACATTTCACCAGTATTAGTTCTCTCTTCAACACTTGCCATCAAAAAATCATTATTAGGAATAAATTGCACCATATCTACACTACATAATCCATCAAGAAGTACTCGATATGTGTTTTCGTCCATCTTTAAAATTTTATTAATATCTGCTAATGTGCCAACACTAAATAAATCTTCCGCCAATGGCTTATCACAGGCAGCATCTATCTGACAGCAAACTACAATTTTTAATTTATTATCCACCGCAAACTTAATTGCATCAACACACATTTCCCTTGAAACATCAATAGAAATAGAAGTATTTGGAAAAAGAGTCAACGCACGTAGCGGTAAAACAGGTAGTTGTTCAATCATTATAAGTCTCCTTTATTGAGGTAATTGAATGTGCTTAATATCATCCTTTTTTGATACTCTGTACAAAGTGATTTTACTACCAACAGTTTGCACTATTGTAGCATTAATTTCTTCTGCCAAACACTCTGCTATATCTTTTGCACCTAAGTCACTATTTTTCAAAACAGAAATCTTAATTAATTCCTTACATTCAAGCAAGTTATCAACTTCAGCAATGACAGAATCTATAACACCATTTTTGCCAATATTAACAATTGGTGGCATTGTCATTGCAAGACTTCTTAAATATGCTCTTTGTTTACTTGTCATATATACCTCTCATTATTCTACAAATTCAAATTCTATATCAGCAATACGCACAATATCGCCCTCTTTTGCTCCGTGCTTTCTTAAACTAGAAATAACACCTTTTTCTTTAAGACATTTTTGGAAGTATCTAAAAGATTCATACTCAGACAAAATAACATTCCTTATAAGCATATCTATTAAACCACCTTCAACACAATATGCCCCGTCCTCCATTTGGAAAATATGGAAAGAATTTTTGTCTTCCTCTTCATAATAAAACTTTTCGTACTCTAAAGGCTCTGCTTTAGGAAGTTCTTCCAACTTATCAAAAATATCGTTTATTAAATCGTCTACACCTTTTCTCATAATAGCGCTTATTGGATAAACTTTTTTGCCAATTTTCTTTTCAAACTCACTTACTACATTTTCGTCTTGCACTAAGTCAAGTTTATTTACACAAACCATTTGTGGAACATCGCCAAGTTTTGCATCATAATTTACAAGTTCTTTATTGATTTGTAAATAATCTTCGTACGGGTCTCTTCCTTCAATTCCAGAAATATCAACAATATGCACTATTAGTCGAACTCTTTCAACATGTCTTAAAAAATTATGTCCAAGTCCAGCACCTTCGCTAGCACCCTCTATAAGTCCCGGAATATCTGCCATTACAAACACATCACCATATCTTTGCACAACACCAATATTAGGTGATAGAGTTGTAAAATGATAATTTGCAATTTTTGGTTTAGCACCAGAGCAAACAGATAGTAATGTAGACTTACCTACATTTGGAAATCCAACTAAGCCAACATCTGCAATAGTTTTTAACTCAAGAGTAAGTTCTCTTTCCTCTTTTTTCTCTCCCTTTTGACAAAAACGTGGTGCTTTTCGTGTAGCAGTTGCAAATCTTGCATTACCTTTACCGCCTAAACCACCTCTTTCCAAAACATATCTGCTATCTTCGTCAAACATATCTACAATAATTCTACCAGACTGCTTGTCCTTTATAACAGTTCCTCTTGGCACTTTAATTATTAAATCAGGTGCATTTTTTCCTCTGCACCTTTTTGCTGAACCATTCTCACCATTTTTTGCTTTAAAATGTTTAGCATATTTAAAATCCATTAGTGTAGATGCGTTTTTATCTATTTCAAAAATAATACTTCCGCCATTACCACCATCGCCACCATCTGGTCCACCTTGTGCGACATATTTTTCTGTATGAAAACTAACAACACCATCACCGCCATTACCCGCTTTAACAAAAATTGTCGCTATATCCAAAAACATAATAACTCCTATTTTTTACCGAAAATCGGTACTAATTCATTTTTCCTATGTTAAATAATCTTGTTACCATAGTAACAGACTATCATTGACTAAAAGCAAACCACCAAGGATTTTCTATTAAATTATTAACACAAAATCAGTTTAAATTCAAACAGCAAAACTATAGTTAAACTTTTATTTTCTTTTTTTGTCAAATATTTTTACTATTAGCCCTTGCAATTATAGTTTTAGCAGCATTTTTCCCTGCCCCCATTGCAAGTATAACTGTAGCCGCACCTGTAACAGCATCTCCACCAGCAAAAATATTATTTACACTTGTTTCTTGAGTTTCCTCATTTATAATAAGTGTGCCACGTTTAGTTGTTTGCAATTCTGCAAATTCTCTTGTAAGCAACGGATTAGGTCTAGTGCCTATAGACATTATAACTTCGTCAACATTCAAAATATATTCGGAATTTTTAATTTCAACTGGTCTTCTTCTACCACTTGCGTCAGGCTCACCCAACTCCATCTTCACACACTCCATACCTTCAACACTTGTTTCACCCAATATTCTAGTTGGATTTGTAAGAAGTTGTAATTGAATTCCCTCTTCTATAGCATGTTCTATCTCTTCAATTCTAGCAGGCATTTCCTCTTTAGAACGTCTATATACAATATAAACATTTTCTGCACCTAGTCTTTTTGCTGTCCTTGCTGCATCCATGGCAACATTACCTGCACCAACTATAGCAACATTTTTGCCAACATATATTGGTGTATCAGAATCCTTTTTAAAGGCTTTCATTAAATTCACACGAGTTAAAAATTCATTAGCGCTGTATACCCCATTCAAATTTTCACCCGGTATATTCATAAATGACGGCAAACCTGCACCTGTACCAATAAAAATTGCATCAAATTCTTCTATCAATTCCTCAATTTTTATAGTTTTACCCACAACAGTATTGTATTTAATTTTTACGCCCAATTCAATTAACTTATTAATTTCTTTTTTAACTATTTCTTCCTTTGGTAGTCTAAATTCTGGTATACCATAAACTAACACACCGCCCGCCTCATGAAAAGCCTCAAAAATAGTAACATCAAGCCCTGCATTAGCACAGTCTGCTGCTACAGTAAGTCCACTTGGACCACTACCTATAACTGCAACTTTATAGTCTATTTTTTTTGTAGGTGGTGTGGCAACTTTATTATCAGCCAAAGCATAGTCACCAACATACCTTTCCAAACTGCCTATTGCTACTGCTCCGCCTAATTTTAATTTGCGTATACATTTATCCTCACATTGTTTTTCTTGAGGGCAAACTCTGCCGCAAATTGAAGGTAAATTATTATCAAGTTTAATAATTTTAACAGCACCATCTAAATCATCATTTTTTAAGCATTGTATAAATTCAGGTATTTTTACACCAACAGGGCAACCAGCAGTACAAGGAGCATTTTTACAATTAATGCACCTTTCTGCCTCTGCTTTCATAAGTTCGTATGTAAAACCTTGAGATACCTCTTCAAAATCTTTTACCCTGATTTCACTAGGTCTTGTAATAACCTTATTTCTTTCAGTTTTTACCATTTTTCTCCAACTCCCTCTTATAACATTCACACTCATGCTCTTTGTAAAATTTACTTCTGTTTACAGATTCCATAAAGTCTATTTGGTGTCCATCAAATTCTGGTCCGTCTACACAAGCATATTTTGTTTCCCCACCAACAGTAAGTCTGCAACAACCGCACATTCCAGTACCATCTACCATTGTTGAGTTCATAGAAACAACAGTTTTTATCCCATATTGTTTTGTTAAATCACAAACTGCTTTCATCATCATAACTGGACCTACAGCAAACACACAGTCGTAATTTTTGCCCTCTTTTATAAGTACTTCTAGTTTGTTTGTAACAAACCCTTTTTCTCCATAACTGCCATCATCTGTCACAATATAAAGATTATCTGAGTTTGCTCTAAACTCATCTTCATACACAAGCAAATCTTTGTTTCTTGCTCCAACAATAACATCACATTTTAAGCCACTATTATGCCTAAATTTTGCTTGTGGATAAATTACCGCACTACCTATTCCGCCACCAACAAGCACAATGTTTTTATACTCTGAAAGTTCTGTAGGATTACCAAGTGGTCCAACAAAATCGTGGATATAATCACCCTCATTCAAAAGTGATAATTTATAAGTTGTCATACCAATTGTTTGCACTAATATGGTTATGCTTCCATTGTCTTTATCAGTATCTGCAATAGTAAAAGGTACTCTTTCACCATCACTATCTACTCTTAAAATAATAAACTGACCAGGACGAGCATGTTTTGCTACATCTGCCGCCTCAACCACATATTCATTGACATTTTCACTCAGTTGTCTTTTCTTTAAAATTTTATTCATTTACTCTCACCTTAATAAATTCAACTTGATTAAATTATTTTTTATTGCTATTAAAATATTTACATTCACTATTCAAAATACATTCATTACATTTAGGGTTTCTTGACATACAAACGTATCTACCATGATGTATTAACAAGTGATGCAAAGTAGACCATTCAGTTTGAGGAAAAAGGTTGTTTAAATCTTTTTCTATTTTTAAAACATCATTGCTATTAGACAAACCTAATCGGTTACTAACACGTCTTACATGAGTGTCAACCGCTATAGCATCTCCACCAAAGGCAACAGCATATACTACATTTGCAGTTTTTTTACCTACTCCTCTTAAAGTCATTAACTCTTCAACAGTTTGTGGCACTATGCCATTAAAATCAGTAACAATGCTTTTTGCTGCCTCAATAATTGATTTTGATTTGCTATTATAATAACCACAAGATTTAATGTAAGGTATCAATTCTTCTGCAGTAAGACTTGCAAATTGCTCCGGAGTTTGCCATTTTTCAAACAATGCAGGAGTAACTTTATTAACCCTTTTATCAGTACATTGTGCCGATAAAATAACTGCAATTAGCAAATGAAATGGATTATCATATTCAAGTTCACAAACAGGATTACTATGAATTTTTTTTAATTTTTCCAAAATTATTTCAATATCCATATAATTCCCCTTTAAATATAGTCTACAACAAAATATTGTAACATACTTTTGCTGTTATTTCAAGTATTTTTTATATTTTTAAATAATATAAAACATAAAATATATAATAATTAATAAAGATTATCCAAAAGTTAAAATATTCAATACAAGTTTAACTTATTCTACAAATTTAAAAAATGTTACTATTTTAAAAGGTGCGATTACTCGCACCTTTTTTATCTTATAGCAACTGCTATTGTTCTTGCACCACTTTTCATTAGTTGATATGTCCCAATGTATGTCGTTTTGTCAAAAGCGTTTAAGGCTTTTAGCGCATACTCTCTGTATTTTTGTTCTACACTAACACTTAGTCCGCATCCAACAGATAACTCACGTGGAGTGTTGATAATTGTAGAAGGAACCCCTCCTTTTCGTAACAACTCACTAAATTTCAAACTATCGCTACGGGCTTTAAATGCAATTATTATATTCATTACATTACCTCCCTTGAATAATATGTAAATAGTTCCTATAACATTAAATGATTAACACAAAAAAAGAGTTACTGCATACTATGTTTTTAGGAGAGTATTTATGATTTATTTTGATAATTCGGCAACCTCTAGGTTCAAACCAAAATGCGTAATTGAAGAATATAACCGCTTTGTACTTAATTCTTGCAATAGCGGAAGAAGTGGTCATAAAGACTGCATAAAAACTGCAACAAAAGTATTGCTTACTCGTGAACATATAAAAAATCGTTTGGGTGCAAATGACGATTACGAAGTTATTTTTACAAACAATTGTACTGAAGCACTAAATATGGCAATATTAGGTTTTGTAAAGCCAGCCTCACATGTCATAACAACTATTTTTGAGCATAATTCAGTACTGCGACCATTGAAATTTTTAGAAGACAATTTTAATGTAAAAGTCAGTTATCTTTATCCAGATTTAACAGGCAAAATTCCCCCTACAAGTATTGAAAATTCTATCACATTAGATACTACACTTGTTATTTTAAATCAAACTTCTAATGTTACAGGAGTAAGCCAAGAAATTGGTGAAATTGGCAAAATATGCAAACAGCACAATATCAAATTACTTGTTGATACTGCCCAGTCTTTAGGACATGAGCCTATCAATATGCAAGACTTAAATATCGATATGCTTGCATCTTGTGGACATAAAGGCATACATGGTATGCAAGGCACTGGTATTTTAGTTATCAAAAAAGATATTGTTTTAAAACACATTAAATTTGGTGGTACTGGTACAGAAAGTGATGTTTTAGTTCAACCTGACCATTACCCCGAAGGATATGAATGTGGAACAATAAATACTGGTGGAATAATTGCTTTAGGAAAAGCCTTTGACTGGACCTATTCAAACTTTATACAATTAAATAGGCATTATAAATATTTATCAGGAGAGATTATTTACGGATTAAAATCTATGCCAAAAATTACTTGTTACTCAGACTTCCCTTCTACAGTAATAAGTATTGAAGTTGATGGGTACTCCTCAAGTGAAGTTGCTGAATTTTTAAACACTCATAATATAGCAGTACGAAGTGGTCTTCATTGTGCACCTAAAATTCACGAATACTTAGGTACAATAAGTGACGGACTTTGCCGTATTAGTATAGGTTATAATAACTCTTTAAATGACTGCCATACTCTATTAAATGTTTTATCAAGACTTTGATAAAACTAATTTAGTACCGATTTTTTAAAGGTTTTTGTATATTTTAATAAAATTAATCCCCCCTAATTTTTAAAACAAAAATCAAAGCAAAGTCAAGACCACCAGATAATCTGGTGGCTTGCACTTAGCCTATAAGGCTTTATTACAGGCAGGGCTAACCGCCCTCTTAAATTTCGCCAACTGCATATCGTTACTAATCGCCACTCAAGTGGCGGTTTTTTATTTATTACTTTTCTTTGCTACCCGTAAACGGGTCCATATATTCTTTCATTGTTATTTGCTCATATGCTAAATCTTCTTGTATCTGATTCCTTATATATTCTTCTATCGCAGTTTTATTTTTTCCTACTGTATCTACATAATACCCTCTACACCAAAACACTCTGTTTCCATATTTATATTTTAAATTTGCATATTTGTAAATATCATTATTGAACTTTTTCCCTTGATATATCCCATAAATTGTGCTATACTTAATTTAGGTGGTATTGATACTAACATATGTATATGGTCGGGACATGCTTCGGCTTCTATTATTTCTACTCCTTTCCATTCACATAATTTTCTTAACATAACACCTATATCATTTTTGATTTTACCATATATTACTTGTCTTCTATATTTTGGTGCAAATACTATATGATAATGACACCTATACTTTGTGTGTGATAAACTATTTTTATTGTCCATTTTTAAATCCTCCTATGTTTTAATATACAGTTGGCACTCTATATTATACATTAGGAGGTTTTATTAATCAACGGCAAAAGCCTTCTTTTGTACCACTAGAATATCTAGTGGTTTTCGCAAGCCAATAAAAATATATCCCATTGATTAGGGATATATTTTTTGTTAATATTTATAATCAAAAACTCAAATTTCAATTAGACATTATTTTTTAATTGCTGCCAAAACAGCCTCTTTGATTTTGTCTTTTTCTATTACATCTTTAAATCTAACTTTTCTTGACTGCAAGTTTTGTAAAGGCTCAGGAATATCTATACCAGTGTATTCCTCTAATTCCTCTGCTGCATTAATACTATCTTCTAGCATTTCACCAGTCAATGCGTTATAAACATCTTGAGGGAATTTATATGGGCTTGCTGTTGAAACAATAACTGTTTTTGTATTGTCACCAGTTTGCTCACTATATGCTTTATATACCCCAACAGCAACTGCAGTATGAGTATCTAACAAATAATCATTTTCGTCATAAAAATCACTAATGGTATTCATAGTCATATCCTCGTTAGAATAGCCACCTTCAAAATTATTTGCGTTTTCTTTAAAGTTTGCAAAGTCTATTTCGTAGTAACCTTTAGTTTTTAAACTATTCATTAACTCTGCTACATACTTATCGTTTCTACCAGAAATCTCAAACAATAATCTTTCCAAATTAGAACTAATCAAAATATCCATTGATGGACTCATTGTTTTATAAAAATCTCTGTTAATATCGTATTTACCTGTATTAAAAAAGTCTGTAAGCACTTTATTTTTGTTAGAAGCACAAATCAATTTATTTATTGGCACACCCATTCTATATGCGTAGTAACCTGCAAGAATATTACCAAAGTTACCAGATGGTACGCAAAAATTGATTTTGTCACCCATTTTGATATCTTCAGATGCAAGCAAATCTACATAACTAGAAACATAGTATGCTATTTGAGGTACTAATCTACCCCAGTTAATAGAGTTTGCACTTGATAACTTATAGCCATTTTCCAATAATTGATTTTTTACTTTATCATCATTAAAAATAACTTTTACAGCACTTTGTGCATCATCAAAATTACCTTTAATAGCACAAACATAAACATTATTACCAGTTTGAGTTTGCATTTGAAGTTTTTGCATATCAGATACACCTTCAGACGGATAAAATACAATTATCTCACAGCCTTCAACATCCTTAAAACCTTCAAGTGCTGCTTTTCCAGTATCACCACTTGTTGCAACCAAAATTAAAGTTTTGCTAGTTTCTCCAACTTTTTTTCTTGATGCAACCATTAAATGAGGTAACAAAGTTAAAGCCATATCTTTAAAAGCACAAGTAGGACCATGCCACAACTCAAGAATATAAGTTTTGTCATCAATAGCAACCAAAGGACAAGGGTCGCCATCGTAAAATCTATCATAAGCCTTTTTTGTGTAATCATTCAATTCTTCAATAGAAAAATCAGATAAAAATTTGCTTAATACAAATGCTGCTCTTTCGCTATATTCCATATCCTGCATAGAGAATAACTCTTGCTCAGTAATTGATGGAAACTCACTTGGTACAAATAATCCACCATCTTCAGACAATCCTTTTACAATTGCCTCTGCACTAGATACTATAGTATCTTTTGCTCTTGTACTTACATATTGCATAAAAACTCCTTTTATACAAAAAAAGGCTAACCACGGTTAGCCTTTTAGTGTTTAACCGTTTTAAATATATTTTTTTATAAAGTCAGGCAAGTTATCTTCTGCAGCACTAACAGCAACTGTTATATCTATATTTGCTTTTTCTGCAAAATCGCCTAAATTCTCATAGAAATATTTCATATCAGCAATATCCATACCGCAAATTCTATGACATCCATCTAAATAAATATGCTGTATATCGCTATTGCCTGCCACTATACCACTAATAAAGCCTAAAAGTCCTTGCTCACTAACAACATGATAGTCGGTAGCATTGATAAGTCTAACTTTGTGTTTTATAGAAAAATTGTATTCATTAGAATCAGTAATAAATACAACTTCGCCATCCATAACAGCAGTATTTGCTCTATCAATTAAACGTTTAGTTTTGCCTGTACCTTTTGCTCCACAAATAATATAAATCATATTTCCCTCCACAATATATATTGTTTAATTATATTGTACTATGGAAAAATAAAAAATTCAATACTTTTAACAAAATTTTACATTATTTTGCTTGCAAAAGCAATGCTTTGTGTCTTTTAGGGTCAATTTGAGCAACTAAACTATCAAGTTCGTCATCACCCATAACAGTTGTTCTGCCTTGTGCGTATAAGTCATCAATTATTTCTTTAATTTTTACACATATTGGGTCTTTTTTATCTATTCTATCCTGCTCATCTAAATCGTAATAACCATTTATCCAATAAGCAACACCTGCTAAACCAGAGTGAGAATCAATGCTTACAAGAGGTGGTTTACCAAGTATTTTTTCTGTATCAAAAATATTGTAAATCTCTTGGTCTTTTAATAATCCATCTGCATGCACACCTGCTCTTGTAGTATTAAAACTTCTTCCAACAAATGGAGTACGAGGAGGTATAACATAATCTAGTTCTTTTTCAAAATAATCTGCAATTTCAGTAATAACAGACAAATCCATACCATCAGTAGTGCCTTTAAACTGACAATATTCAATAGCCATTGCCTCTAAAGGACAGTTACCAGTTCTCTCACCAATACCAAGCAAACTGCAGTTTACAGATGAACAACCATAAAGCCAAGCAGTATCTGCATTTGTAACCACTTTATAAAAATCGTTATGACCATGCCATTCAAGCCATTCAGATGGTACTTCGGCATAATACTTCAAACCACTAACAATTCCTTGAACACTTCGTGGCATAGCAACACCCGGAAAACCTACACCATATCCCAAAGTATCACAAGCACGTATTTTTATAGGAATACCTGCCTCCTTACTTAATTTCATAAGTTCAATGGCAAATGGTACTACAAAACCATAAAAATCTGCTCTTGTAATATCTTCAAAATGGCAACGTGGCACAATACCTCTATCCAAAGCCATTTTAACTACAGAAAGATATTTATCCAATGCTTGTTTTCTTGTAAGATTCATCTTTTTAAAAATATGATACTATGAACAGCTGCATGCTTTTTGAGTATACATATGTTTTCATTTTTGCATGTGTCAATATGTGTATG
>OFFR01001007.1_pt1 | contig 13723 bp, 7 predicted proteins | sample 1521421 | NCBI WGS metagenome assembly OFFR01 (sample SAMEA3504087, study PRJEB24116) | mouse gut metagenome | biome: mouse gut; feature: mouse-associated habitat; material: faeces | place: Denmark | collected 2011 | reverse complement strand
CTACGATTACAAAAAAATAGATACAGTTTATATTAATGAAGTTGTTAATTGTTTGAATAATAATGATATGCCACAAAAAATAGTTTATGACTATACAGTTGTGGATAAAACGGGTGATATAAAATTTACTACAAAAGAAGTAGAAAATATGCAGTTTGAAACAAGAATAAGCAAGGCAATAGCAGCAGGGGATGTTGTTGTTGACTATGAAGATAGCAAAATTATTTTTTATGTTGATGCAGGTAAAAGATTTTACGATATGAGAAATACTTTGATTTGGATAGTTGTAGCAAGTTTTATTTTGCTGGGTATTGTAATGGCTATAGGTTGTTACTTTATATATAGAAGAACGATAAAACCTTTTAATGGTCTTAAAAATTTTGCACAGGAAGTTGCTAGGGGAAACTTTGATTCCCCACTTGTACTGGATAAATATATGTCATTTGGTGCTTTTGGCGAGGCTTTTGACATTATGCGAAATAATCTTAAAGAAAGCAGAATTGCAGAGCAAAGTGCAAATATGGATAGAAGAAGACTTTTGCAAGAGATAGGTCATGAGATAAAAACACCGCTATCTACCATAAAAGCAGTGGCAGAATGTGGTGCTGCAATTGAGGCAAATGAAAATTATGATATAATCTTAAACAAAGCAAGTGCTATAGATAATTTGGTAAATGATTTTTATCAAAAAGCACTTGAGGAAGAAGGACAACTTAATATTTATTGTATTAAGCAGACTGCTGAAGACTTAAAACAATTGGTGGAGACTTGTGATTACAATAGCCGAATTATTTGGGGTGATTTGGAAAAATGCAATGTCTTGTATGATAAAAACAGAATGACTCAAATAGTGGATAATATTATAGCCAATTCATATAAATATGCTGATACGGATATAAAAGTTGATATGTGTAATATGGGTAACTTATTAAAAATAAAGTTTAAAGACTTTGGTGACGGAGTTGAAAGTGAACAACTAAGTTATATAATGGACAGATTTTACCGCGGTGCAAAAACAGAAGAAAAGTTAGGACAAGGACTAGGACTAAATATTTGTCGCAAACTTATTGTGCGTATGGGCGGAGAAATGAATTGCTATAATGATAATGGTTTTGTAGTGGAACTTGTAGTGCCAATATTAAAGCAATATTAAGTGTTATTTTGATAATGTAGCATAAAAAATTTATGTTTTTTAGGGTGTTTTTATAGAGTTAAATTTTTATAAATTATATTAGATTGTTTTTTACTATTTTTTAATTTAATACCGATTTTTGGAAAGAAATAGGAAAGAAAAGAAAGATTATTGAAAAATCTGTTTGCATTTTATTGATATATAATATAGATGACGGGAATAATACGCGTTATCTATATTTTTAAATAGTATAATTTTTGTAACAGGTTTCCGTTAAAGGAGTGCAATATGGAAGAAGTTGTTAAACAAAATTTTATAATAAGAACGGAAGGTTTGTGCAAGTCATTTTCTATTGGTGGGGTGCAACAACATGTTTTAAATAATCTTGACCTAGAGATATTGGAAGGCGATTTTACCATAATAATGGGTAATAGTGGTAGTGGAAAATCTACACTTTTATATGCTTTGTCTGGTATGGATAAACCTACTTTGGGGGATATCACTTTTGCAGATGAAAAAATATCTGAATACTCTAATGACAAACTAGCAAAATTTAGACGTACTAATTGTGGATTTATTTTTCAGGAAGTGTTTTTGAATGATAATATGTCTATTATGGATAATGTTTTGGCTGCTGGATATTTGTCTGGTATGCCACGAAAACAAGTTTATGAAAAGGCATGCGAATATTTTGATTTAGTGGGTATAATGCCTGAGATGTACAATAAATTTCCGACTCAAATGTCTGGTGGAGAATTGCAAAGAGTTGGACTTGTTAGAGCAATTATAAATAGTCCTAAAGTTATTTTTGCAGATGAACCAACTGGTGCGTTAAACTCTGCAAACTCTATTGCTGTTTTGGACTTAATAAATAAGTTTCATAATGAAGGAAAAAGTATTGTTATGGTTACTCACGATATAAAAAGTGCTGTAAGAGGTAACCGCGTGCTATACCTTAAAGACGGAGTTATTTTAAACGAAATAAGTTTAGGTAATTACGATAAAGATAATGAAAAGGAAAGGTTAGAACAATTAAAAGTCTTTTTAGATGAAATGGGGTGGTAATATGTTTAGTATTATAAAATCTCATTTTCATAAAGGCAAAACTGGCTTTTTTATAACAGGGTTGTTTGTAATTTTATCTGTTTTTATGATGCTTATAGGGCTTTCCATTTGTTTGGGAATGAGTAAACTTTATTATAATGCTCGTAATCTATCAAACTCAGCAGATGCTACTGTACTTATAGCAAATAGGAACCAAGATTTTAAAAAAATTGTAGAAGATTATATTATTTCAAATGAGGATGTGGAAGATTATGGAGTTAAAAATATTTATTGGTTTGAGTCATCTTCAGAGCATATTGATGACAGCATAGAATTTGTTTATGAAAAAGGAAATTCAGTATTTAGTAATTTTTTAATAAATAATATTGATGCGCAAAATGATAAATATAAACCTCATATAAGAAATGAAGTAAGCGGTGAAGGCTTTAAACTTTATGTTACTGGTAACTTAGTTGAAACTTCTAATATCAAGGTTGGTAATACTGTTTATTTTCATTATCAAGGAAAAAATCATAAAGGGTATGTAGCGGGAATTTTTGATAGCATGACAGATATATACCTTACTAGTACATTTTATGTAGATAGTACTTTGTATGAAATGGTTGAGGACTTTGCAAAAACGGATAACGATTTTTACTATTATGACAAAATTGATGTTAGATTTAATTATAAAACAGAAAAAGAATGTGAACAAATTGGTGATGATTTTTATGCCGATTTAAAGCAAATATATGCACAATATGCTATTCAACACCCAACTGATGGAGTAGGCTTTAGTTATAACAGCAAAACTGCTTTTATTAATGCAACTAATCCGTTTATTATGATTTTAGGAGCAGCACTGGTGGCTTTTTCAGTACTTATAGCACTTATTGTTGCACTGGTAATTGCGTTTTTAGTCCGCTCATCAATAATTGATGAGGTTAGAAATCTTGGTATATTAAAATCACTTGGATATACAACTGATATGTTAAGGTTAAGTTATCTTGCGATTTATACCATAATAAGTTGTATTTGTATGTTGGTTGGTATGATTTTGGGTATAAGTCTTATGCCAACTTTTGTAAATCTTATTACAGTAATGGCAAGATTTGACTGCGTAAAAGCAATTGGACTTAACGTTGGGTCAATATTTGCAGCAATGGCTTTGATAATTTTGGTTATTACTTCCGTTAGTATGCTTGCAACTGGTAGAATAAAAAGAATTACACCATTATCTGCAATGCGAAATAATATTGCAACACATTCATTTAAAAGAAATTTAGTTCCATTAAATAAGACAAAAGTGCCGGTTAATACTTCATTAGGCTTAAAAAGTATAGTAGGCGAGCGAGGACGAAGTATTATGGTAGTAACAATTGTCCTAATTATGTCGCTATTGTGTTCTTTTGTAAGTGTAGTATTTTTTAATCTTAAAGTTGACCAAACCGCTATTATAAATATGTCTGCAATAGAGGTGCCTGACTGGAGTATTCGTTTTGATTACGAAGATAATAGTCTTTATTATGAGGCAATAAGAAAAATGGATGGCTATAAATACGATACTTTAGGTACAATTGGTACTGGAGGATATGTTAATGAAAATTATGTAATGGGTTGGTATTATGAGGATTTTGACAAATTAAGAACAAATGTGGTTTATGAAGGTAAAAATCCAAAATACGCAAACGAAATTTTGTGGGAAGTTGGTTCTGCAAAATCAAAAGGCTTTAGCATAGGTGATAGCATTACAATAACATTTAATAACAATGGTGAAGAGATAAAAAAGGAATGTGTAATTGTTGGTTTCTTTCAGTCTATTATTAATCACGGGCAGTTTTTAGGCAAAATAGAGTTGTTATCATTTTATTTTACAGAAGAATATGAAAAAAATTCGACCAGATATTTTTATTTTGAAAAAGGAAAAGTTCCTACATCTAACGAGATTAACGAGTACTTATTGAATACTTTTGATGAGGAGTATATTAAGTACAATGGATTTCAGCAAGGAATAAATATGGTCAAAAATCAATTTTTAAATACAGTAGAAACTGCTGCCGATGCTGTAATGTCCGTATTTATAGCGATTACTGCAATTGTAATAAGTTTGCTACTTGTTATGCTTATAAAACTAAAACTTTTGCGAGAAAAAAGAGACTATGCTATTTATAAGGCTTTAGGTTATACTACACCTAATATAATGACGCAAATAGCAATTGCAATGGTTATTTTGGGTGTAGTAGGTAGTTTGTTTGGTAGTATTATAGGTGCACTATTAACTTCACCAATATTATCCTTAGCAGGTAATATTATAGGAATAGGTAAGTTTGCGTTTATTGTCCCTTGGGGATATATAGTGGCTATAATCTTTGCTATACCATTGCTTGTTTATTTGGTTTCAATGTTGTGTGCAGTACCTGTTAAAAAAATTGCACCGGCAACACTTTTAAGAGAAAGAGGATAGTAACATTATCATAAGGAGGGGCAGATTATGTGGAGTATAATAAAATCACATTTTCATAAAGGCAAAGTTGGCTTTTTTATAACTGGTTTATTTGTGATATTGTCTGTACTTATGATGATAGTTGGACTATCAATTTGTTTGGGTATGGGTGATTTGTATTATAACGCAAAAAATTTGTCAAATTCACCTGATTTATGCACCTTTGTTTATGAAGAGGTCGGCGGACCTTTGTCAAGTAGAATAATTGATAAAATAGAAGAAAGAGAAGATATAGATTATTATGATGTCCAGCCATTTATGTGGTTAGAGATGCCTCAAAATGACAACAATTATATTTTTGAATTTATTTATGGTGCGGTTGGTAGTGTCGGTTATAAAAATGTTGGACTATATAACATACAAGATAAAAATAATAAATTTAAACCTTATATTAGAAATGAAGTTAGTGGTGAAGGTTTTAAAGTTTATGTGACAGGTAATTATCTAATTACTGGAAATGTTGGTGATAAAGTTTTGTTTAAGTACAATGGTGAAGACTATTATGGTTATGTTGCTGGTGTGTTTGATGATATGACAAAAATTTATAGCAATGTTTACTTTTATGTTGATAATGATTTATATAGTATGGTTAAGGGGTTTAGTCAAACTGACCAAAATATTGTTGAAGAGCAAGTAATAAATATAAACTTAAAATATAAAAACGAGGCGGAAAGCACTAAGTATCAAGAAGAAGTCGGAAAAGAAATTTTGCAAGTTATAAATGAGTATAATATGGAAAATTGGCTTGTTAATCCAAATTTTGAAATTATTGGTGGTGGATATTCCCCAAGACATACATTTAAAGATGCAACTAGTCCATTTATAACAATATTAGGTGCTGCTATGATTGCTTTTTCCATAATAGTTGCGGTTATTGTTGCTATAGTAATTGGCTTTTTAGTACGTTCTTCGGTTATGGATGAAGTAAGAAATTTAGGTGTTTTTAAAGCACTAGGCTATACTACAAATATGTTAAGGCTAAGTTATCTTGCAATATATGGTGTGATAAGCAGTATTTGTATGATTATAGGCTTGATATTGGGTATTACACTAATGCCGTCTTTTGTAAATATAATTACAAATATGGCAAGGCTTGACTGCAGTAAGGCTATAGGTTTAAATGTTGGCAGTATTTTTGTGGCAATTGCTATGATTTTGGGTGTTATAAGTGGTGTAGTTATGCTTGCTACCAGCAGGGTAAAAAGAGTAACACCATTGTCTGCAATGCGAAATAATATTGAAACACATTCATTTAAAAGAAATTTAGCACCACTTTGTAAATCTAAATTGCCAGTTAATGCGTCACTTGGTGTAAAAAGTGTGGTAGGTGAGGTAAATAGAAGCATAATGGTTGTAGTTGTTGTATTGATTATGACTCTTTTATCTTCATTTGTTAGTGTAGTATTTTACAATTTAAAAGTCGACCAAACTGCGCTCATACAAATGTCAGCCATAGAAAATCCCGATTATGTTATAGGCTTAAGATATGATGATACCAAACCATATTTTGATGCTATAAGAAATATGGACGGCTATGTTGCAGATATGATGGAAGAGATTAATATTGGATGCGATTTAGATGATGGCGACTGGGTACGTGGGCAATGTTTTGAGAGGTTTGATATATTGCGTACTAAAATGGTTTATAAAGGAAGAGAACCAAAATACACAAATGAAATTTTGTTAAATGAAAAATTAGCAAAACAAAAAGGGTATAATATTGGCGATAGTATTACTTTGCACATAAAAGAGTTTTCAATGGAAGAAGTTACAAGGCAATGTGTTGTAGTAGGATATTTTCAGTCTTTATTTGAAAATTGTCATTATATGGCATTTTTGGATTTGTTTATAGATTTAATTCCAGAAAATCAACTGGAGTATGCAAGTTCTCAAAGATTATTTTATTTTGAGCAGGATAAAGTGCCTAGTTATGATGATATACGTAAAGTTTTAATGAGCGTAAACAACGAAAAAAATATTGAGTTTGGCGGTTTTATGACTGGCAAAGATAGGTTAGGAAGTATGATTTTAAATACTGTAGAAACGGCAGCCGATGCAGTAATGTCTGTGTTTATGTCAGTTACTGCAATAATTATTAGTTTGCTACTTGTTATGCTTACAAAACTAAAACTTTTACGCGAAAGGCGAAATTATGCAGTTTATAAGGCTTTAGGTTATTCAACAACAAATATCATGACGCAAATAGCAATTGCAATGGTAATTTTGGGTGTTATAGGCAGCCTTGTTGGTAGTATAATAGGCGGTTTAATCACCTCACCACTATTATCATTAATGGGTGGTATTATAGGTGCAGGACATTTTGCTTTTATTATACCATGGGGATATATTGTGGGAATAATCTTTGCAATTCCTTTACTAATTTATATTGTATCAATGTTGTGTGCAATACCAGTTAAAAAAATAGCGCCCGCAACACTTTTGCGAGAAAGAGGATAAATAATAATTTAAAAGTGCCAAATTTTTGGCACTTTTAAGTTTAAAGTAATGACTATAATAGTTAAAATTGGTGTTTGAGCACCAATTTTTATTTTGCTATTGTATAGTTACAAAAAATATGGTAAAATAATAATATGTAATAGTAATTAATGATTTTTTAAGTATAACTTTTACGATACAAATTATCTTTAAAATTTTTGATAAATTTTGACAAAGGTATTGACAAAATAAATATATATGATATAATCTACTAGGTTGGACATATAAGTTCACATATTGCGTGAGCGTTTCTACAAACTTGCTAAAGTTTACTATGCCACTTGAGTATAGTATAAGTTTAGCAATTTTTTGCTTTTAGGAGGAAAAATAATGTATGATTTAATTATTGTTGGCGCAGGTCCTGCGGGGATTTTTACTGCCTTGGAACTTGTAAAAAAGGGTAGTGACAAAAAAATACTTATTATTGAAAAAGGTAGGGCAGTAGAAAAAAGAGTTTGCCCTAAATCCAAAACAAAACAATGTGTAAATTGTAAGCCATATTGTAACATAACAACTGGCTTTAGTGGGGCAGGTGCTTTTTCTGATGGTAAGTTGTCATTAAGCCCGGAAGTTGGGGGTGATTTGCCAGAACTTATTGGAACAGATATGGCAGAACAATTAATAAATTATGCAGATAGCCTATATTTGGAGTTTGGTGCAGATAGCAAAGTTGAAGGTGTTGGCAATAGCGAAAAAGTTAAAGATATTAGAAAAAAAGCAATTCAAGCAGGACTTAAATTGGTTGACTGCCCAATAAGACATTTGGGTACAGAAAAAGCACAAGAAATTTATTTTAAAATAGAGCAATATTTGTTAAATAATGGTGTAGAAATTAAGTTTAATGTAAATGTAGAAGATATTATTATGCAGGGGGAAGAATGTCTTGGAGTAATTGCTATCGAAAATAAAAATAAAGTAGAATATAGGGCAAAAAAGACAGTAATTGCAACAGGCAGACGTGGTGCAGACTGGTTGGAGAAAATTTGTGAAGAACATAATATTTTGCATGAGGCAGGTGTTGTTGATATTGGTGTGCGAGTAGAAGTTCGTAATGAAATTATGGAAGAAGTTAACAATGTTTTGTATGAGTCTAAGTTAATAGGTTATCCTAAGCCATTTAAAAATAAAGTAAGAACATTTTGCCAAAATCCAGGAGGATTTGTCAGCCAAGAAAATTATGATAACGACTTAGCGGTTGTAAACGGACATTCTTATAAGGAAAAGAAATCTAACAATACCAACCTGTCAATATTATGCAGTGCTAAGTTTACAGAGCCATTTAATCAGCCTATAGCCTATGCACAAAAAGTGGGCGAACTTACAAATATGCTTGCAAATGGCAAAGTACTTGTGCAAAGGTACGGGGATATTTTGGACGGCAAACGGACTTGGCAACACGAACTTGCAAGCAGCAATGTAAGACCAACTTTGCCAGATGCTGTTGCGGGTGATATAACTAGTGCTATGCCATATAGACCTATGCTTAATATAATCAACTTTATTAAAGCAGTTGACGAAGTTGTGCCAGGTTTTGCAAGTCCAGAAACTCTGTTGTATTCCCCTGAACTTAAGTTTTATAGTAACAAAATAAAAATGGACGAAAACTTAAATACAAACATTAAAAACTTGCATTGTTTAGGTGATAGTTCCGGCTGGACAAGAGGACTAATGATGGCATCTGTAATGGGTGTAAAAATGGCAAGAGAATTATTACAAATTAAAGAATAAGTTTAAAATAATTGAATAATTTTTGCTTTTAGTTAATGAGTTGTGTGCAAAATAATTTTATTCTAAAATAATAAAAAATAACTGGTATTTACCAGTTATTTTTTGTTTAATATCGATTTTTGAATGTTTTTTGTTAATTTATCTAAATATTATATGATACTGTATCAATAAAAAATTAAACAAGATTATTTATCAACTTTTACTCCACCAAGATAAGTGTCAATTAAATTGCCTTGCTCATCTAATGTGTTAAAGTCTGCAAGCATGCCAACTTTTATGTCGCCTCTATCAGCAATATTTAATAATTTTGCTTGATTTAAAGAACCCATTTTAACACATTCTTCAAGAGGAATGTTTAAGTTTTGACATAAGTTTGCGACCATTTTGCTAATAGGTGTTACACTGCCAGCATAAGTGTTTAATTCTTTTATAATTGCAACATCTTCTTCTATAACAATTCGTTGTTTAGATATTCCGCTACCAAGATAAAACTCCCCACCATGATTACCAGCAATTGCTAGCGAGTCAGATACTAAACATATTTTGTCAGCACTTTTTAGTTTGTAAATCATTTTAAACAATGGATTAGGTACATGTCTATTATCTGCAATTACCTCATTATATAACCTGTTATCTGTAAGTCCAACTTCTGTTAAACCTAGGTGCTTGTGAGGAGTAGTTCTTCTTGAACAGCGAGAAGTGCAGTTGTACATATGAGTTACACTTGATGCTCCATTATCAGTCAAAGCATTAATTTCGTCATCAATACTTGCATCATGTCCCAAACTTATTTGTATATTATTTTTTGTACATTCTGTTGTAAACCAGTCGCTACTTTTTTGGTCTGGTGCAACAGTAATTCTTGTTATAATATCTTTATTTTCCCATACCCATTTTGTATTTTCCTTATTTGGCTCTAAAATATAAGCAGGTGGGTGAGCCCCCGGTGCTTTTAAAGAGATAAATGGACCTTCCAAGTGTGTACCATAAATTCTAGCATAAGGCGAATTATAATTCCTAACATTTTCAAGTGCAGTAAGTGTAGTTGGAATATCTGCAGTAAGTGTAGTTGGAATGTAGGTTGTGCTACCAGTTATTAAGTGATATTTTGATATTTCGTCAAGTGCAGTTTTGCTACCTTCCATCATATCATGCCCACCACCACCATGAGTGTGGATATCAATATAACCACTGGCTAAAATAATGCCATTTAAGTTGTAAACTTTATCTGCAGTTTTTTCGTCTATATTAATTGCAATATTAGTAATTTTACCATTTTCTACTGCAATATCATAATTTTTTTCAAGTCTGCCATTAATAATTGGCCTTACATTTTTAAATAAAATCATGATTTACTCCTAAATATTAGATTTCTCATATTATACCGCAAATAATGAATAAAATCAAGGTATTTGGACTAATATTTTTATAGGAAGATATAGTGTAATTGCTGGTTTTGGTAACTTTTGTATAAAAGGTTAAGACAAAAATCTACTAAATACTACAAACTATTTGCAAAACAACAAAAATATGTTATATTAAAATATATGACTATAAATTTATTAATTGCGAGGCAAATATGAGTAAAGAGACCAAAAATCTTAATGAAAATGATTGCTTAAACAAAATAAATAATGAGGAAAATATAAATCCTAATTCAAATGACATTGAAGATGCCAATGTCAATAAAATTGATTTTGATAATGCTGAAAATTTAGATTTATCAAATAATGAATCGGATAATAATACACTAGGTGAATTTTCGGATAGTGCACTTGCAGAAGGTGTAGTATCTTTAGGTATATTTGGTGAAAATGAGGATATTAAAGAGGCTAATTCTACTGACGAGGCAACTATTTTAAAAACGGAAGGAATTAGTAGTTTATGCGACCAAACGGAATCTGAAGAGAGTCGTATTTCTGAAGAATTTGACGTAATGACAAATATCATTGATGGACAAAAACGTAAACCGCGAAAAAAAAGAAGGAGAAAAACGAAAGTTAGAAAAATTGTTGTGCGTACTTATGCAACTGTTATATCTGCAGTAATATGTATTGTGGTTGTGTATTTTGCGTCATCTTTTTTCAAAATTTCGCCCGCTCAAGGTATGACTGGTGCAGAATTAAAAGTAGATATGGACGGGTTGCCTCATATAATTGGTACAGTTGGTCCTGTTGATTTAAACAAAGTTTATCCTGATGGAAAAGATTTTAAAAGTGATACTGTTAATATAAAAAATGGTATTATCAATAATATTTCAAGTATTTATGATGATGGTAATGTAAAAAGTTTTACAATTACTTTTACTCAAACAGTTAATGAGGAAGAAGAACTTGTAGAAAAAGAAGTTCAAATTATTGAAGATGCTGTAAATGTAGATAATTGGGAAGATTTTGTAAAAAGGCTTAAAAACAAAATGGCACCTGAAGATAATAGCGGTAGTGATGCTTTTTATCCTACAATATGTTTGCAAAACAATTATATTGCCGCACCAGTTATGGAAGGAACAAAGAAAAATAAAATGGAAGGTTTAAAGGTGTATGGCGATATTTATGGCAATGGTTGCACTTTAAACGTTTTTGAAATAGTTGTTTGCAGAAACAAGTTTTCTAGTGGTAGTTTAACAAAACCTTATTTGCAAGGTAATGGACCAGTTAGCGGTTGGTCAGCATTTTGGGTATGTGCCAAGGAAGATGGTAGTCAAATAACAATACAAGACCTTCATATTACTGGTAATGATATGAAAACGGAAGAAGGCGGCAATTTGCATGGTGTTAACCAAACTATTTTGGATAGAAGAGGTTTAAAATTGTTTAGTGCGTACGGAACTCTTCTTAGTGTAGAGGGCGAGACAACTACAGATGCAGCAGGTAATAAAGAAATAATACAGAAGGCTAATTTAAAATTAAAACATTGTGTTTTGGAAAATAGCCACAAACTTATCCATGTAAGATGTGCAGATATGGAGTTTGAAGGAAACATAATTCGTAATGCCTCAGATACTGCATTGTCTTTTGCAACTTATGCTTATGAGCGAAGTGTTGTTACATCACGCAATAATGTAATTTCAAATTCGCTTACAGGCGGTGTAGTATTTTATTGTTATGATGGTGCAATTAGTAATGCAAACGCGGAGGAGAGTTGGAACGAGTTACTTATTGAAAAAGGAACTTTCCTTGATATATATAATTGGAAAGAACAAGATGGCTTAGCATTTATGCCAGAGACAGAGGGGGGTGCAGAAGTTGCTAACCCAGTTGCAAAAAGTGAAATACCAAAAACCAAATATGATTCTTTAAAAGCAAATGTTGAAGGAAAAAAATATATCCATTTTGCTATTATTAAATTAAGAACAGGTGGCGGTTTAGCACAAAATGGTTCGTATGTTACAAACTACCAAGATATAGGATATCAAACTTCAAGGGATAAAGGCTATGAAAATGGATTCCCATTACCAAGTTTGGCAGCAGCAATAATTAGGGATATTGATGTTTGGGGATATTACGAGCGAGGGGATAGAGATGTAACACCAACTGCAATATTAAGCCAAGAAGTATTGGATAAATTGTATGAAGAATTAAAATTTGGTAGAAAGAAATAATAGTAATTTTTAAATGATTTTTATTAAAATAAGATTAACTATTATAGTTTATATCTAAACAAAAAGCAAAAACAAAAAATGTTTTTGCTTTTATATTATTTATTGATAAAATCACTAATTTTTTTGAATTATTTTATTTATAGTAGCGATTTTTGATAGGATATTTGCTAAATTACACTAATAATGCAAAATTTTAAAATGTATTATTGATAATTGAAAATGCTTTTGTGGTTCAGAATATTATTTTGCGTAATTAATGTGGTTTTTAGATTTTGTTTTTAAGTGTTAATATTTGTGTGTTAGAAATAACATTGCTAAAAATTTTGTGTTTAAAATTTTGAATAAAAAAATTAGGAATTTTTTATAAAAAATATTTGTGATTTATCTTGTAAATTGCTGAGCAAAAATCGGGGGTTATGTTTTTAATTCCCTAAATATGACAAAAATAAATAAATTTTTAAATTTTAATTTGCAAAAAATTTGAATTTGATTTTTATCAATATTTAGCACACATTAAAGTATTGTACAAAAGCATTGAAATAGTCATTGGACCTACTCCACCCGGAACAGGTGTAATATAAGATGCTTTTTTACTTACATTTTCAAAATCCACATCACCAACAAGTTTGCCATCTACTCTGTTTATACCTACATCAATAACAATTGCACCATCTTTTACCATATCCTCAGTTACAAACTTTGGTTTGCCAATTGCAACTACCAAAATATCCGCCTGCTTTGTAATCTCCGCCATGTTTACAGTTTTTGAATGGCAAATAGTAACTGTGCAGTCAGCATTTAATAGTAACATTGCCATAGGTTTTCCTACAGTATTGCTTCTTCCAATTACAACTGCGTGTTTACCTTTTAGTGAAACACCAGTAGACTCAAGTAATTCCATAACACCAAAAGGAGTACAACTGATAGTCCTAGGATTATTCATAGCAAGCAAACCTAAATTGTTTGGACTAAAACCATCAACATCTTTACTAGGATCAATTAAATCTAAAATTTTATTTTCATTAATATGTGCAGGTAAAGGTAATTGTACTAAAATACCATCAACATTAGCATCATTATTTAATCTTTTAATTTCATTATTTATTAGAGAAATTTCTTTTTCTATTTTAGATATTACCTCTTTATTTTCCTTTTTACTATTTTCTTAATATTTTGATCACATGTAGAATTCTTATACAGTAGTTCCAATATCTCAACC
>OFFR01001002.1_pt1 | contig 13752 bp, 14 predicted proteins | sample 1521421 | NCBI WGS metagenome assembly OFFR01 (sample SAMEA3504087, study PRJEB24116) | mouse gut metagenome | biome: mouse gut; feature: mouse-associated habitat; material: faeces | place: Denmark | collected 2011 | reverse complement strand
TACTATCCCCCATAAGGCGGAATAATGTAGAACCACAAATTTTCGGGAACTAAGGTTAAGTCATACTCAATCAAACGACTTACTATATTTTCGATGTCTCTATATTCTGGCAAGTCTCCATCGATAACATCACAAACATAACCTTTACTTCTTAATAATGCCGCTATAGATGCTAAGCCAAGAGGCGGAAAATGTCTCTTATCAATAATCAAATCCATCGGTGAATTTAACAATACAATTTTGTTCATAATTAATATCCTCAAATAATCCATAATCTTACTTGCATTTAAATTGATATAGCAACATAACCCAATTATCTATCAAATCCGGCAATATTCCATCTATTCTCCTGGAGCGTTTTGGATTGTTAGCCGGACAACGGCATCATATCTTTCCTGATATTTCGGCGATGAATTATGAGCGATATGGATCACAATCCGCTCATCGTCCGCAAGCAGCAGGTCTTCGATCAGTTCCGCATTCTGCGGGTCGAGCCCGGAAAGCACCTCGTCATAAATGACAATACTCTTTGGAAGCGTCAAACTTCTGGCCAGGCCGATCCGGGCCTTTTCCCCTCCGGAAACCTGCAGGGTTTCGTTGCTGATCCTGGTATCCAGCGTATAGCCGTTTGCGGCAAAAAACTTATCCAGCTTTACTTTACTGATAACAGCAAGCAGTTCTTCATCCGTACAGTTCCCCTTCAGATCAAGATTACGCCTGATCGTATCGTCGAAAATATAGACCTGCTGCGGCACCACCGCCGAATGATGGTAGATCTCAGAAGGGGAAAGCTCCTGCTGGTCGATCCTGTCGTAATATATATGTCCGGAACCTGGATGCAGCGTCCCCAGCAAAAGTTTTATCAGGGTGGTCTTGCCGCTGCCGCTTTCTCCAATGATCAGATATTTCCTGCCCTGCTCAAAGCAATAATTGAAGTGATCCAGAACACTGCGCTGCTTTTCAGGATACGCAAACGATACATCGTCAAGTCTTATACTGCATACCTTGTCCAGACGGAAATCCTCCCGGCATTTATATCCTGCCAGGATTTTCTCCGTGTTCTCAATATAGGGACGCGAAGACCGAACAGAGATCACCGCATTGATCAAACTGATCACCGGCTCACTGACTATCATCCCCAGCTGAAAGATCAATACGAATTGCGGAAAGTCGATGTTACCAAAACGCATGAGATAAAAGGCAACAAACAACCCGGAAAACTGCGAAAGCGTTACACTGGCATTCGCGATAAGCCCGCTCAAGTTAGACAGTTTCATGATCTGCTTCTCCGCATCCGCTGCCGCTGCAAAGTGCGTATGCATACTCTCGGAAACCTGCTTCTCCCCCTCCTGGAAACGGGCAGTAAAAAACCCGCTCAGCAGGTCTTTTATCTTAACCGTCATCCCCACCAGCGTCTGCATTGACCGTTCCTGGCATGCAGCGATCTTCTGCGGCATCAGCAGATTGTTGATGGTCAAAGGCAGCAAAAATATAAGGATGATCAGGAAACTCATCCAGTGGCAATATAACAGCAGCACCGCTATCAGGCCTATACTAAGGCCGTTCACGATTATTTTCAGCGTACCTTCAAAGAGTTCCTTAGACAGGATCTGCGTATCACGCCCAATCTGATTGTAATACGCCCCGCTGTCCTTTTTCTCAAACTCATCAATGGGCATGGCGTAAATGCTGTCAAAAACCTGCCTGCGCAATTCAAATTCACTGTCCAGCAACAGATTCGCCTTGCTGTTATCCGCAAACCAGGCAATAAACAAGGCAAGCAGCAGGATCAGTATATTCCTGAACACTGCCGCATAGATCAAGTCATTCTCCAGAAATGCGCCTGAGAGGCCGGCCATGCTCCATGCGATCAACGGCTGGGAAGATGCCGCAAGCAAGGCGGTCACCATGATCCGAATGGCGTTATCTCGATTTATAAAGACCGATAGAATCCTTTTCATTCCCGTTCCCCCTCCCTTTATCCATGCAAAGGGAAATAATCACAATCCAAATCTTCCTTACTAAACACAGCGTCACATGCATCCAACGCAGTTTTTATATCGACATTATCATGAATTTCTATAATACCATGTGTTCTGGATAAAGAATACGTAACATTGAAGTACTGTCCCTTTTTCTCCTGTGACACGATCTTAAAGCTCGGAACAACAATAAAGGTAGACAGATCTATATGGACATTCCCAACATCCACACTCGCACTGTCATCTAAAAATCCGATCTGTATACAACAGCGCATAGCGCAACCGTAATAACTACAAGATTGATTCCAACTTGTTTTCTTCTCATATCTGTCTTCATATAAAATTTCTTTCCAAAAATGCATCCGCATTTCATATTGTCACCTTCCTGTCCCAGACAATATCAATCATAGCCGGAAAAAGGAAATGTTTTATAGAGTTATATATTATACCATATGAAAATGAGGAAAGGCCATGATACTGTTCCTTCCCTCATTCATCCATCAGAAAAATACTCGTGATTCAAATCACCTCGGCTAAACACCGCAATTTACTTTTCTGCCAACATTATCAATTACGGCTTTTGCATTGGAAATTTTTGATGCGGCAGCATTGACATCCTCAAACAGCCATTGCGCTATACCATTTCCCCCATTACCAGCATTCGTACTTGCCACAGTATCATATACAGCCTTCATAAGCTTCCGATATTCTTTATATGTTTCACTCAAGGCATCCTCATCATACAGATCCACACCGGCAAACAGCTCTTTTACTTTTGATGTAACATTTCTATTCGTCGCCGAGCGCACCCCATGGCTGATAACTTCTCCGTTATCTATTCTCGCAAGCGTATCATCCAAACGCGCAAGCCACCCGGCGCCGACCACCGGGCCCAATTCCCTTAAGAACATTTCTCTCAGTTCAGCATACATTCTCCTGTCGTCTATTTTTCTCACATTATAATACTGATTTCGTGCTCCCTGATCGCCATCTTCCGTATGATCTATAAAATACTTCTCACCACTGTACCTCTCCTTCTCCGCCTGCACCATACTGTCCAAATACTCTTCCATGAACTGGTTGATAACTCCGGCCTGCTCTTGTGTCAGGTTTTTTTGCGCATAGCTGCTTACCATGTTGGATGCAATTCCCATAGACGCATAATCCTTATAATCCAGCGAACTTCCTTTTGTCGGCAGCATGGATATGGCATTCTTCATAACTTCCCTGCTTGCACTCAACTCCGCAGCCGTAAAAGTAACACCGTCTATATTGTAAACCGTATTGCTGCTGCCACTGTTATTGGCAACGCTTGTGACTGCCTTAATACCAACACCGGGCGCATTCATGATCGCGCTGCGATCCATTTCGCAGATGTATGTAAACTGCTCTTTATTCTTACGTATAGTCTCTAATTCCTCCGCCGAGACAGCTTTCATCGTTCCGGTTGACACCGCTTTTAACTCTTTCTCAGTACAGCCGATCACTTTTTTGTTTACCGCATTGATCACGGTATGATTCTGTCTCACCAAACCTGTATTTGCATAATGAATTCCAATAGACATAAGCTAATCTCCTAACTGCTAAGCAAGTGGCCCTTTTTCAAAATGATATACTATTTGCCTGGACGTCGCTTTTCCACACTTTTTCGTTTTAAGAATCTTATTGTTTAGTATAGTACTATTATATATAGTACACCGATTTTTGTCAACCGTTTGTTGGTGTCATCGTTACCCGGGAGTTTAACACTTAATCATCTCAAAATATCCCGCAAAGCCAGGAATGGCTTTATTTTTTGTCAAATTTGAATTTTTATATTGCACGTTACTTATAAATACCGTATAATGTATTTGAGGTGGCACAAATGAGACTGGGATGGACAAAAAATAAGAATTCGACTACATACCGCGCCGTGAAGACGATACGGGTGAATGGCAAAAACCAGACCCTTGTTATCAAGACTTTCGGTTCCGATAAATTCATCTGCGAAACTTATGGCGTCCCTGACGCTAAGGCATGGGCCCTGGAACAGGTTCGGATAATGAATGAGGAAGAAAAAGAGGAAACGCCTTCTTTTGATTTCACCCTGCATTCCGGAACGGATCTGCCGCTGGATACACAGCGCTGCTTCAACGGCGGCTACCTTTTCCTTCAGCAGGTCTATTACGAACTTGGGCTGGACAGAATCTGCGCCATGATCCGCACAAGGCATGGGTTCACCTACAACCTCAACTCCATACTTTCCCGCCTGGTCTACACAAGGATCCTTTACCCCTCTTCCAAACTCAGCTCTTATAAGGACTCCAGGCGCTTCATCGAACAGCCGGATTTTGAACTGCACCAGATCTACAGGGCGCTCTCCGTGCTGGCCGAGGAGTCCGACTATATACAGGCCCGCCTGTTCAAGAACAGTATGGCTTTGGGGAAACGCAGGACAAAAGTCATTTATTACGACTGTACCAACTTTTATTTCGAGACTGGACAGGCCGAAGATGATAAACAGTTTGGCGTCAGCAAAGAAAACCGCCCCCTTCCGATCGTGGAGATGGGGCTTTTCATGGACCGGGACGGCATCCCCCTGGCTTTCTGCATCAATCCGGGAAATGAAAATGAACAGCAGTCCCTTATACCGCTTGAAAACAAACTCATGGAAAAATTTGACATGTCACAGTTCGTCGTCTGTACGGACGCAGGGCTTTCCTCTAATACAAACAGGTATTTCAATTGCTATGACAAAGAAGACGGGACACGTGACTTTATCACGACCCAGTCCGTGAAAAAACTGAAAAGCCACCTGAAAAAATGGGCCCTCGCGCCGGAAGGATGGCGGCTTTTTGGAAGTGACGGCCGGTCCACATATAACATAGATGAACTGGAGGAAGAGGAATGTCTTGACAGGATCTATTACAAAAATCGGTGGATTAAAGAAAAAGTAGACGTTACCATAGATGGACAGAACAAAAAAGTGGAACTTGAGCAGCAACTCATAGTCACCTATTCCATCAAATACCGTAATTATCTCCGTTCTGTCCGCAGCCGGCAGGTGGAACGTGCAAAAAAGGCAGTGGAGGCAGGCGCAAAAACGGTGGAACGCAAGCGGCAGAACGACCCGAAACGCTTCATTAAGGCAGATCATGCCACACAAGATGGGGAAGCCGCAGAATATACCGCTTATTACATTGACGAAAATGCTATCGCCCAGGAAGAAAAGTACGACGGTTTCTATGCCGTATGCACGAGTCTTGAAGACGGGGTGGAATCCATCATAAAGGTGAACCGGCGTAGATGGGAGATTGAGGAATGCTTCCGTATCATGAAGAGCGAGTTTCAGGCTCGGCCGGTATACCTCAAGCTTCAGGATCGCATTGTGGCACATTTCATCACCTGCTTTATTTCGCTCATTCTTTACAGATATCTGGAGAAAAAACTGGACAACCGCTATACTGTTGGCCAGATCATAGATACACTGCTGGAAATGAATTTCATAAAATATGAAGGGAAAGGCTATCAGCCGACCTATACCCGCACGGAACTGACAGATGCACTTCATGAAGCGTTCGGCTTCTGCACATCCAAAGAAATCGTGCCTGTTAAAAAAATGAAAAAAATTTGTGCCGACACCAAAAGACAGGAAAAGTAACGTGTAACGGCAAAATTTGGAAAAGTCCCACAGGCCAGTAAAATCAAGGCCTCTGAGACTTTTTTATTGTTTTTAGTGTCAAACTCAGGATTCTAGCAAACACAAAGAGGAAAGTCAATAAAACTTTGGCAGCAAAAAATTACACAATATCCCTCTGGCACTATCATATCCATCAGTATTCCATCCGTTCTTCCGGATCATTTTGAATCGCAGGCCGCACGACAGCATCATATCTGTCCTGGTAGCCGGGCGATGAATTATGTGCGATATGACAATACTCTTATGAAGCGTCAAACTTCTGGCCAGACCGATCCGGGCCTTTTCACCTCCGGAAACCTGCAGGGTTTCATTGCTGATCTGTGTATCCAGCGTATACCCGTTTGCAGCGAAAAACCTGTCGAGCTTTACTTTGCTGATTATCGCAGGCAGCTCTTCATCCGTACAGGTTCCCTTCTGATCAAGATTACACCTGATTGTATCGTCGAAAATATAAACCTGCTGCGGCATCAGCAGATTGTTAACAGTCAAAGGCAGCAAAAAAATAAGGATGATCAGAAAACTCATCCAGTGGCAATATAACAACAGCACCGCTGTCAGACCGATTACATTTCTGAACAACGCCTCATAGCTCAATTCGTTGTCCAGAAATGCGCCCGAAAGTCCGGCCATACTCCATGCGATCAGCGGCTCGGAAGATGCCGCAAACAATGCCGTTACTATAATCCGCACGGCATTATTGCGATTTATAAAGACCGATAAAATCCTTTTCATTCCTGTTCCCCCTCCTCACGTGCAGGCAATCTATTTACTGTTCTATCTTTTATAAAATTATTCATAAATATAAGCCGGTCATGGCAAAGTGATTTTGTCATGACCGGCTATTAACCTTACAATAAGCTTATTTTTTCTATTTAATATATTCAATACGCCCTGAACCAGTTATTGTCGCAGAACTTGAAAGGGGTTTTGAAAAAGCTAAATAATAATCTTTGCTTGTATCCAAATCTGTAAATTATTAATTCTTTATAATCTATTCAATAGCTTTCTCTATCCCTAATATTGCGTGTTCTTCTATTTCATCCCTTGACCCCCTTTCTTTTCCTGTTTTACACAACTGATCATTATCAAGTATATATATAGAGATGACATTGCCTACACGATTTCGTGGAATTTGAGTAATTCCAGACGTCGAACCATACCTGCCCTGAATTAAAATATTTTCATCAGGTGAAAAGTCACTAAACACTTTCACCGAATACCTTGTAGTTCCAGAATACAAATCCGGATAAGATGTATAAACTGTAATCATAACAGGAGTAACGACAATCCTATCAATTGTATGACCATTTACTTCCTCATTTATCTCATATGTCACTACATCATCTGTATTTGACTTTGTCAATACCGAAAATATCCATTTACCATTAGTAGTTTTAGCATTTATTTCATCAGGCTCTATTCCAATCGAATCTATCTCCATTTCAAATTTAAACTCACTCGGAAAAGCTAAACCATCTAATGAAAACATTTCAATACCCACAAAGGTATATTCATCGTAAAATTGTCCCTCTAAACCCGCAATTCCGAAATCACTCAATTTCTTTCGTTCAGATTCACCTGATATATAGGCAGCACCTTCATAGTATAATTGCCCATTCCTATAATCATCAGGAGATATTTCAGAAAAAGATTTTTCACTTTCAACCACAAATCCTGCATATAAACTTGTTCCATCACAGTAAATTTCCGACAACATTACTGTAATTCCATTATCCACAGCAGTATCCCCTATTTCAAATGCATAATTTGAATATAACCCTGCAAAATCCAGTTTATCCTGAACAAATGCAAATGCACTTCCAAAAAAGGGAATTGTCCGAGCATATACTGGTATGCAAACGTTTATCGCAACAAAAACTATTAAAACACAAGCTACACAAATAGTTATTGTCGTGGAAATTATTTTCTTCATTTTCTCTCTCCTTCTTTTGATTTTATATATGTCATATCCCCTATAGTAATAGTTTCTATTTTTTGTGCATCAAGTACGGTATTAAAAAAAACAAATATGCATTTTCTTTTTGTCGTTCATATCATTGCTGACAACAGGCATGTATTTCATTTTTAATGTAAAATACAAACAACATACATACACTTATTACTGACAATATAATAATCCCAATAACGATTTTATTCCTTTTCCTTCCTCTGATATCCGATGGGAAATTTACTGAATAAAATTCCAGCGTTCTTCCTATGGTCATTTATATTATCTTTGTGATTTTACCATCTTAGTTAGTATAGTACTATTATAAGTAGTACACGCTCCTTTGTCAACTATTAATGTAAGAATTTTTAATGAGGACATTTCCTATAACATAATTGATATTCCAAAATATCATTTATCACATTTCCACATTTGCTGCACCTTCTCGCATTATAACCATATACAATACATCTATCTCCGCTCTTCTCATGTTCTTGTTGTGTCCCATTCACATATGTATGGCTGCACGCCCTCTGCTCCTGCCGTCCCTCGCCGATGTATATATTCCCCTGCATATCCTGGAAGTAACTTTCAGCCGGAAGCTCTTTTAGATCCGCTGCATCTACATCCACAAACAGACTGTTCATCTCTTCCTCACTTCCCTTGAACCCTTCCTCTACAAAAATCTCCTCCCATCGCGTACCATGCTTAATGTTCTCTCCGCTTTGATCCAATACTATAACCGGCTTCTCATACGCCAATACCGGAATCGAACCCGCCAGACCGGTCAACGCCGTGAAGCATACCGCCAATACCCTCATTCCTGCTTTCAATTTCCTTGTCTTCATCATTAATGATATCCTTTCCTTAACATTTTCCTTACTGCTGCCAAAAGGCGCAGTATACTTAAAACCCTTTCCACTCTCTACCGTGACCATTTGCAGAATTAATTGAGCATACATCTTCCTCTGCTCTTCTCCGCAATTCAACGCGATCTGTTCATCGCAGACACTTTCACTCACCTTACCCAATTCACGGACCAGCCAGTAAACCAACGGATTATACCAGTTTAACCCGGTCACCAGCACTCCCAACAGTTTAAAGAGCGTGTCATAATTTTTGATATGCAGCAGCTCGTGCTCATAGATGAACCCGCCTTCCTCATCCGAATATCTCTGCTTTGGCAGCAACAGGATTGGTCGTATAACCCCGATGGACAACGGCACCTTCAGACCCGGATCCCATCTGTACCTTATGTTTCTTCTGATCCCTAATCCGGTTCTTGCCGCTTCCAGCGCTTCCAGCGTCTCCTTAACCGTAATATCCTCACTGGCCTCAAAGAGTATTCTTCTTTCTTTGCCGTAACCGGACAGTTTGAGAAATATGATCGTAACGGCTACGATGCTCCACACGATAAACAATGTGATTTTTGCCGCCATAAAAGGAAAATAGATTTTCCCTTCCCACGTCACTTCAATGAAATTCTGGGCCATATCATACACTCGATTACCTTCCTGATCTATAAACAGAATGCTCTCCTGCGTGCGCTTCTGTACGATATCCTGTGCTATATCCATATAATGTCCCACCTGGACCGGCACCATATAAAAAAGCAAAGCCATAATCAGGATCCGGTATCTATGCTTCGCACCGAAAGACTTTTTCAAAGCCGCCATAAAAATGAGATAAAGAAATACCACCATGCTGCCCGCGCACGTCATCGATCCCAGCAGTTTCATAACCTGTTCTCCTCCAACAGTTTCCTGATCTCTTCCGCTTCTTCCGTGCTGATCATCTCCCCGCCGGACAAAGCACTTACAAAGTTCATGAATGAGCCGCTGTAGGAATCCCTGATAAACTGCTCCGCTCCTTTCTGCTTATATTCCATTCTTGTGACAAGGGGCACATACAGATATTTTCTGTCCTTTGAGATCCTGTCAATAAACCCGGCCTGCAGCAGTTTGGCCAGAAAAGTATTCAACGTCTGCTTCTTCCAGTCCTTATCACAGTGTTCGTTGAAATAATCCAGGATCTCCTTGGACGACATCTTTCTGTCTTTCTCCCACAGTAATTCCATGATCTCTTCTTCTGATTTCGTCAAACTATACTTTCCGTTCATTCTCTACACCCTTCCTTTCGTCTTTCATCCTGCCTTACAGATCCTATGCTCATACCAGCGTTTCCTGTATGACTATATCTTACATTATTGTACTATGTGTGTTAGTATCAGTCAATGCATGAATTCCCCGCAGAATCGTATGCGAAATTCTTCCGTCATACAGCTCCTGTCATTCAACAACAGCTCATGGAACAGTCCAGCATATTAACACCCGGAAAAAGAAAAAAGCCGGAACAAATCCCGGCCGGCAATTTAAATCCGTGCGAGCAGCTCGGACGGCGTAAATGCCGTTACCCTGCTCCTGGCAAAATCTTTCACATTTCGCGTAATGATATAATCTGCGTGTAGACGCTCTGCCGTCGCACTCTGGACGGCATCCTCAAAATCATCCCACTTCATCTCTGCAGCACGGATAAGATCCGATACATTGAAATCTGCAAATTCAAAGATCAACGACAGCGCCTTCAAAGTCTCCTCAATTTTCTTTGCATCTAATTCCTTTCGCATAACATAGACCAAATTGGCAAACGATAAAACAGAAACACAGCCTCTTGCTTTCTCCGTTTCACATAGTTTCCAGATAACGGTGGAAGTCCGGACATGCGGCTCCCGGTTTTGAAGAACATCCAAAAGAATATTTGCATCAATCAACAACGTCATACTTTTCCCTCAATCTCTCTGACCGAGCCTCATCAAGGTCATGATCCTCTTTCAAAAGGCCGGTCAATGCATCCGTCAGATATGATACGGCAGCATCTTTTGGAATAAAGCGCCCTACCTCCCGGCCATTTTTCGTTACAATGATTTCCTGTCCGGACATGACAAGATTCAGATATCTCCCGAAATTATTCTGCATTTCTGTTGCAGTTGCGATTGCAGCGATCATAGAATTACCTCCTTTAGCTATTTTCAGTATATCAGATATTAGCTAATTTATCAATAAATACACGCAAAGAAAAGGACGCGTTCCCGCGTCCTTTCTCGTTACATCCACACTATGCATTTGTTTACTCGTCGTTTGGTTCCAAAAGCGCCTTTTCATAGCTGTCCAGAATAATGCTCTGTATTCTGTCCCGGGTCTCCGAGTTGATCGGATGTGCAATGTCGCGGTACTCGCCGTCGTTGGCTTTCTTGCTGGGCATTGCAATGAAAAGACCTTTCTCACCTTCAATTACTTTAATGTCATGAACTACGAATTCATCGTCTATGGTAATTGAGACGATTGCTTTCATCTTGCTGTCTTGAGTCATTTTACGCACGCGGACATCAGTAATTCTCATGAAGCTCAGCCTCCTTATCATATGATACCGGTCAGTAACCTGCCGGTTTTCACAAGCTTTTCCACACAAGTCATACTCATCAAGCCACGTAGCTTGTAATAAAACATTTAATTAGTTACGCACATGCCTCTTACACAATATAATACATCTTTCAATCGCAACCGCCTTTCCATCATACCATTAAATTACGAATCTGTCATTATGTTCTACCACAATTTCTATACCATTTTCCCCTTTATGGTAAGAATTGGCCCGTATCGTCCCCCTGCTCTCCACGATACAATTCTCAATGTGTGTATTATCTCCAATATAGACATCATTCAGAATGATGGAATTCTTGATATAGCAGTTGTTGCCGATGTAAGTTTTCTTAAAGATCACAGAATCTTCTACCTTACCGTTCACGATACATCCGCTGGAGATCAAGCTGTTTTTGATGCTTGCTCCTACATTATACTTGGCAGGCGGCAGATCATCAACCCTGGAATAAATATCCGGATACTGCTTGAAGAAATAATTCCGGATCTCCGGATGAAGGAAATCCATGTTCGTCTTAAAGTAATCATCCACGGAAGCGATATTACTCCAGTATTCTTTGATCTTATAGCCGTAGATACTCTTCATATTCTTATAACGGATCAGAATATCTTTCACGAAATCGTATCTGTCTTCTTCTGCACATCTTTCGATCATCTCAATCAGCTGCCGTCTTCTGACTACATAGATACCGCAGGAGATCGTGTTGGACCTGGCCACCACCGGCTTCTCCTCGAATTCCTCTATGCGGCACTCCTCGTTCATCTTGACCGATCCGTACCTGTCCACATTGACGTCCGCAGGCATATCCTTACATACAACAGTGATATCCGCCTTCTTCTCAATATGGTACTCCAGCACCTTGTTGTAATCCATCTTATAAACCGCATCACCGGATGCGATTACCACATACGGCTCATGGCTCTTCTTAAGCCAGTCCAAATTCTGATAGATGGAATCCGCTGTACCGCGGTACCAGGAATTATTATCTGCGGTAATTGTAGGAGTAAAAATATAAAGTCCTCCCTGCTTTCTTCCGAAATCCCACCATTTGGAGGAGCTGAGATGCTCGTTTAGGGAGCGCGCGTTATACTGCGTCAGCACCGCTACTCTTTGAATATGAGAGTTGGACATATTGCTGAGCGCAAAGTCGATTCCCCGATAGCTTCCGGCCACCGGCATCGCCGCAACGGCTCTCTTATTAGACAGCTCTCTCATTCTGTGATTATTCCCGCCTGCCAGTACAATTCCAATCGCTCTCATTATCTGTCACCTGCCTTTATCAATGTCTCTCCGCTTTCCAGAACGCCTTCCTTGTAATCGTCCGGTGTGGTATCTCCGGAAATTGCCGTGTTCTTTCCAATCTTTACATTCGGCGGTATGTAGGAATTCTCTCCGATGGTCACAAGTCCGAAAGAATAGATCTTCGGCTGCACCTTGTTGGGAATGTCCTCTCCGATGCCGAGAACAACATTGTCGGAGAGCTCCACCTCCTCGGCAATAATGGCCTTCTCAATGGTACAGTTCTCGCCGATATTCGTATTCTTCATAATAATGGAGTCCCGTACCACCGTGCCCTTGCCGATGGTCACTCCCGATCCGATTACGGAGTTGTATACGTCTCCGTGAATCTCGGATCCGCCGCTGATAATGCTGCGCTCAATCTTGGAATCCGTGGAAATATACTGTGGCGGAACCGCATCGCTCTTCGTATAGATCTTCCAGAACTCCTCATACAGATTGAATTCGGGAATGATATCGATAAGCTCCATATTGGCTTCCCAGTAAGATCCCAGGGTGCCCACATCCTTCCAGTAGCCGTTGAACTCATAAGCAAATAGACGGTTGCCGTTCTCATGGCAGTAAGGAATAATGTGTTTTCCAAAGTCACAGCTCTGCTGGCCTGACATCTCAATCAGAGCATTGCGCAAAATCTTCCAGTTGAAAATATAAATTCCCATGGAAGCCAGGTTGCTTCTGGGATGCTCCGGCTTCTCCTCAAATTCCGTAATCCGATTCTCTCCGTCCGTGATCATAATACCGAAACGGCTTGCCTCCTCAATGGGCACCGGCATAACCGCAATCGTTACATCCGCATTGTTCTCCTTATGGAAGTCGAGCATCACCTCGTAATCCATCTTATAGATGTGATCCCCGGACAGAATCAGCACATACTCCGGATTGTAGGTATCAATATAATCCAGATTCTGATAAATGGCATTGGCCGTACCGGTGTACCATTCGCTGTTCGTGCTCTTCTCATAGGGAGGCAGAACCGTAACACCGCCGATATTGCGATCCAGATCCCACGGCATTCCGATTCCGATGTGGGTATTCAGACGCAGAGGCTGATACTGTGTCAGCACGCCTACGGTGTCAACCCCTGAATTAATACAATTACTGAGCGGGAAATCGATAATTCGGTATTTTCCTCCAAATGCAACTGCCGGCTTTGCAACCTTTGCTGTAAGAACTCCGAGTCTGCTTCCTTGTCCGCCGGCAAGCAGCATTGCGATCATCTCTTTTTTTCTCATGCTATCACCCCTTCTCAGTTTTTATAATGCCATTATAACACACTTTTTTGCCATAGTGAACGTTTTTTACAATTATTTTTTGTCCCTCTACATATCCAATACCTTTATTAGGAAATAATACTTCTTCTATATCTACTATTATTTTATCATTTTTTTTCATCTGTTTTCCTCCAA
>OFFR01000993.1_pt1 | contig 13878 bp, 13 predicted proteins | sample 1521421 | NCBI WGS metagenome assembly OFFR01 (sample SAMEA3504087, study PRJEB24116) | mouse gut metagenome | biome: mouse gut; feature: mouse-associated habitat; material: faeces | place: Denmark | collected 2011 | reverse complement strand
TTCATCCTGAGCCAGGATCAAACTCTTCGTTGTTGTTTATCTTGTTCTTTTTTTTCTTCTTCAAAAAAATCAGAACAAAACCTGTTGTCTGTTTTGTTCTTTCGACAAGACCGCAATCTCTATTGGAAGAATCATGGATCCGACCCGGAATGACTTGACTTATATCGTTTAAAAGAAATTGACTTGAGGTCACGATAGCTTTGCTATCAAATTTTGACTCTTGTACTGTTATTTCCTTGTCTATTGCAAATATTTCAATGTCCTCGGTGGCTCTCTTGTTTTTCGTGAGCCGAAAGTTTTGCAAAGTTACGGACAATTTCTCATTCCACCAAAACTTTTTCAAACTTTTTTTGTTTTATCTTTTCGACCTCTATCGAAAAGCGCTCCTTTTCAAAAGCGAGTGCAAAGTTACTGCCTTTTTCGATATTCTCCAAATATTTCAGCAACTTTTTTCACACAAATTTTAGCCCTACGGCACCTTCCTGCTGTCACTCACCGACTTACGCCCGAAAAAAAATTCAAAGGAAACCCGGATCTTGTTCAAGCCAAAAAATAACAGTAAATTTGCCGTAACCAACATGACACATTAGTATATAGAAATGGCACGGCACAATGATATCGGCACGTGGGGCGAGGAGATGGCGCGCGACCATCTCAGGCGCAACGGATACACGGTTGTTGAAGAAAATTCCCTCATCGGACATAATGAAATCGACATCATCGCCACAAAAAATGATACAATAGCATTTGTGGAGGTCAAGACAAGATCAACGCCGTTCGTTGACCCCATCGATGCTATCGACACTAAAAAGATACGCCGAATAGCACGTGCTGCCGACTCTTATCTTCAGACCCACAACGTACGCCATACCCCTCAGTTTGACATTATCACCATCATAGGCACTCCGGAACAGGGCTATACCATCACCCACTACCCCGACGCTTTCCTGCCTCCACTCGCAGGTGCATGGTAGGACCATAGAGTTAATGATTGTTAATCCGCTTGGTTGATAAAACTTTTTGCTTACCTTTGCAATGAAATTAAGTTTGTAATCATTACAAAGTAGTAATAAGTAAGAATATGACCACATCACCTCAATCCATATCCAGAATGCTGACCGAATCGGGCATCAAGCCATCGGCACAGAGGATTGCCGTGACCGGTCATCTGATGACACATCGCACGCATCCTACCGCCGATGACATCTATCAGGCATTATTGCCGGACTACCCCACGATGTCGCGGACCACGGTCTACAACACTCTGAAACGTCTGGCAGAGGCCGGAAAGATCAAAGTGCTGGACTTCGATCCTGTCAACCAGCGATTCGACGGCAACACCGACGAGCACGCCCATTTCGTGTGCAACGACTGCGGAGCGATCCACGACATTGAATCTCCGGCCAAAGCCATCGCTCAACCGGATGGCTACCTCATCACCGAAACCCAGATCCTATTCCGTGGGAAATGCGCCAAATGTCTGGCCAAAGAGACCAACTGATCAAAAAAAACAAAATCAATCAACAATATTCGTAATTTTAAATCCAAATCAAAATGAAAAAGAAATTCATCTGCACAGTATGTGGTTACGTTCATGAAGGCGAAGAAGCTCCCGAAAAATGCCCTATCTGCAACGCTCCCAAAAGCAAATTCAAAGAACTTGACGAATCAGCTGAACTCGAATTCGTGACCGAACACGAAATCGGCGTTGCCAAAGGTTGCGACGAAGAAATGATCAACGACCTGACCGCCCACTTCAACGGAGAATGCGGCGAAGTAGGCATGTATCTTGCAATGTCGCGCCAGGCCGACCGCGAGGGCTATCCCGAAATCGCAGAGGCTTTCAAGCGTTACGCTTGGGAAGAAGCAGAACACGCTGCCAAATTCGCCGAACTCCTTGGCGAATGCGTATGGGACACCAAGACCAACCTTGAGAAACGTATGGCTGCCGAATCGGGTGCCAATGCCGACAAGATGCGCATCGCACGCCGTGCCAAGGAACTCAACCTCGATGCTATCCACGACACCGTTCACGAAATGGCAAAGGACGAAGCTCGTCATGGTCAGGGTTTCCAGGGCCTCTACAACCGCTTCTTCAAGAAATAAGAAACAGCTTTTCTACATCTATATCGGCAGCGGACACCCACGTCCGCTGCTTTTTTCTTATCCTGCAATCCATGAACAGACAGGCCGTCACCGGCGTTTATCTCATGCATAGAAATCAGTTTAATCCAATTCCATAATGAAAACCGTAAAAGACACCCTGCTGCAACGGCGCAGCATCCGCCGATACGAGCGTCAACCGATCACCGAAGAGCAGATGGGATTCATCCACGCCGCCATTCGCAACACCCCTACAAGCTACAATGGCCAGCAATTCTCCGTCATCGACATTACCGACCAGCAGCTCAAGGAGCAGCTCTACGAACTGACCAATCAGAAACAGATCAAGACCTGCTCCCACTTCCTGCTTTTCTGCGCCGACTTCCACAAGATAGCCCTCGGCGCAGCGGCAAAAGATATTGAGATGCCTGAATTCTGCAACACGATGGATGGCGTTTTAGTAGGGACAATCGACGCATCGCTCGCCATGATGAGTGCCGTGGCTGCCGCCGAATCCATGGGTCTCGGCACATGCTGCATAGGCTACGCACGCACGGCTGCCCCGGAAGAGTTCGCCCGTCTGCTCCATCTGCCCCAAGGCGTGATGGCCGTCTGCGGACTTGCCATCGGTGTGCCTCGCGAGATGCCCGACCTGAAGCCAAAGCAACCCGACACGCTCGTAATCCACCGCGACCGCTACGCCGACGATGCCACCCTGCGCGACGCTATCCTCAACTACGACCGCACGATAACCGCCTACAACGCCACACGTTCCGGCACAAAAACCGACAACGACTGGGTGGGGCACATCCTCGGCTACTACCGCGAAGCCCTCTCCTACCACATGCTCGACTATCTCCGCTCGCAGGGCTTCGATCCCCGACGCTGACCAATCCTTCCGGATAACGGGTAAAACAACAATGGCTGCCACCTGAAATTCCTAAAAGGATACTTTCAGAGAGGCAATCATTTCCATTGGCCTCAAGGAGAATGTGTAAGTGTACAGATTGGAGTCAACAAGATAGGAGTAGCTGTAGTTGCCGACGTTGCACAGATTGCGTGCGCTAAGCCCTAATTCAAATATCCTCCATGTATATTTGACACCACAGTCCACAAACGCACTTGACTTGAACACGCCGTCGGCAACCTCATTCCGTCGCCAAGCCACATCGCAGCCAAGCTCAAGCGATCTGACCGGATGCGTGCTCACTGTCAGTTTGCATGTCAGATCCGAGCGACCGGTGCTGAAGCCCACGGCCTTGATGCGCTGCAACATCCTGCTGTAGCTGACATCCACCCCGATATCAAGATAATGCCTCACCGGCGTACTCGTAATCGAAGGGTGCAGCACTAAGCTCATCGTACCGAGTCCCATAAGGCCGCTGTTGCGTATAACGGTCTTAGACATGTATTCCCATCCGCCGTCGAATGCAAACAGCGTGTTCCAACTGAACACTTTCTTTGAGACCGAACCAGTTATATTGGCCATCTCAGAATGGTTCTTCCCCTGGCTGACATTCGTTACGATCTCATCCGGCGTGACCTCAAGTCCGCTCAGATGGTCGGACTCTCCCCGGCGGTAGGTAATGTTCAACGACGAAAAGATGCCCTCTATCGTGTTTCTGAACGACAGGCTTGCCATAGCATATACACTTCTCCGCAGGCCAAGCAAACCCGTCCCCGGGCTTGAGAGCTGATTATAGTTCACGTAGACAGGGTTCATTATGAAATCCGTGATTCCCCCAAGCCGGGACTGGTAGCCCACTGTCCACACGCTTTTCACATTGCCAGCCATGCTGTAATTCACCGTGGCTTTCACGTCGACATCCACTCTTTCATTTCGGTGGGAGCGTCCGGCAAGAGCGTCGCTGAAATCCGAATGAAACAGCTGCACCGGCACCACCAGATTCACTTGCAGGCGACTGTTGGGCCGATATTGGTAGGCCGGTTCTGCAATAACTGTCAGATAATAACCACCCACATCGTTTCCTGTCAACGCCTCGCCCCCGGCCTCCCCCATCGACTCAAACCGGTCATAGCGCGATCGTACAATACCGTTCAGCCCGATCGACGAGCTCCCGGACAGGAGCCAGGAATAACCCATCGTGGCATTGGCCTTGACAAACAAGCCTTTCAACCGCTGGTCGACATATCCGGCATCGCCGTCTTTCTCAACACTCAGTTTCTCCACCGGAGTCGTACCGGCCTCAATGTTAGCCTTGAGATCAATCAGACTTTTGGAAAACCGGAAAATCCCCTCGAAGGCGTTGCGGAGATTATAGTCGTCCGTCCCGGCTGTCTGCAAGATCCGGCTACCGTTGCCGACATCACGTCCACTCCAATTGAAATGACCAACGAACGACGTTGTGTTCCTGATATATTGTTCAGCAACATTCTTTTCAAGCCTCACACTGAATTTAGCTTCCCGACGATGGTTGCGTCCGCGCGACGATTCGTTGAACACCACATCCGCCCCTCCGTCGGCCACATAGCTGATTGTCTCAGCGTTATAATACCGGTTGTTGTCGTCCGAATAGTCAGCATTGAACGCAATGGTCATATCCTCGCCAATCTTCACAAGGCTGTTGGCTGTAGCCATCAGCGACGTATTGAACAGAAAGCGCGACGATGGGATATTGAGTCCTCCGTAGGATGGTCTTGGAAACATGCCGTAGGCCACCGTCGACCCTGTTTCTCCCTCTGGGATCATGGAGCGCGTCTCGCTGCTGTACGACCTCCCGGAATTATTCCCTTTCACCGACGCAATAGTCTGCATCTTTGACCCTATGAGCATACCGAACCCCTCCCCGAGCCATCGCGCCTGATCCGCATGACCGGCACCTCCGCCACCTATAACGTATCCGATGGGCTTAAGCAGACTTTTCCGCTTCAGTTTCAGATTGATTGCCGCCTTATCCGTAGTCTCAATATCCTGCAACACTTTCTTGGCCTGGTGGTTCTCATAGACATTCACCGCAGCCACATCGTCGGGCGAAATGTTGCGTGTAGCCATCACATACCTGCCATTCAGAGCATCCAGACCCTCAATATAGAATTTGTTGATCGCCTCACCATTATAATATATCCGGCCGTTTTCCTCCACGCTGATTCCGGGCATCTTTTTCAAAACGTCCTCTATGCTGCGGTCCGACAGGCTCTGGAACGACGCCACATCGTAGGTCAGTGTATCGCCACGCGATTTTATCGGTGGCACCCTGACCACCACCTCCTTCAGATTGATCGACGATTCCTCCATCACGATCTCACCGCCATCAACTGCTTTTGCCACGGGAATGCTGAGAGGCTTGAAGCCCAGAAAAGAAAACACGAGATTATATCCCACGGCAAGACTGTCGGCACACTCTATGGCATACCGTCCGTCGCTTCCGCTTCTGACAAATGCCACCGGAGCATCCGACGCATCACGGATCGACACCAGAACGCCGGCCATCACTTCGCCACTGCGCTCCTTCACCACACCACGGATCGATCTGGCATAGGAGCCGAACCACACAACCAGCCATAGCCCCAACGCCAGAATCAATCCAAGCGGCAGTTCATTCCTTTTCAATCGCATTATAGAACAGGCTTCTGACGGGTTTATCGTACGAGCCGTCGGCTTTCATCGGTGCAGCCGGCATCCCGGACATGAAATCGCCCGGATAATCCTTATATTCCTGCAACATTTTGTTGAATTTCTCGCGCGAGGTCTTAAAAAAGGATCTGAGATCATACCCGAACTCGCGGTCGCTGTTTCTCACGGCTATAGCCTCAAACACATGCTCACTGTCGGCATCCTCCACCTTCAGGATCAGTCCCGGCAGATTGCCGAACTTCCACGGGCCATTGTCCTGCGGTATATCCATGCTGTACCATGCCTTCCAACTGCGGCCACGGAAATCGGCCGTCGCACAATGGCACTCATAGCCGCAAACCTCAGCCGTTTCCGGCAGCAGCGTCCAGTGAAGATCGTTTATCGAGTCCGCATAGACATAATAATCGATAAACACCTTATCGTGTACCAACATCGAACCATCGCCGAGCCGCTTTACTATGTCATCCAGAGATCCACGCATCGATCCGCCAACGCTATTGGAGATCTTGCGATATTCATTAAACGTCATTGGTTTATTATTATAAACGCCCACTATCACCGAGTCGACTTTATATTGTCTGTAATTCGAATATCGGCTGGCATCTCTCCCTATCTCAAGTATATAGAACGATTCCCGGCTCTCATCTTTTTTAGGATCATAGATTTTGTGGGAATAGATACACTCCATGACGCTACGGCCCAGTGGCTCCACCTCAGCAGAACAAGCCGGCCCATCATCTCCACCCGTAACTTTATACTCCGAAAAGCCCGGAACCGCCATAACGGCGACCAACAAAAACGACAATAGTCCTCTCATGATAAAATAATATAAACATAATGGACTACCATATGCATAATATGGTAGTCCCGAATAGATTCTAATTAATTCATCCCTTCTTTAAGATCAGTGATTGTTTGTTCCCCACCATTTTCTCCACAGAAGATATCCTCTAATTCAGCATAATATTCTTCTGCTTCTTCAGGTGTCTCAAACCAAGAAGCATCGACTGTATAAATTTTATAACCGCAGGAACCTTCCCAAAGGATAGTAGCAGACGCGCCAAGCATTGAAGCTGCGCACAGCATAGTTAGAATGACTTTTTTCATTGTCCGTTTTTTTTAATTTATGAATAAAATATGGCGCCATTTATTTTTACAAGGATATGTACCCGACCAAAGCATATTCAGTCGTCAGGAACCGCAGCTGATATGTACCTCTGAACATAGCCAGTGCCTCTACAAACTCATGTTCATCAACATATGTAACCAGACATATATTACCAGCCTCATCCCATAGTTCATACGATAACACTACATCATCGGCAACCGGCGAATCTATCTCCACACCATCTTCACTTATGGTACAAACAATCCGCCGTGCAACAGTTCTGCGTCCAACCTCCGGATCCTCTATAAGCGATGTATCAATAGGGGTTAGATAGGTAATGTACGATGTCTCACCCATTACAGTCAGGATGCTGCTAACAAGTAAAAATGCCAATGCAAGTAATCGATTATATTTTCTCATTGCTTTAAAATTTCTCATGCAAAACTAACCCCTATCATAATTCGATTCAATTATTTTTGTTTGAAAATTGTTTGAAAAACGACAAAATCAAACAAATATCGCCAATTTTCAAACAAAAAGCATTATTGCTATTCATAACATCCGGATAACACAATCCATATCCTTTGTCCCAAGTTTTTTCCCAAGCAACTTTTTACACAATATTTCACGTCTATACGTAAGTGTCCCCTTTGTCCTTCCAAATAGTATTGCTGACTGCGTTGGTGAAAATCCACACTTAATCAACAACGCCAAATTTATCTCATTATATTTCAATTTTCCATCAGCTAATGTCTGTAGATTATTCATGAATTCACCATTGTTATCCATTACAGCCATCCTCAATTTGTCCCAAAGATCCGAATTTTCCGGGATAGGTCGTTCCTGATCAATGTAGCATTGAATTTCCGACATCAATTCAGGTTCAAGTATATATGTATTACCATTCTCCGATGCCGAGAGACGGCATTTCAAAGTCAATATCTCATTTCTCAGACGTTGCCGTAAACAATCAGCATCAGTCTTAGACTTTATTGACTCACACACCGGATCTTCCGTCATTCCACACACGGATCCGACATTTCCCAATCTATATTTCATGTTGGAAATCATATTCAAAGCCTCATGGAGCTTTATCAAATGACGAGTATTCCGATATTTCAAATAAATCACAACAACACACAGAAACAGCAATAATATGAAAACAGCTATCACGATAATCCACATGTGATCGCGACTACGCTCTGCTTTCAAACGCTCCCTTTCATGCACATTGTAATTGTAACATGAATTCTGTGTCACAATCTGCTCAGACTCAAAAGAATTAATATAGTCATCCATATCTTAATTATAAGACTCAATGTATTCCATAATATCGTCTTTATCTACAAGTTTAATTTCTTCCGAAGATAAAAGGATCTTATAAGCATTCAGTCTGTAATTCAAGACTTTGCTATCCAACAACATCTTAGAATACATATACGCTGAGTCGTATAGTCCAGCATTGTGATATATTTCTGCCGCGTATGCAATAGCCGTAGATCTATAACCATCCGGCACCGATTCTGGCACACCACGAATTATAAGAAGTGCAGAATCAAGATTACCATTATCACACTCAATCGCAGCAAGATACATATCATGTACAGCCGTATTTTCAGGTAAAGTTGTTTCAGATAGACTTCTGATATTCTTAAAATGTTTTTTTGCACGATCATATTGTCCTGAATGAACGAGAACCGCACCAAGCAATTGTTGATCCAATACAAGATTTACACTATCATCATATACTGAATCTAACTTTACAAGTTCCACCAAGTATTTTGCCGCCTCATCGTATAAGCGCAACTTATTAAGCAACCGACCGGTTTGACTCAGCACATGTCCGCGCAGTTTCTGATTATCCGTGTCGGCCGGCAAGCGGTCAAGAGCATCTTGAAAATAGCGCAATGACGTAGGATAATCACCAAGATCACTATACACACGGCCTCCATAGTACAAAGCCTCCGCATAGAGATCATCGTCACCATGCGACTTATAATAATCAATCACCTTAATCACCTCGCTATCCGACTCATGCCTGACATACGCTTTGTCGGAGGCTTTGATTTTCAACAGTTCGTAATAAAAACTATCCCCAGCCGACATCTCAGCCCTGTCTATTCTCTCCAGCGAATCAAGCGCTCCTCGTGGATTATCATCCATCATTGCATCTATCCTCACCAATCGACTGTCAATCCTATCATCGCCACAACCAATCAGCAGCGACGACATAAGTGCAAGTATAATTATTGTTTTTATTCTCATATATGCAAAACGTATCTCGCAAATATAGAAACTATTTTTTATAAACATAAAATCATAAATGAAACAAAAATGCATATTTTTTGATTACAAACTTTTTGAATGCGGATTCCAAATCGGAAAGTAAAATATGAGCCGTTACGGAAAGAGTCTTCATTCTCACCTTTGATGATAATTTGATGAAGGCCGACATAATTGTATACGGACAGCTCCGCATCCTCGACCATGCAGCATCGGACAGTTAAGACACCATGGCGCAATCCCTACAGGGATGTGTAGGTATCAGGTTGATCAGCAGCAATTTTGAGGGTGTGACGGCCGGGGTCACTGCACTTTTCCGGCTGTTTTGAGCAAAAATTTGCGGCAGCCGACTTTTTTGCGTAATTTTGCAAGGTTTTCCGATAGAAAGCCTGCAAAATATTTTGTATCACAATTTGCACCAAACAGTTCTATCGCATGAACAATCCAAAACCTGCGCTGCTGATTCTGGAGGACGGCACGCGTTTCGAAGGCCTTTCCTTTGGCTATGAAGGCTCGACATCGGGCGAAGTGGTGTTCAACACCGCCATGACCGGCTATCCCGAGAGCCTCACCGACCCGTCTTACGAGGGTCAGATCCTTGTCACCACCTATCCCATTCTCGGAAACTACGGAGTGCCCCCACGGCGCGAGAAAGACGATGTCAGCGAGTACTATGAAAGCTCTCGCATCCATTGCCGTGCCATCGTGGCCCAGGACTATTCGTGGCAACACTCCCACTGGCAGGCCGACCGCTCGCTGTCCGAGTGGCTCTGCGAGGAAAAGATTCCCGGGATCTATGGCATAGACACCCGTGCGCTCACGAAGCATCTGCGCGACAAGGGATCGATGCTCGGCAAGATAATAGTAGAGGGCGCGGAAGATCCGGGGTTCTACGATCCCAACAAGGAAAATCTGGTGGCTAAGGTGAGCTGCCGCGAGGTAGAGTATCATGGCAATGGCGAAAAGACCGTGGTTCTCGTTGACTGCGGCGTCAAACACAACATTATCCGCTGCCTGACCCGTCGCGGTGTCAGAGTGGTGCTCGTGCCGTGGGACTATGATTTCAACCTCATCCCCTACGACGGTCTCTTCATCTCCAACGGCCCCGGCAACCCCGACATGGTCGACACTACGGTTGAAAACATCCGCAAGGCCATGGCCACAGGCAAGCCAATATGCGGCATCTGCATGGGCAACCAGCTGCTCTCGAAAGCAGCCGGAGCCTCCACATATAAATTGAAATATGGCCACAGAAGCCACAATCAGCCCGTCAGACAGGTCGGGACTGACAGATGTTTCATCACATCGCAGAACCATGGCTTTGCCGTCGACTCCGAGACTCTGCCCCCCGACTGGGAACCGCTGTTCGTCAACATGAACGACGGAACCAACGAGGGCATCCGCCATAAGTCTCTCCCCTATTTCTCCGCCCAGTTCCATCCCGAGGCAAGCAGCGGGCCCAAAGACACTGAATTTCTTTTCGACGATTTTGTTAAACTCCTCTAATCCCCCTCCCATCAACAATGACATCCACCAACATTGACACCTCAATACGAAAAGTGCTGCTCTTAGGCAGCGGCGCACTGAAGATCGGCGAAGCCGGCGAGTTTGACTATTCCGGATCCCAGGCTCTCAAGGCCTTGAAGGAAGAGGGGATCACGACGGTGCTCATCAACCCCAACATAGCCACCGTGCAGACCTCCGAAGGCGTCGCCGACAAGATCTATTTTCTTCCGGTCACGCCTTTTTTTGTAGAAAAAGTCATCGAGCGCGAACGCCCCGACGGCATAATGCTCGCTTTCGGCGGCCAGACGGCTCTCAACTGCGGTGTGGAGCTATATGAATCGGGCGTGCTCGAACGCCATGGTGTCAAGGTGCTGGGAACCCCCGTACGTGCCATCATGGACACGGAGGACCGCGAGCTATTTGTCCGTAAGCTCGACCAGATCGGAGTGAAAACGATCAAAAGCGAGGCCGTCGACAACGTTGAGGGCGCACTGGAAGCCGCCCGTAGGCTCGGATTCCCGGTGATAGTACGCGCGGCCTACGCTCTGGGCGGTCTTGGCAGCGGCTTCTGCGACAACGAGACTGAGCTGATCGAGCTGACAGAAAAAGCTCTGTCGTTCTCGCCACAGGTGCTGGTGGAGAAATCGCTCAAAGGATGGAAGGAAGTGGAATACGAAGTGGTCCGCGACCGCTTCGACAACTGCATAACGGTCTGCAACATGGAGAATTTCGATCCGCTCGGCATCCACACCGGCGAATCGATCGTGGTGGCTCCCTCGCAGACCCTGTCGAACGAGGACTACCACTATCTGCGCAAACTCGCCATCAAGATCGTGCGCCATATAGGCATCGTCGGCGAATGCAACGTGCAATATGCCTTCGACACCGATTCGATGGACTACCGCGTGATCGAGGTCAACGCCCGTCTGAGCCGCTCTTCGGCTCTCGCTTCGAAAGCCACCGGCTATCCCCTGGCATTCGTGGCCGCCAAGCTCGGCCTCGGCTTCGGATTGTTCGACCTGCGCAACACGGTGACCAAAGTGACCTCGGCATTCTTCGAACCGGCCCTCGACTATGTGGTCTGCAAGATTCCGCGATGGGATCTCGGCAAGTTCCATGGCGTGCGCCGCGAGATCGGTTCATCGATGAAATCCGTCGGTGAGATCATGTCGATCGGACGCACATTTGAAGAAGCCCTCCAGAAAGGCCTGCGCATGATCGGACAGGGCATGCACGGATTCGTCGGCAACCGACCCATCGACATCACCGACATGGACCGTGCCCTTGCCGAACCCACCGACAAACGCATCTTCGCCATCTCACAGGCAATGCAGGCTGGCTACTCCGTCGAACGCATACATCAGCTCACCAAGATTGACCGCTGGTTCCTGTTCCGCCTGCAGAACATCATCGACACCTCCCGCGCGCTCAGCAACGCTCAGTCCCTTCAGCAACTCGACGCCGACACACTGCGCAGCGCCAAGCAGCAGGGATTCTCCGACTTCCAGATTGCCCGATGCGTGCTCAAGGACTCCATGACCGACGCCGAAACAGCCAACCTCAGCGTACGCCATCTGCGCAAATCCCTCGGCATAACACCCGTGGTCAAGCAGATTGACACCCTCGCCGCCGAATATCCGGCAATGACCAATTACCTCTACCTCACATACAACGGCAGCGAAAACGACATCACATACCTCCACGACCACCGCTCCATCGTCGTGCTCGGTTCCGGAGCATACCGCATAGGCAGCTCCGTCGAATTTGACTGGTGCTCCGTCAACGCCGCAAACACTTGCCGCAAACTCGGGTACAAATCCATCATGATCAACTACAACCCCGAGACAGTATCCACCGACTACGACATGTGCGACCGCCTTTACTTCGATGAACTCTCATTCGAGCGCGTAATGGACATCATCGACCTCGAGACTCCGCGTGGCGTCATTGTCAGCGTGGGCGGACAGATACCCAACAACCTCGCCATGAAGCTCCACAGACGCCATGTGCCCATACTCGGCACATCGCCCGTGTCAATCGACCGCGCCGAAAACCGCCACAAATTCTCGGCAATGCTCGATACCCTCGGCATCGATCAGCCGCGTTGGAAAGAGCTCACCACCACCGACGATATCGACCAATTCGTCAACGAGGTTGGATTCCCCGTACTCATCCGTCCCAGCTACGTACTCTCAGGTGCGGCAATGAACGTATGCTACGACTACGACCAGATGCACCGCTTCCTCGGACAGGCTGCCAAAGTATCCAAGGAATTCCCCGTTGTGGTATCTGAATTCCTTCAGAACGCCAAGGAAATCGAATTCGATGCCGTGGCACGCAACGGCAAAATCGTCGAATACGCCATCTCCGAACACATCGAGTTCGCAGGCGTACACTCCGGCGACGCCACTCTCGTATTCCCAGCACAGAAGATATACATGGCAACCGCACGTCGCATCAAGCGCATCAGTGCACAGATTGCCAAGGAGCTCAACATCTCCGGTCCCTTCAACATCCAGTACCTTGCCAAGGACAACGATGTCAAGGTTATCGAGTGCAACCTCCGCGCATCGCGTTCATTCCCCTTCGTTTCCAAAGTCCTCAAGAAGAACTTCATCGATACAGCCACACGCATCATGCTCGGTGAACAGATTGAGCCCGTCGACACATCCACATTCGACATTGACTACATCGGCATCAAGGCATCGCAATTCTCATTTGCACGTCTCCACAAAGCCGACCCCGTGCTCGGTGTCGACATGTCATCCACCGGTGAGGTAGGATGTCTTGGAAAAGACTTCGACGAAGCTCTCCTCAACGCCATGGTATCCGTAGGACACAGCGTACCCAAGAAAGCCGTATTGGTTAGCTCAGGCGACGTTCGCGGCAAAGTAGACATGCTCGAGGCATGCCACCTCCTGCACGACCACGGATATAAGATTTACGCCACCGAAGGCACCGCACGGTTCCTCAACAGCAACGGTGTTGAAGCATCAGCCGTATGCTGGCCTGATGAAAAAGGCGACAACGTGCTCGACCTCATTGCAGACCACGGTGTAGACTTGGTTATCAACATACCCAAGAACCACACCAAGCGGGAACTCACCAACGGATACCGTATCCGTCGATGGACCATCGACCACAACATTCCGTTGCTCACCAATGCACGACTCGCCAGCGCCTATGTCAAGGCATTCATATCCAAACCCGTCACCGACATAAGCATCACCCCCTGGCAAGAATACTAATCCCCCAACCACAATCCAAACCCCATACCCAAGAC
>OFFR01000986.1_pt1 | contig 13966 bp, 20 predicted proteins | sample 1521421 | NCBI WGS metagenome assembly OFFR01 (sample SAMEA3504087, study PRJEB24116) | mouse gut metagenome | biome: mouse gut; feature: mouse-associated habitat; material: faeces | place: Denmark | collected 2011 | reverse complement strand
TCTGCCGCTCTTTTTTTATGTCCTCTGGCTTCAGCATATTTGCCACCTTTGCCAGAAAACGTATATTTGCAGAATTTTTGACGGCATTTATAATGCCCTCATTCTGCGTATGTATCAGCTGCATTGTTGGCTGTAGCGTGCTGTTGTCCTCTCCGAAAAGGTCGTCTTTATATTCAAAGTCTGTCAGTATCCCCACCTTTTCAAATTCAATAGCGCCATACTCGCCATTTGCAAAAAGATAGCGTAGATATATGCCACCGTTTACTTCCCTTACCTCGCACCGTTCCGCTCGCAATGGATACCAGCCGCAAAGCGTCCCGTTCTCGTCCTCGATAGGCACAATAAAAGCGGTGTGTTCCACCGCTACATAGGTCGCCAGCCTTTTTATGAATTTTGTAGTATCCATGAAATAGTTAGGTTTGTACTGTAGCGTCTTTTCCAGCCGCTTTAATGCGCTGCCCTCTATCTCTGGCTTTAGCTTGCTGCAATGCGTGGCAAAGCTGTTTACTGCCGTTCTGGTCAAGTCCATTTCATATACGCCGCCGCTGTAGCTGGTAAACGTCGGGCTGTACCCGTTCAGCATCTTAAAATAGCTGTCAATATAGCGCAGCTCTTTACCATGAAAAAGATAGTCTAAGAATTTGATACCGTCCACTCTCCTTTCTATGCGGCGTTTTTAAGCAGCTCGCCGCACTCTTCCCAGTATTTCTGCCTTACCGTCATAGCGTCTATGATGGATACAAAGCCGTCGATATGCGCCCGCTGCTCTATCTTTATCGGTCTGAATTTCCTTGTTTCCATGTTGTGCTTAAGCGCAACATTCAAGAAATGTGTCTTTAGTAAATTGTTGTCTGCAATCTTGAAATTGCCGTCCTTTATGATACCCTCAAACTCCCGTATGACTGGCGTTAAGTTCTCCCCTTGATGCACGTCGTCTGTCTGGAAACCGTAGTCTTTCAATTCCTCAATCAGATATTTTGCCATGTATCGGTCATACCCTATTTTGAGTATGTAAATGCCGTATTTTTCCACCAGCCCCGTAAACCATGCGTATACGTCGTGGTAGTCTACGTAGTTGTCGCCGCTTAAGGTTATCAGCCCCTTTTTAACAAAAATGTCATACGGCACGCCGTCCGTAGCCTGCAAGGTTTCCACCCTGCCCCGTGGCATAAAGAATTGAGTGAACGCATAAAGCACGCCGTCCCTTTCAATTACCACGCTGGCTGCGGTCAAGTCCGTTGTCTGGCTTAAGTCTATGCCGCCCACGGCGTAGCAGTCCCTAAAGTCCTCTAAGGTCTTTTCAATGCCTGCGCCGTCCACCGTCGCATATTCCAGCCATGCAATAGAGCTGTTCTGCTTGATATTGCAATATTTTGTTAAAAACTCTGCCCGCTTGCTTAAGCTGTTTTCTGCTACCGCTATCTCGTCCATGAAAAAGCTCTCTGGTACAGATACCCCCATGTTAGGGTTAGCTTTCTTAAGCTCTTCTATATCGTTCCACTTTTCCACGTCGTCTATCATGTATAAGAACGGCAAAAGCCGCCTTTCCTTGCTGTTACCCTTTAAAAAGCTGGTGCTGCGTTTCATCAGCTCGTCGTATATGCTGTCGTTTATGTAGCCTGCGGTACTGATAGACAAAATCATAGGCTGGCGGCGTGCGCCTAAAGCAGACTTCATAACCTCATACTGCTTTAGCCCTGCGTCGCCGCTCCATGCCGCCATTTCGTCACATACCACCAGCTGCGGGTTAAAGCCGTCAGACTTCTTGGCGTTAAATGCGATAGGCTTTACAAAGCTGTTTGTTTCCTCGTAATAAATATCGCTGCGCCGCTTTTTCGCCAGCTCGTTTAGCTCGTCCTCTGCCTGCACCATTTTATAAAATCCGTCATACACAAGCGTTGCTTGGTCTAACTTTGGCGCTAAGCAATAGATTTCCTGCCCGTACTCTGGCTCTAGGTATACCATGTATGCAATAATCGCAGATGCAAACAAAGATTTTCCGTTTTTTCTGCCAATTACTATAAAAATCTCACGGAAAATGCGTGTTTTTTCTGCGTCTTGTATGCCAAAAATGATAGAAACTATGGCTTTCTGCCATAGCTCCAACTTGATTAAATCATTGCGCCCCTTGCTGTGGTGGCAAAAGTTCTCTATGAATTTTATAGCCTTGTTTGCCGCTTTTGCATTGAAAAAATATTCCTGCTTTTCCAGCCCGCCTACAATGATTTTATATATTTCCTTTATCCACTTTCCCGCTACAATTTCGCCGCTGGTAATCTTAGCGTGGTACTCATAGATATAGTTTTTATACGGCACTTTTGCCTACTCTTCCCGCAGCGCCTCTAGCCTGCTTTTCTTCCGTTTCGCAGCTGGCACTAAATCGGTCAGCTGCTTTATGACTGCTGCATAATTCTTGCTTAAAGCTATGTACGTTTCTGCCTCTGGGCTTTTCTTTGTCCCGTACTGGTTCTCGCCGTTCTTATACTCGCTCGTCCAGCCGTCCTGCTCTATGGTTTCCTGCAAGTCGTCCAGCTCCACGCTCATAAATGCAGCCTTTTCTATCAGCGGCGTTACTAAGTTTTTCTTGTTCTCGTCTAAGTCCTTGAAAATCTTCTTAAGCCTGCTCTTCTCGGACTTAATTCGCTGTTCTTTTGTCTTTTCCGTCTTTGTCGCCATTCCTTTTACCCCGCTTTCCTCTCCTGCGCCCACCACACCCCCTACACCACGTATGCGCACGCCCGTAGGGTAATTTTAGGGTATCCCCCTCGGTATTTTCCCCCTTTAATTATTTTTCTGAATAGGGGGGACTATGCGCCCGTCTGCGTCAAAACCATACCGCAGCTTTGGCGCTCGCTTATGATGCTCTTTATTATGGCAGTCTTGGCATAGCGCCTCTAGGTTATCCCAGTTAAGCGTTATGTTTGCGTCGTTAATGTTTGCCCGTGTTATGTAGCGCTTGTGGTGTGCCACCTTTGCAGGCTCTCCGCAGCGCTCGCATATATAATCTTGTGACATTAAGTAAGCGGCTCTGGTATTCTCCCATGCCGCCGATAGATAGAAACTCTTAGCCCATGCTTTCATACTGTCCCCGCTCCTTTCCCTTTGTATTCCCAGCGCCCTAAGTTTCATGCGCTGGGTAGAGGCTAAAGAATGAAAACAAAAAAGAGTAGGCTACTGCTGCCGCATCACGGCTAAGCTATCGCCTACTCTTTTCATGTTACCATTATACAGCTTTCAAATTCCCATGTAAACACCACGTTTTTACCACGGTATTACCACGCCTGCTGCCAGCCTGCTATTTTAGCTTATCCTCGTCTATGCCCCATAACAGTACCGACAACTCATTGATTATGCCAGTTACCCAGCGCCTCGGCGTGTTCTTCCCCGTCCCCAGTTTCTCTGCTATTGCCTCATAGTCCCAGCCCTGTATAAAATACAGCTCAAAAGCCTTATACTCTATTTCCCTGCCAGCCATTCTGCGCCTATGCTCTATCTCTTCTACCGCCTTGTCTATGTGTGCTGTCATAATCAGAGTTTTAAATCGGCTGCGCCTCACGCTCTCTAAGTACGTCCTCTGCTGCTCGTCGGTCATTCCCTTAAGCTCTAACTGCTCGCCGTCGCTTATGGCGTTCTCGATATGGAAAGCGGCATCACGGTAGCATTTCATAAGCGTAAAAGTATTGTGGTACTTATCACGCTTGCGCTCTTTTTCTTCCTGCCTCTTGTACTCGGCTACTGCTGCCCGTGCCACTTTCTGTATCAGCTGCTCTACCTCTGGCGTTACTTCAATCGTTGTTTCCTGCATCTTCCTTGCCCTGCCTTCTTTTAAAATCATTGCTGTTGTTTCCCCGTACCGTCTGAAATGTCCCAAAACTATAAAGCTCTTTTGCCATGTAAATAACTTAAATCCTAATGCCGCCTCAATACGCTTAAATAATTCCTCGTATTCTGGGTAAGGATTTACATAAATCCAGCCGTTGCCTTTTTCGCTCATTTTAGCACCCCGCTTTCATACGCCGTAATGACTGCTGCCCGTAAGCCGTCTGCTGCATCATTCCTGCGCTGTCTGCGCTGCTTGCGCTTATCCAGTTCTAAAGGTGGGTTTACTCCATGCAGTTTTTTTATAATTCTTTTTCCACTGCCTATACTTCATGCTGTTCTACCTCTCTTTCCCGTGCTATACCTTTTACCCAGATAACCGCCCCTTGTGGGTGCTTATACGGTATCGGCTTTTGGTACTGCACACAATTTTCAAGTACCCATGCGTAAGGAACACTGTAAGGCAGGCTTTCCCAGCCCGCCTCTATACAGTGCTTTCCTCTGTTTTTCTCGTACCTCTCTTTTGTAAGCTCTATGCAGTCTACAATATCCACTTGTCCCATAATGTGACTGCTGCCGCTTTGGATTAAATATATTGTGCCTCTCTTTTTTGTCCTGCTGCCCCGTATTTCCCAGCTTTTCAAGCCGCTTAAAATCAGCCTTAACCACTTTTCTTTGATTATCAGCCCGTCCATGCCTACTGCCCGCCTTTCTGGTAGTCCTCAATGCTCATTTGTCCCGCTATCTGCTCTGCCCCCCCGCTGCGTCCTGCGGCTCTGTCTGGCAGCGCAACATGATTTCATGCAGTAAATATAAATCGTCCTCGCTTACCTTGTCTGCCTGCTGCATAATCTCCCTTGCGGTAAATACTACCCACTCCGTATTATTCCAGTCCTTTTGCGGCGTGTCCGTTTCGGACACCTTTAGCACGGCATCTGCGGCGGCTTTCGTTGCGGCGCTTACGCTCTCCTTTACCCACTCCCGCAGTACCTTTGCGTGCTGGGCGGCTAATTCTGCCTCTTTTGCCTTTTCCTCTGCCTCTTCCCGCTTGCGCTCTGCCTTTTCTATCTCTTTGTCACTCTCTTCCTGCTGCTTTTCATAATCCCGCTGCGCCTGCTCTGCGTCCTCTGCGGCTTTGGCGGCTGTTTTCTCTGCCACCTTTGCGGCTATCTCCTTTGCCCTTATGTCCTCGCCCGCTGCCACTTTATCAGCAATAGCTTTCTGCTCTTCTGGCGGCAGCTTTGCAGCCTCATAAGCAGCAGTGATGCCCATATTGCCGCTCTTAAGCTGCTCTTTTACCTCTGGCGTGGCGTTATTGTTTATGCTCTCCATTCTGGCTACGTTGGTGCTGCTCTCATTCAGCATAGCGGCTATCAAATCCCGCATTTTTCCTTGTATCTCTAGCCCGTCCTCTTCCTTTGCCCGCATCAGCGCCGCTTTGGTGCGCTCTACTAACCTTGTTTTCTCATATGCCGTAAGCGGCTGCGTGTATCCGTTGCCAGCCAGCAGCCGCAGCTCATACATAGCCTCGCTCATATCCATATAGCGGTAAAGCACTTTTTCATACTCTTTGTGTCCCCGCTCCAAATTCAGAATATTAGCGGCGTTGCGTCTGTGTCCGTCGATTATGAAATACTCGCCCTTTATCCTCGCTAAAACCGTTGGTTGCTCTTGCCCTACGTGTAAAAAGCTGTCTGCCAGTTCCTCTATGTTCTCTAAGCTCTGGTGCGTGTTCTCCTGCGCCGCCTTTACCTCATACGGGCTTAAATAAATCTCTTTGTATCCCTCTGCCGCTGTTGGCGCTCCCGCTGCCTTTGTCTTTGCGTTCAAAATGTCATTTATACCAAACTTTGCCATATTCTTTACCTCGCTTTCATCTTTTCACACAATGTTATGTCTTTTTCTTGTACGTGTATTTTCTCTTCGCTTTCTTCCCCTATATGCCTAGCCCACCAATCATTTTTTAACGCTTGGCAGTACCTTACCCCTGCACCATTTCCACCACGCCCAGCATTATAACGTTTCCCGCATAATATGCACTCAACAAATCTATATCCTGCTATCTGATAATCTTTTCTATAGTTTTCTTTTCCCATTTTCTTTACCTCGCTTTCCCCGTATATGCCGTTACAAATTTCTTGTACCCCTGCGCCGCCCCGCAGCACGGGCTATACTCATAGATAGGCTTTTGCAGGAAAGAATTTTCCGCTACTTTTTTTGAATATCTTACAATCCCCAGAATATTATATATTCCCTGCTCTTCCAGCCACTCCACGCCTGCGCTCTCCCCGTCCGTGTTCTGGTATGACGTAATCAGAACGCCCGCCAGCTTAATTGCTGGGTTATACTCTTTTACGTCCTCTATCTGCTCTGCCACAATGTCCAGCCCCTCTAAAGCGTAATTATCCAGCTTTACGGGTACTATAACCTCGTCCGTTATTGCCAACGCATTTATCACGTTAAGCCCTATGTCTGGCGGGTTATCTATGATGCAGTAATCATAGTGCCATAACTTGCAAGCGCTATACCGCTCCGTCTGGTTTTCGTTTTCCTCTTTGGTTAAATTCCATGTAGCGCCGAAAAGTGACATATTCGCCGTGATAATGTCTATGCCCTCATACTCCGTATGCTGTATTATTTCCTCTGGGTTTAACCATTCCCCGCTAAGCAGCTTTGTTATCGGCGCTACGCTCTCTGCGTCGTATCTTCCGTATGCCTTGCTTAAGTTACCCTGCTTGTCATTATCCAGCAGCAGGACTTTATAGCCCCTGCGGTAAAGCTCATACGCCATATTTGCCGCTGTAAAGGTCTTGGCTACGCCGCCCTTTAAGTTCAAAATGCTTATTGTTTTCATTCTCTGCCTCTCTTTCTGCGCCGCCTCTAGCGCATTGTAATTGTTTCCTGCTCTTGTGTAAGCTCTTCTGGGTGTAGTAAATACCGCTCTATCAGTTCTGCTGCCAGCTGCCAGCTATAGCACACTGCCGTATAATATCCCTGCTGCCGCAGATACTCTAACCAGCGTTTCTGATTGTCCGTTGTGGTATTCTTCCCAGCCTTTAGCTCTATGTATAGCCCGTGGTATCCTGCCCGCACTGCTGGTAGCACAACGTCTGGCACTCCCGCCTTAACGCCCTGCCTCTTAAGCGCTGTGGCTGTCGCCTTATCCCTTTTGCCGCCGTTTGGTACATGATGCAGATACTCTAACTCTGGCATACGCCCTTGCTGGTATGCCGCCCAGCTAAATAGCGCCTCTTGGTGTCCGCTTTCGTCGTTCAGCCTAAAGTTTCTCATATATTCCCGCCTCACTTTCCACATATATTTTTCCATAATGCGGCGCTGTATCTGCCGTTCTCTCTCTGGTACTGTTTTTATGACTATTTCCCTGCCGTCTGGCATCCTCGCTTTATATGTCTGCCGCTCCTGTCCTATCTCCCCGCTGCAAAGATCGTAATACTCACACCATAGGCAGCAGTGCTTACAGTTCTTGCCTTTCTGGAATAACCAGTATATAAGCCTCTGCCTCATTCCCTATGCCCCTCTGTCGTCGTTATCGTTCCAGCGTTCCCAGTTCCTCATATCCTCGCTTGCGTGCTGTACCGCTACCGCCAGCGCCCCTACTGCTGCCAGCCCTAAACTCAAAATCACTGCCCCTATGACTGCTGCCGCAATCCCTATAACCTTTACCGCCTGCATCTTATCCCCCCTCTTTCTCCATTTTTACAAGCGTGTATCTGAAATACCCATATCCGTAATACTCTGGGCTATGTACTCCCTTGCTTACGCTGTCCTTGTCTACGTAGTAGCCCTTAATCGGTCTTGCCTCTGCCTTAAACCATTCACGGCTTGAAATTATCCGTATCTCTGGCTCTGGTCTTACTAAATTCCTGCTGCAATTCCAGCGCTTGCCTTGTAGCGCCCCGTCCTCTGCTTTTCTGTGCGTATCCGTGTATTTAATCAAATACGCTGCCAGCTCCGCATAGTTCCCGCTATCGTCCAGAGGGAATACTTTTACTCTGTTATGCCCCTCATACGCCTTATACCAGCACTGCTGCAATATCTTTGTGTCTATCTGATTTATGACTAAATGATGATGCCTTGCGCCTTTCTTGCCTATCTCCATTACGTGTATGTATTTAAACTCTAGCCCAGCCTTTTTATACTCCTTGCGGCACTCCCTTAGAAATATATCTATGTCTTTGCGCATCTGCTCTTTTGTTCTCTCTGGCTCTCCCTTTTTCCGTATGTAGTCCAGCACTAAATGATAGTCGCCATATCCGTAATTTGCATTTATCAGAATACGCAGCTTTCTTTCTGCCTGCCTTGTGTTTATTTTCTCCTGCTGCTCTGTGGTGGGCTTAACCTTATCCCCCCTCTTTATCCCCTGCTTTTTATATCTGCTCGTAAAATAGCGCTCTACCTCTATGGTTTTACCCACCCTTGTAATCCTCTCAACGTATGGCATATTTTTTACTCCTTTTTGGCTATCCTTGTCCTAAAGCTAATACTTTTATCAAGTGATAAAGCAGGCGCTTTGCCCGCATTTTGCTTGATATTTTCGCCATACAGTGATATACTGGATTTAGGTTGTAAAAGCTGTATAGCTTAGCCCTCTAAGGTATTCCCGTACCGTAGAGGGCTTTTTACTTTATCCACTTGTAAAAAGTTTCTCCGCATACTTGTAAGCCTCTCTGTAGGGCTGCTGGCAACGGTAGCTTGTGCAAGTGTGTAGCCTGCTGCCCCTGCAAAACTCGCAGGCGTGCAGCTTTGCGTACTCTTCCAGCCACGCCCTGCGGTCATGTTCCAATTTGTAGCGCAGCTTGTCTGCGTTCACTACCTCTATGCCTGCTGCATCTGCCTCCGCTATTTCGGCGCTCATTCCCTCGCTTATCCCGTACTTAACGCCCACTATCACAAAGTCGCAGCTTTTCAGCAGCGTTAAGCCTGCTGCCATGCCTGCCGCCCGTTCCTCTGGCTTGTCCTCATTTAAGCACTGCGTCATATATAAATGTGGCGTAATCGGCGCTAATCCCGCCTCTATCGCCTGCTTTGTAAGCGCCTGCGCATAGTCTATGTTTCTATCCAGCTGGGCGCTGTCAGCCGCCCTATACGGGCTGCATATATATACTTTCCTCAATCTATTCCTCTCCTTTCAGTGCCGCCGCAATCGCCTTATACTCCCGCTCTCTTTCCCTTATCTCCATTTCCAATTTGTCAAGCCGCTTAAACAGCTTATTTACCGTGCTGTCTGGCAGCCTTTCCCCTCCACGCACTAAAGCCTTGATTATTTCCAGACTGTCTGTGTCGTTCAGCTCTGCAAGTATCTGTATTTGTTGCGCCTTATGCCGTGCGCTGTGATAGCTGCGGCAGATTTCACTGGCTATCATGTACCGCCCTTTCAAAGCGTTCTATAAATTCCCGCTCTGTCTGCCATGCAAGCGGGTTTTCTACTTCCCGCTCTTCCCAGCACTCGCCCGCTCCCTCGTCCTCGTCAAATATAAAGCGTAAGTATGCGTGCGGGCTTTCCTCGTCCTCGTCTGGTATCAGCGCACTTAAGCTGTAAAATGCTGGTACGCCCTTAAAGCTGTATGTCTGCGGGCTTTCTTCTGTCGCCAGCCTCATAATGCCGTAGGCGTTGCTTTCCAGAATAGCGCCCCGCTCTATTACTTGCTGCTTTGTCAGTGTGCAGGCAGCATTACCGCAAAATTCACACATTAGCCGCCCGCTCCTTTCTGTTAATCAGCTGTACCGATATTTCATAAGCCGTGCGCCGCTCCCTGCTGCCGCTGTCGGTATCAATAACCTTTTCATACTGGCGGCTCTGGTATCTCCCCAGCAGCTCTACTGTGTCGCCCTGCTGCCAGCCTGCTACCTCGTCCGCCTGCTCTTGCCAGCAGATGCAGGGAACAAAGCACTTGTTACCCGTCAGCTCATTTTTTACCATTACGGAAATATCCGTAATCCGCTTGCCCCTCGGTGTTGTCCTATAGATAGGCTCATGCGCAATAACTCCCCGTAGCGCTACGTCGTCCTGCATCATAGGATTTTTAACCAGCCCCACAAAGTCCGCCAGAATGAATACCAGCACCTTACCGCTTTCAAAGTCCTTAAGCGTCTGCACTATGCCAGATACAATAACTTTGCTGCCTGCTGTCATAAACTCTTTAAGCGGTCGCCCGTCCCTCTGCTGCCCTACGTCTACTTTTCCGTCCGTAAAGGCTACTATAACCTCGTCCAGCGTTCCCCGTGGGCGTGGCGTTTCAATTTTTGCCAGATAGCCGTTAAAACGCAGCCCGCAAAGCTCCGTAACCTCTTCAATCTCTTTCAGCTCCCCTGCCAGTCCTGCTGCATTGTCCTTGATGCCGCCCGCCGTCAAATCTTCCATAATCGCCGTGTTAATGTCCCGTAAAAAATCTGGCTTATTATCCTGCTCTTTTTTCATGCTTTACTGTTTCCTTTCCGCTGTAATTTTCCAGCATTTCTATTGCCCGCTGGTAGCAGGCTATTTCTGTATCCTCTTTCACTTTGCAGATACAACGCCCTTTTCTTTCGCCCTTATACTCCCAGATTTCAATAAGGTTATTGCCGTATATATCAAAATGGCTATGTTCCCTTAATCCGCAGCTCTTCTGTATCGGTCTGTAAATCTGGTAGAATTTGTGTATAAGCTCCCTGCGTTGCTCGTCGTTCTCTTCCATGCGCCGCCCTCACTTTTCGCAAAAGTATTACTTAATCCTGAATAGGTATTACTTTTTAGACGCCAGCTCGTCACACTTTAGCCGTACATACTCTGCTGCCATGTTCCGCACTTTGTCAGAAAAGCTGCGCCCCGCTACCGCCTCTATGATTTCCATTGTTTCAGTGTCTATTTTTATGCTCTTCTGAATGTTTGCGCCTACGTGCTGATAGTTCCCGTTTTTCCATGTGTACATATTTCTACTCGCTTTCTTTATGAGAAAAAAAGCAGCTGGTATAAGCTCGTAGCCGTCAATATCTTCATTTTCCAGCGGCTTATCATACTCAATGTATCCCCACGCCAGCCGCCCTATCTCTGTCACGTATTGCCGCTCATTGAAATTGTGAATAAGCATAGCTGGGTTATCCTTTGGCTTTGGATACGTTCCCGCTGATACTGGGCGCTGTGTGCTGTAATATTTGTATTTCACTCTCTTACCTCGCTTTCGTGTACCCCGTGCTGCTGGTATCCCTCTAAATACCCCGCACATTCAATATCAATCTGCTTTCCGTCCCTGCCGTCGCTGTTTATCTTGATTTCTCCGTAATACGCATAAATACAGCAGCCGTCATAATCATATACTCTTATGCTGCCCTCTGTAGCTGGCTCTGGTGTTTCAATAACCAGCGGCTCTGCCTGCGGCCTCTTTACTGCTGCCTCTTTATCGGTCTGCGGGTATGTATGCTGCCCTCTCCACCAGATAAATACAAAAAACAGTATCAGCCCTGCTACGCAAGCTGCCACGCCTGCTGCCGCCCGTATCAGTCCTTTAAGTATCTGGTTTTCCCGTTTGTGTCGCCTCATTGCCTACCTCGCTTTCTGTGTCTACCCTCTATGCTTAACCGCTGTTTTTCCTCTTCCCAGTCAAAATAAGTACACGCAATACAGCGCTTGCACTGCTCTATAGGCTCGTCGTCAAATTCTTTGCCAAATCCCAGACAAGCGCCGCTACCGTCCACGCCTGCTACCCCGCACTTCTTTTGCAGGCTGCATTTTTCTATACGCCTGCTTATGCGGCAACTTTTACAGATAACCTTTTTACCCGTCGTGCAACCCTCTTGACGTGCAAAGTACGCCGCCCAGCCCCTACTTACTCCACCCGTCCTGCCTGCATTTTTAAAGGCTACTATCTGCTCGCCGCATATATCGCAGTATACCTCTGTTCGTACTTCCCTATATATTGCCATTGCCCGCCTCACTTTCTGTCGTTTCATGCAGTATCATTTTTCTAAACAGACTTTCAAATATCGGTACGGGTATGCTATTGCCAGCCTGTTTATAAAGAGGCATTGTATAGCGCCCTACCCTCTTATGCACTGCTGCCGCTGCTTTAAAATCTGCATCTGTATAGCCCTGCAATCGCCAGCACTCTAGCTCTGTCAGATACCTATAGCGCCCGTTACCCATATCTATTACTTGTGCTGGCGTTCTGTCCTGCCTTGCAGTAATTGTAAAAGCGTAATCCTCTATTACTGTTGCCCGCCGTATTCCCTTTTTGCCTATTGCCTCTAAAACGCTTGGCTGCGTCACGTCATATACTGGCGGCGCATCTGATAACAGAAAATCGCTTATATTCCTCATAGGCGTTTTAATTAAATCATCAAAAGAAAATTTTTCATTCCCCAGTACCGATACTGTAAAAACTCTTTCCCTTGCCTGCGGCAGCCCAAACTCCCTAGCGTCCAGTATCTCAAAATTATTGCTATATCCTAGCCGCTCCATTTCCGATAAATACCGATTGAAATTTACCCGCATATAACGGCTCAATACATTTTTCACGTTTTCCCAGATAACGTACTTTGGTTTCCATTCCCCCATTTGCTCTATGATGTGAATGGTTTCCCACATAAGGCTTGAACGTGTCCCGCTCCCCTTGTCCGCTCCTTTTCCACGGTTTATGCGTCCTGCCTCTGCCGTCGCTTTCCCTTGATGCCCTGCTATGCTGAAATCTTGGCACGGGCTACCATGTATCAAAATGTCTGGCTTTAAGTTCCAGCCTACTACGCTCTGTGTCTTATACTCCAATTCATCAGAAAACATAGCATTGTAAGAGCGTACCGCCTTTTCGTCTATCTCCACATAATCAATGGCTTTTACGGGTATACCTATATTTCGCAGTGCGCAGCGTGGGCTACCTATTCCTCCGAAAAGCTCCAATATCTGTACCATTTCCTGCCTACCTCTCTTCTGTTTGGGCGGTAGTCAACATTACAACCGCTACCGCCCACCGTGATATATTTTCCTTGCCTTGCCAAATCCCTTAAACCTTTCCTTGCGGCGGCGCTCTCTGTCTTTCCATGCCGCTATACTCCTGCTCTGGCGTATTTATTTACCGTGTGGGCTGCTTTTCACATTAAAAAGCCGCAGAAAACTTGTTGACCGTCCACATACTCTCTAGCTGGTATGACCGCTGCTATTTTTCCACGGTATCCAGATGCAGCTATTAGCCTGCTGCCCTCTGGTGCAGGCTCGCCATGCCTGCTACAAGTACGCCTTGCTGGTGTCGAACCAGCCAGCTTAAGCCCCTGCGTCCAGCGGCACTGTGTCCCAGATACTCCCCGCAGCTCACCTAGATCTGAAAACGGTTAGGCGTTCCGTCCCTCTCCATTCCAAACATACATATAGGGCAGCCCGTCCTCTCCGCTTTTGTTGTCTTATATATCCCGTCCTCTCCCTTGACTATCTCCCCATATGCCCCGCTTATTTCTACGTTATTCTCATACAGATACCGTAGTATGTCCTGCCTCGTCCAGAACGAAAACGGCGTGCTTTCCCCTCTGCCCTCAAAGCTATTGCATCCACCCTTTTTACAATAGCCATTCATTCTGCTTTGACTTTCTTCTACCAGTGTGGCAACTATAGAGGCTTTCCCGTTCTCTTTCGCCCAGTTATCCGCTGCCGTTTCTTTCATGTAATAGCAGCACTTGGCAGAAATCTTAAAGGGTGCATCTATCAAAAAGCGCCATTTCTTAGCCAGCACCCACGTTTTAGCATATTTCCCCTCGTTTGTTATCCCAGTCAATGCTAAACGCCTGCTATTTGCGTTCTCTTCTGTAGGGTTTTGCAGATAGCTTAAGCTCTTTGCCGCCCGCTTGCTTACTACGGGATAGCCAAACTCTTTTATCACTGCCTCTTGTGTCATTTTGGGCGCTGCTATGTTCACTTTTACGCCCCACTCGTCCCGTATCTTCATAACCATTTTTATATTGTCCCTGCACTCAATCCCCAGCACGCTTACCGCCTCTACGTCTGGGTATCTCGCATGGATAAAGTGCATTGCTGCGGTACTGTCAAGCCCACCGCTTATAGAAACAGCTACGCCGCTTTCCCCGTAATATGTGATAAACTCGCTTAGCCTGCGCTCCGTCATTCTTACCTTGATTTCATACGGGTAAGCCCTTCTTTCCCGCACTA
>OFFR01000984.1_pt1 | contig 13981 bp, 9 predicted proteins | sample 1521421 | NCBI WGS metagenome assembly OFFR01 (sample SAMEA3504087, study PRJEB24116) | mouse gut metagenome | biome: mouse gut; feature: mouse-associated habitat; material: faeces | place: Denmark | collected 2011 | reverse complement strand
ATTGAATATGCAATGTTCCGCTGTTTCCCCATTCATCATCAAAATAATCAAAATATAATTCTGCCTGTTCTATTTTTCCACTAATATCCTCGACAGACGCAAACCTCTGTGTTATTTCCTGCTGAGAAACAAGCGTTCCTAGAAATTGATTATCACTCGTAATCGTACATGACAATTCAATTCCTCCCTCTGTCAAAATCTGTTCATGTGATTTCCCCTCGTAAGACCAATAACCACTATATTTACCATAAAAAACATTATCTTGTACGACAGATTTCTCCGCATCAATGGTTTCTTCTTTTGTTTCTCCATTTATATTTTCAACTGTCTGCTCATTGCTTTCTTGCTGACTTACAGCAGATTCATTTGTATTTACAATTTCATCTTCTTTTACCTGTCCACAAGCAACAATGTTTAAAGCTGTTAGCAGAAGAACACATACCGCCATTGCTAACTTTTTATGTTTGTTCATATCCATATCCTCTTCTTTCTTTTCATCGACATTTACCTATCCATTATTTACTTATTCCTTATTCGGTTTTCTTCTTCCCTATCCGGTATTGGTATTCCGGTATATTTGAAATCCCATCATCCAAAATTTTATTTCCCAAATACTGAAAACTGCCATCTTCTGCAAATTGTACGATAAGTTCATGCGTTATCACTGCATCATCACATAAAATCATGCTGCACACTGCATCCACCGTTAAAGTGAGCGTTCCATCATCATTTTCCCTAATATCCGTAACCTCTGGAAAAGAAGTTCCAAAATAGGTAGGAGCATAATTTAAACAGCCCAGCCTTACCCATGAATAAGTCTGTTTCTCTTCGTCAAATACTGCATAGTTTTGTATCTCTTCTGCTGTTATAGGAAGATATTCCATAATCAGGCTTTCAAACTTATCTTTTGGTATTCCGTCCGGATAATTCTCTGAAGGAAACTTCTCCTGATACTTCATTGCATATAAGTATTCATACATCCCATTATAATCCAAACTTTCCATATGGTCTGCATCCCAGTCAGAGCATAAAAGATTATTTCCCTGATAGGCTAATCCAAGCACGCATTTTTCAGACATTTCTCTGTTTTCTTCTGTAATTGGCTTTACCCGGATGATACAGCTCCCGTCCACTATTTCAGTCACTTCCGGATACTCCGGTACGCATAACTCATAACAGAACCATCCTTTCTCCGTAAATCTCCACTCTTTCATCCGGGTATATGAAATATATGTTATCACAGGCTTATCATCATCACTCCATGTTGCTTTTGCAGATAAAACATACATATCCTTCCCATCATAAGAATATTTATATCTCCCAATTCCGCCATCCGAATGTATTTCATAAACTACTGCTGAACCATTGCTGCCTGCTATGGAATTATTCAAAAAATTTTCCAATGCCTTGTAGTTTTCCATATTAGAATATACTGCCGTTACTGTAACCGGGCATCCGGTACTTTTCAGCTTTTCCACCATCTGATCTATAACCTCATCCGCAATGACAACATTAGATGCACAGCCTTTATCTGCATTCTTATATAGTTCTGATATAAGTCCCATCATTTCTTTGCAATCATCCTCTGCCTCCTGCCGTTCACTGTCACTTACCGGAAGATCATAGCCTTTTTCTAATCTGTCTGTTTCTGTACTTTCTTCCGCTATATCTTTTCTGGCTCCACTGTCAGATATAATTTCCTTTCTTTCCACGCTGTTTTTACAGGCACAAAATGAAACACAGCATAGCAGCATAATGATTAACAGAATCTCTCTTTTCTTCATAAACACACCTCAAATCTCCGCCTTGCCATATGTCTGTCCGGTACATCACCATTCTACCGCATTAAAATCCAAATCTTCTACCGGGATATATTCATCATCTTTCTGAAGAACATTTATTACCCAAGCTGCAACAGTTCCATTTTCTTTTTTTATCCTGCTCCGGGGAATCGAACTGTCCTCCGATAATTCAGTTAAATTGAACCACCTTTTAAATTCTTCTTCCGTAACCTCTTTTCCATTGACAGTTGCTGTCTCCGGATTATATTCGTCAAAAGCCCCTGTTATATATTCTCCATCACGGCACGAAAGACAGACATAACAGCTTCCATCCGAACCGCTATTTATAAGAATAACCGTGTTGTCCTTGTAATGCACTCCGTTAATACAGCCCCAATCTTCCGGTTCATATAAATTGGCAATCTTTTTTACGATACCGTTATCATAGGTAAATATTCCTACCGACACTTCATCCCCTATGATCAGTTCAGGAATACTGTCATCATCAAAATCGTGTATCCCGATATAACCGATGCAGGAATCGCTGTTTATCCGGTCAGGCTCCTGCCGGAAAATATACGGATCTGCTAAATAGCTTTCCATATTGCGTACAATCTCTTTATAGTCATCCTCCCAATTCTCATTGGAATCCCTTTGATTTGATTCTTCCTTTCCGCAGGCACAGAACAGGGCTGCACACAGCATCACATTAGCCATTAAGATAACCTTTTTCTTTATTTTCATAATCATCCCTCTTTCATCTTCCTCCCTTTGGCACTTCCAACTCCTTTTGCTCTATCGTATTGGATAAGTACCTGAATGTGCCATCATCAAATGGCTGTACTACGATTACATTAGTAAAAGCAAGGTCAGAATTGTAATCAGCCCATACCCCGTCTACAACAAGCGTAATTGTTCCATCTGGATTTTCTGTATAATCAACTACTTCTCCAAAAGGAGGATACGGACTTGCAAATATCATTTCATGCTCATAGCTGTTGCTGTCCTTGTCATATCCGCACCTTTCCCGCAACTGCTCTATTGACACTGGAAAATATGTAGTCATTATCTTTTCATATGTGTCCGCAGGTATTCTCCAGTTTTCCGTCCTTAAAATTTCCCCGGTGTATATCCGGTATATATCTTCAAACATACACGGCATCAGAATATCTTCTACATTATTACTATCCCAATTTGTCACAAGGACATTGTAATTTACATAGCTTAACCCATATACATATTTAGCTGTTAATTCCCTGCATTTATCGGAAAGCGGTTTTATTCTCCAATATTGACGCAGGCTGGAATGGGCTATCACTTCTTCATATGCATAGATAAAATAACCTTTCTCTGTCAGCTTAATTTCTGCTATATCGCTGACTAAGGTACTCCTAATCTCCGGTATGCCGCCCTCCTGCCAGCCAATTCCCACATAATATGTCTGTAACTCATTGTTTCGATAAATAAAAGTGACAGCACCGATCAGTCCATCACGGTTTACATTAAATATAGTCACCATTGCATCATGTTTTTCCATATATGCAGTATAGAAATCTTCAACCTTTTCGTAATTTTCCATATTGGCATCTTCGGTAACGCTGACATAACCTGCCCTTCCAAGAAGCGTAACAACTTCCCGGCACTGCTCCCTTGTGAACTCTTTTATATTAGAGCCATAAGGCGATTCTCCTATCAGCTTTATATCTTTATACGCTTCTTTGACCTGCTCTGCCGCTATCAGTGCAACATCTTTTAATTCTTCTTTTTCCATTTCGGTTATCAGGCAATTCTCCGCTTGCGGAAGAAACCATAAAGGCGTTTCTGATTCTGTTTCGTTTTCTTCTACACTTTCTTCCGAAATATTATTGCTCAATATTTCTTCTTCACTGCCAGATGACACAGGGTTATAATCAATATTTATTTCTACCGGAGGTTCCCACACTTCCTCTGCGTTCTTTTCAGAACCTCTTTTCCCCAAAACAATACTGCCTATTATAACAAGAATCACCATCAGCACAATGAAAAAACCATACTTTTTTATAAGCCATTTCACATCTTCCATTATTTAAGTTCCTCCGACACGTATATCTCAAGCCATTCTTCTTTTGTCAGACGATCGGAATGCCACCAAGTAACCCTTTCATCTTCCGAAGATAACATCTGATTTGATACATACTGAAAATGATCCCCATCCATTGGGCGAATCACTGTTCTATGCGAATACGCCACAGAAGTATTACCATTTGGATATACTGCATTAACAATAAGCGTGATTGTTCCGTCCTCATTTTCTGTATAACTTACCACCTCCGGATACGGAATATCGGGATATTCAACTTCATAAAAGCCTCGTGGTCTATATCCATAAGTTGCGTCATCCAAAAAATATGTTGTTTTCCGCCGAAGCGTTTCTCTGTCTATCTTGAAATGTGCCGTAATGACATTTTCAAATACATCTTCCGGTATCTGATAGGTTGCTCCAACTCCCAAATTATCATCTGTAACATAAGGAACAGCCTTCCCATACAAGAACGGATAGAAATTATCAAATATATCATAAAAATCCAGTTCTCCAAAATCTTCTTCGTTCCAATCAGTGAGAAAAATATTGTTCTGCTCATAACCGACTGGCAGAATATACTTCCTGTTCAATTCCCTGCACGTTTCGTCTAATGGCAGCACCCGTAATGCAGTATGCTCCGATGCATCACTTAGAGTAAGCACGAAATTTTCATCAGAGAAATAACTTCCTTCAAAGATTAAATACCCTTCCTCTGTGTACCACCATATATCAGCCGGGTAGCTTACCGTATCTCTATTTTGAAGGCATCCGTTTTGGTCATATTGGTAATACCCCCTGACAATATTTACACTGCCGTCCTCTGTTTTCAGATCAAATTTCCGAAATCCCAAATCTTTAATCACTATGATCATCAGCATCGCTCTCTTCTTTTCATTTACCGCTTTACAAAACTCTATTACCTGTTCTGTCCCAGCCATGTCAACCTGATTTTCACTGTCAACCGCCACATAACCATTCTCACCAAGCCTTGTAACAATGCTCTGCAGCGTTTCCAGACTGCCCAAAGTATTTGCTTCCACTGCTTCATCGTAAATGTCACGGTAAACCGCCGCTATGCTTATCGCATCCTCAAAATCATCTTCATTGGTCGGAGACACTTCATGATCCACCACGATTTCCCTAACCTCCGATACCTCCGGCAATTCATCACCGCATCCTGCTATCATAAAAGAGACAATGCCAGTCAATACGAATAAAGACAGAGGTTTATTTATTTCCACCAAACCAGCTTTCCAGAACTTCCTTGTCTTTTCCAACAACATAGCCGCTTCCTCCTCTTCCTTTTACATCTTCTACCATGCTGACAATCAAAATTGGATGTTCTTCTGTACTTTCTGCTGTAAAAACAGCAAACCATCCAAGTTCCGTACCGGAAGTATCCTCTTTCGAGACTTTGATCTCTGCTGTTCCTGTTTTCCCTGCCAGCAGAATGTCATCCCGGTGTGCCGCATAACCCGTTCCATGAGAGTCATTGATAACCTTTTTGATTCCCTCCAATACAAGGTTTGTTGTATTTTCAGAAAAAGCGTTTGGAATCCAGTATTCCGCCTCTGCATCCGGGCGATAAACAAAATACGGCTTAATCACATTTCCTTTATTACAAAAGGCTGTGTAAATACATGCCATATGAAGCGGATTTACTAAGATCTGCCCCTGCCCGTATCCGCTGTCTGCCAGTTGTATTTCCGTTTCAATATTCTCCGTGTTGGAATACTGGGATTTTGACATTACAACTTCAAAGGGCATTTCCTCCTGAAACCCCAGTCTTAACAGGGAACCTTTCATTTCCTCAGCGCCGATTTTTAATGCTGCTTTTGCAAAGTAAATGTTATCCGAATAAATCAGGGCATTTTCCAGCACAACCGGATCATACGCATGAAGCGTCGTTACATGATACGAACCCCATGAAGCGTCTTTCTGCCAGCTTAGTCCTACATTTCCATAATCCTCATTCGGATCAATGGCTCCAGACTCCAGACCGATTGCCGCAGTGATCGGCTTAAAAGTAGAACCCGGACACCATACCTGCCGGAATCGGTTATACAACGGTTTGTTTTCATCTTCATTCAGCGCCGTCCATTTTTCACTGGACAATCCCATAATAAAGTCATTGTTATCATAAGACGGCGTACTGACTAATGCCAATACTTCCCCTGTATATGGATTCATCGCCACCGAGCAGCTTTTATCCTCCCGGAACTGTTCATATAAGGCATTTTGAAGTTTCGAGTCAATCGTCAGTTTTATGGTTTTTCCATGCTCTACCAGCCTGTCTGCCAGTTCTTCCTTTGTATTGCCTTCGGCATCTACAATATAGATCCGGCATCCATTCTGTCCCTTTAATTCGCTTTCAAACAACCCCTCTGCCCCGCTTCTTCCGATAACACTGCCTGCAGTATATCCTTCCCCGGCATGTTTCTCCAAATCCTCCGCCGTGACACTCTGCACATATCCAACCAAATGCGCTGCCGCATCGCCTAACGGATATGCCCTTACTTCCGTGTCTGAAATCATAACCCCCGGTATTTCAAGCAACTGCTGTTGTCTTTCATGCTCTTTTATCACTTCTTCATCCGGTTCCATTGACATCAATTCTATTTCTTCCACTTTTCGCAGTGTTTTGACCGGGACAAAAGAATCCTCTTTTACCCACTTTGCCGATAATTTCTTTTCTATTTCTTCCGACTTCATTTCCAACAGATTTGCAATCTGCTCTATTGCACTATCCCTGTTTTCCAGTTTTCCCGGCACAATTCCCACGGAAGATGCAACGCCCGGTCCTGCAAGGACACGCCCGTTTCTGTCAAGTATTTCTCCCCTTTTTGCCTGTGTAGTGGATACCCTTACTTTATCCGTAGAAGATAATCCCGGATAAATCAGGGAATCCGTCCATACCAGCTTATAGCCATCTTCTCTTTTCAGGAAATATGCTTCATTTTCAAAGCTGATATTCCCTGCAACGGTATCAAACGTTGTCTGGTACTTCACCACGTTTCTTTCTTCGTTGTATGAGATAATTGCGGTTGTCATATTCTGTATTTCTATCCCTTCATAGATAGCAGAATTACGCTTTATAAAATCCTCCTCACTAATCCGCCCAGAGGATTCCACATCAAGCATTTGATACATTTCCTTATAATCTCGTTCTGAAATGCAATCCATATATGCAAGGAGCAATTCATCCAGTTTAGTCAAAGTGCTTCCCTGCTTAACCAAAATCAGCATATATGCTGCTATGCCAAATATAACTGCCGCCGTAATGCCTGCAATGATCCACAAAACCTTTCTGCTTCTCTTTCTTCTGTGTTTGCGATTCCTTTTCGCCATGACTTACCCTCCAAATTGAAACTATTTTTGCAAGAAATTCCGTCCTTAAATATTACTTGTGTAAGATTTGAGATTAAAAAAATATGATATGTGTTACCAAAATATTACACCCGTAAGATTTATAAGTCAAGTAAAATATTTTAACAAATCTTCCATAATCCATGTACGATATATCTTTAGGAAAAATTCAAACAAAGGAGACTTTACCATGCATGATTTACAGACACACATTAAAAATTATTTAGAGTATTGCAATACTCAGAAATGCTTAGATAAAAAAACGCTAAAAGCGTATCGGATTGATTTAAGACAATTCTCTGAACAACTTCCCAGCCCAAATGTAACAGAAATCACCTCTTCTGAATTAGAAACTTTTATAGCCGGACTTCATCAAAAATATAAACCTAAAACGGCAAAAAGAAAAATCGCTTCTGTAAAAGCCCTGTTCCACTATCTTGAATATAGAGAAATTATTGACCGGAATCCCTTTAACAAAATACAAACACGTTTTCGAGAGCCTATGATATTGCCCAAAATAATACCATTACATACCGTTGAGGTATTTTTATCTACAATATATAAACAACGTCAAATAGCTAAAACGACATATCAAAAACGAAATGCTCTCCGAGATGCCGCTGTTGTGGAACTTTTATTCGCTACTGGTATGAGAATTTCTGAACTCTGCTCATTAAAGGATAGCGATGTGAATTTATATGATGGTATAGTCCTTATCTATGGGAAAGGTGACAAAGAGCGAAGGATTCAAATAGGAAACAGCTCCGTGATCCATATTCTGGAAGAATATAAGAGTAACTTTTATACAGAAATTCAAATCTGTCAACACTTTTTTGTCAATCAGTCCAGTAAACCCTTGTCCGATCAAGCGATTCGCAGAATGATAAATAATTATGCATCCCTTGCTTCCATAGATCTACATATTACCCCTCATATGTTTCGCCATACTTTTGCCACAAGCCTTTTAGAAGCAGATGTCGATATACGGTTTATTCAAGAAATATTAGGACATAGTTCTATCAATGTTACAGAAATTTACACACATGTAACAGTCGCCAAGCAAAAAGATATTCTTACTAAGAAACATCCCCGAAAGGATTTTCATATCTAATTTTTCAAGAGCAATCCATAAACTTATATACATTTTAAATGGATTGCTCTTCGAAAACTAATAAATTCCCCTTAGACAAATCTTCAAATGCCATTCTTTACTTCATACCTTGATGAGTATGATATTCGTCTCAACCTCCTTGCGTTCGGTGTCAAGTTTGTATAATGTAAGGCATCAAATATATCCACCTATGATTCAAATGATAATTTGTAGTTATCCGTTAGATTTTGTGGCAAAGACTGGATAGAGAATCAAGAGTTATCTGTTATTCTTTGTTCTACATTGGGAGTACATTATGAATAGAAAAGTTCTTGTGATTGGAGATATCATTCTCGATGAATATATAGAAGGAAATTATGCTAAAAGAACATCTGACGATGGGAAAAATGTATTTTTAAAGGACACAATTACTTATATAGCAGGAGGGGCTGGAAATGTTGCGTCTAATATTGCTCAGGCGGGTATTCAAACATCTATCATAGGCGTCATAGGTTCGAATAGAGATTCTCAATGCTGTAAAAACATTTTAAAACAGAATGGTCTTGATATATCTATGATTATTGTAGAGCAGGATTGGCAGATTCCAGTCAAAACCAGATATATGGTTCATAACCAGCAAGTGTTCCGAAGTGATAAAGTACGAGACACTACCATTAAAAAATCAACAGAATATGCCCTTATGGAGCATTTAGAAAATTGTATAAAAGAATTTAGTGCTGTTGTAATATCAGATTATCAAACAGGTGTTTTAACCAAAGATTTAGTACATCACATTATACAATTAGCCAATCAATATAATAAACGGATCATATCTGATTCAAAAGCATCTTGCCTACTTCCGTTCAAAGGAAGTTATCTTATAAAAATGAATCATGAAGAATTGGGAATAGTTACAAAAAGGCTTTGCGATTCATGGGAAAAGATAAAGGAATCAGCTCTTCAAGTAATAGAACAATGTCAATGTAAATATGTTCTTGTAACTTGGGGCAAAAATGGAATGATTCTTTTGTCAAACTCTTCTTTTATACAATGTATAAGAAATCATTCAAACTCCTCTGCTGTTTGTACTATTGGAGCCGGCGACATTATAACTGCCTATCTTCTTGCAGGTATAGAAAATAATCTGCCAATCGAACAATGTATGGCTCTTGCTAGCACTGCTGCAGAAATTGCAGTAACTATGCCAATGACAACAGTATTACATATATTACTTTCAGATTTAAACTACAATTTTTCACCCAATGAATTAACTATTTGGGAAGAAATAAAAGGAAATGGAGGAAGCGAATATGTCAAAAACAGTGCTTGGACTCAATATTGGACATGACCGAAGTGCCGCAATAGTCCAAGATGGAAAATTATTAGGTGCATTGGCGCAGGAACGCATAGATCGGATAAAACATTCAAGTGGCTCTTTTCTTGCCTTTGACTGTATCAATAAGCTACTAGATTATTTAGGAATGACCATTCAAGATATAGATTGTATTGGTTTTTCTGGTGCTGAATTAGAAGATGAATGCTATATGGATTACATACTTAAAACATTATATTCACACTATAATTGTGATTATATTCCATCCTATATGATCGGGCATCATCAATCTCACGCAGAAGCTGCTTTCTCCGCATCAGGATTTAATCATGCATTGATATTGATTGCAGACGGTGGTGGTGATTATAGAGGAGAATTATCTGAGGCTGAAAGTTTATTTATAGGGAAAGATTCCTTAATCCAATATGTTGATGGTAGATATCAATCGCCGATTATCCGTCATATGAGTGATGAATGCAACTATCTTTATCCCCGTATGCCAAAAATTATTCAAAATAGAGAGCTAAGTATTAGTCGAAAGTATGAGCAAATTACCTATTTATTGGGTTTCGGATGGGGAGAAGCAGGGAAAACCATGGGACTGGCATCATATGGAAAGCCCCTTATGAAATATGACTTTAATAACATTTCGGGATTTCAGTACCGTGTAAATGCAAAGGATATTTTGAATGATCTATATTCATTGGAACTTTTATCTGGACATTCACATTTAAAATACTTATCTGAAAATGGGGCAGATATAGCACGAACAATCCAAGAATATACAGAAGGAATGTTTATTCATTTAATTCAGGAATTGATAGAACGTTATAACGAACATAATATTTGCTTAGGTGGAGGTCTTTTTCTAAATTGCCTTTTAAATCACAAACTATTAGAACAATGTCCAATAGACAAACTATTTGTATTTCCAGCTTGTGGAGATGATGGACAGGCAATTGGTAATGCATTTTCAGCATATAAAAAGCACTTTGGCACCACAAAATTTGAAGTATTATTACCATACTTAGGATTATCCTACACAGATGAAACTATTGAGTTATCACTTAAGCATAAGGGATTATCCTATAAACATTATACAGACCAAGAACTAAGTATCAAAGTTGCAGAATATATTGCAGAAAACAAAATTATAGGCTTTCATAGAGGGCGTACAGAAATTGGACCACGCGCACTTTGTCATAGGAGTATATTGGCAAATCCGGCAAATCCAGAAATGAAAGATATCTTAAATAAACGCGTAAAACATCGGGAATATTTTCGCCCATTTGCACCTACTGTAACATATGAGAGCCAATATGAGATATTTGAATTAAAGCAAAATTCCCCATATATGCTTTTAGTCGCAAATGTAAAAAAGGAATACCGTGAAAAACTCCCTGCTATAACACATATTGATAATACCGCAAGGGTACAGGCTATTTCACTTGAACAGGAACCCTTTCTCCATGCCATGCTACTGGAATTAAAAAAATTGATTGGCGTTCCGGTTGTTTTAAATACCTCTTTTAATGTTGCAGGGGAACCTATCGTTGAAACTCCAGATGATGCAATTCAAACATTTTTAAAAACAGAGATTGATATCTTAGTTGTTGGAAATTTTATTGTCACAAAATAAACTATAAGCCTGCAAGTCTGCCTGCTTATGAAAGAATAGGCATACTTGCAAGCTTGGACAAATTAGGATATGGCAATATAATAGCCTGTTTTTTCATCAAAAAGAGAATATGTGGCTGACTCGTCCATTAAAAGAAGATGTTTTTGATGAATATGTTTAAATTGAGCCTTGAATCGATCAATCGCTCTTTCACAAACGTACTGGCAATGGGGATCATTACAATTAAAACTGCATCCACTATTATATAATCCATCATTGCAATTTATACTATCCATAAATTGATAAAATTCATTCTCTCGTGTTAAATACTTACCAATATTTGTTAATACCAGAATATTGGCATAACAGAAATCGAGACTTCCAAGATAAAGTAGATTTTGTTGTTTTAACATTCTCTTTATGGTTTCTACTATTTTCATTATGTATTCTTCCTCTTTGTGAAGCCTGGTAGATATAATTAATTTTAAATTATAAAATTCCCATATATACGTTGCTATTCCATATCGTATGCTTGCATCTATGCCTTGTGAAATAAATCTCTCTGCTGATTCAAAATGGTTTGTTTCCCTGTTGCTTAAAAATTCCAATACAGCAAGAATTAAATAAGAACGTATAACAGAACTACTATAGTTTTTTTCTATTGACTGTCGGAGATATTGATGAATCAGAACTTTCATTTCAGAAATCCAGCCTATATCATCTTTACGCAAAGGTAACTTCTGGATAATAATGGAAAGTTCATTATGGAAAAAAATTCTAGAAAAATTTTTTTGGCTCAAAAAACTCTTTGCTTGTAGTAATGAGTGTTTTGATACTTCGGGGTCAATATAAAGGTGAAGTTTAGCTTTTGTTATCAATGCTAAAGCTTGTAAGTCAGGATCTCCTATTTCTTCTGCCAATGATTCCGATAATTTATTAAAATTTTCCGCTAACAGAAAATGATTATATTTGATATAAAGCCCTGCTAAACGGTCATACATGTCAAATTTGATAGAAGTATTATGTTTCTTAGGGTAAAGCAGTGACATGGTCAAACATTCTGTTAAATATTGTTCTGCATTTTTTAATTGCCCCGCATTCATATACCCATGAGCTTTCAATTCTGTGATATTATATAGAAATAAATCATCGTTTTGCATTTTTTTGTTTTTCTTTATTAGTTTAGTTGCATAAATACACTCATTTACAGCTGTCATAGGGGCATAGTGATGCAATGATGTATAAATTTTATATAAAATAACCTTTTTTTGTAATTCTATATTTTTTTCTCGTTCTGCAAGTTTATATATAATATCCAGATATTCATAATATTCTTTGTTAATACTTGCAGCAGAATAATTTTTAATAGAATTACACGAATCTGAAATAGGAGCTAATGCCTCTATTGATAGCTGATAATCTTTATTATAAAAATATGCCATTCCACACTTAAGAGAGGAAAGAAATTCTTTAAAATCTAAAATTTTTTTCCAGATATTTTCATTACGTTCAGTAAAAAGCATCAATTCCTTTTTGAAAAATAAATACAAAGTTTCATGAAAAAAAACCAGATTACCATCCTTAGAAAAGGCTAGAAACTTTCTTTTTATTAATATTTCAATCAACTGGCTATTTTCATGGAAATATAATAATGCCAATTCTTTAGGAAAAGTTATTCCAATGAAAGAAGCTAAATATAAAAAATCCAACATATATGTACCATTAGCTTCTGTTGCTAATGCACGGCAACGGTTTTTATAGATCTTCTCTATTGTATTTGGTATGTATTGTTTTGTAGAAAATGTATCAATATTAAGAATTCCTACAGTAGTACGATTAATAATATGAGCCAAATTCATTTCTAAAAGATATTCTATAAATTGGATAATAAATAATGGTGATATTGTCAATATCGGTTGACACTTTTTTTACAAGGATATCCATACCTAAGCTGCAGCATCCAGAGATTCATAATATCTCTGTCGTTTAACCATAGGAGGGAGCCCCTCATTTGCGGAGCATATCCTCCTATTGTTCCAATAACTGATGAAGTATCTCCAAATGAGGGTCTTCACTTCCTCCACTGTCATTTTCTTTGTATGATACCTCCCATAGAGGAGTTCCTCTTTCATCCGCGCCCACATGCTTTCGCATCGTGCGTTGTCATGGCAGCGTCCCCCGGCGCTGTTCATACTTTGAAGAATACCGTATTTTGCAACCGCCCTGCGATAGGTTGCGCTGGTGTACTGAGTTCCGCGGTCAGAGTGGATAACGGCTCCTCTAAGCGCTGGATAGGCGCGGACGGCGTTGTCAAGCGTCCGCTCACATAATGCCGCTTTCATGTTGATATCCATTGCCAGTCCCAGGACTGCAACGTCAAAACAGTCAAATATGGCGGATACATACAGCTTTCCGTCTTTTGCGCTGATTTCAGTTATATCTGTAACGCATTTTTTTAACGGCTCTTTGGATGAAAAATCCCGTTTCAGCAGATCGTCGGATTTTTGCGCCTCACGGTCCGCTTTGGTAATTCCGTTGGGTTTGCGTTTCGGGCGGTGGATGAGTCCGATTTTCTCCATGACGCGGTAAACTGTCCTTTCGCCGGGAATACGGATGCCTTCCGGTTGTTTTAAGAGAAGCGCCTGATACATGCGGATCCGTCCATAAGTATCGTTACATTCATCTTCTGATGCGATTGCCCGCATGGCATCGGCTAAATCCTGATATTTCC
>OFFR01000972.1_pt1 | contig 14105 bp, 9 predicted proteins | sample 1521421 | NCBI WGS metagenome assembly OFFR01 (sample SAMEA3504087, study PRJEB24116) | mouse gut metagenome | biome: mouse gut; feature: mouse-associated habitat; material: faeces | place: Denmark | collected 2011 | reverse complement strand
GAACAAGCCGATAGACTGATTCAAATCCACGAAATTATTCTGAGCGTCCAGATATCCGAAAGCTCCCTCTGACGTCACCATCATCTTGCTTGCATTGACGCCGCCTGGAACTTGTATAGAATTGCCGTTTGTATCCAACACCGGAAAGCCATCGGAAGTTACCAAGGTAAGATTGCCGTCCGCGCCAACACTCAGCTTAAAATCACCGTTTCGAGTGTAATATGTATTGCCGTCCGCGCCTCTCACCGCAAAGAATCCGTCTCCGTTAATCGCCATTGCCGTATAGCTCTCGCTGGCCAGGTGCGGTCCCTGAGTAAAATTAGAGGTAATCGCCGCAATTCTGGTTCCCAGTCCTACCTGGGCTGGTATCGGCTTTTCCTCGCCGTTTGCCGTAGTAGTCCTTGTCTGCAAAGTCTGATACAGCAAAGACTTAAATTCCGCTTTCTCATTTTTATAACCAGTAGTATTTACGTTTGCCAGATTATTTGCAATGGTATCCACTGCCGTCTGTTGCGAAATCATGCCGGATGCTGCCGACCACAATGATCTCATCATCTGAAAACAACCCCTTTCTATGCCTTGCCTATCGTATTAACTGCTTTATCCAGCGTTCCGTCTATCGTCTGGATAATCTTCTGATTTGCTTCATATGCCCGGGTGATGTTGATCATCTCCACCATCTCGGAAACTACATTGACATTGGACATTTCCAATGTCCCTTGAGTAATCTGGGCTTCGGACAGCTGTACCTGCCCGCCTGCTGCCAAATCATACATATTCTCTCCATATTTTTCCAGGAAATTATAATCCGCAAAATCCACCAGGCCGATCTGTCCCAGCAACTGGTCATTCTGATAATAATATCCATTTTCATCGACCACCAAGGGCAGATTCGGATTTACCTGTATGTATCCCGCCTGACCTGGATTGCCTGCCTGGGCAGCGGCCTGATTGAGCACGAAATCTCCGTCTTTCGTCATCAGATAGCCTTCCCGGTTCACGGTAAAGGCGCCGTCTCTGGTATATTTCACGGACGTTTCTCCCGCCTTATTGGTAAAGGAAATGGCGAAAAAGCCATCTCCATCAATTGCCATGTCATAAACATTGTCCGTAACCCGGAAAGACCCCTGTCCATAATCCGTATAACACTCGCCAACTTTGACTCCCAAGGAAACATCTCCCAGCGCTACGGGCAAGCCATAAGCTGACGTATCCTTAATCTTAATCGCCAATTCCTCATCAAAAGACTGAGAGGTGGAACCTTCTTTCTTAAACCCATTGGTCGCTGAATTAGCTAGATTATTCGTGAGTACGTCCATCCTGTTCTGCTGGTTAATCATGCCAGTGTATGCAGTATATAATCCTTTTACCATATTCTCCTGCTCCTTTTCCTGCTATTGCCTGTTAATCTTCTCTCCTGCCGGCACCTGATAAAAATTCCACATATTTTCCTGTGCCGATTGCCACGCAGGTCATTGGTTCTTCCGCCGTCATCGTATTGATTCCGGTCCTGTCCTCGATCAACTCCTCCAAGCCTCTAAGCAGCGCTCCTCCTCCCGTCAGTATGATTCCCCTGTCTGCAACATCCGCTGCCAACTCTGGCGGAGTCTTTTCTAACACGTTGTGGACTGCCTCCACAATTTGAAGAGTCGCCTCGCGCAAGGCCTCTTCCGTCTCCTCAGAAGATACAGAAACTGTCTTGGGGAGGCCTGTCACCAAGTTGCGTCCTCTTACATCCATAGTGTCATTCTGTGCCAACGGAAAACAGGTCCCTATTTTAATCTTAATATCCTCTGCGGTACGTTCGCCAATGAGAAGATTATGTTTCTTTCTCATATATCGGACGATTGCCTCGTCAAAATCATCCCCTGCAATCTTAATGGAAGTACTTACCACAGTCCCCCCCAGAGAAATCACGGCAATATCCGCCGTACCGCCTCCGATGTCCACGATCATGTTGCCACAGGGCTTTGCGATATCCACGCCTGCGCCAATGGCTGCCGCAATCGGTTCCTCAATAATGGATACTTCCCTTGCTCCCGCCTGATAGGTAGCGTCTTCCACCGCTTTCTTTTCCACTTCAGTAACGCCGCTTGGCACGCACACGCTGATTCTGGGCTTGCGGAAGCTTTTCTTTCCAAGAGCTTTCTGTATAAAGTACTTTAACATTTTTTCGGTCACTGTGTAGTCAGAGATAACCCCTTGGCGCAAAGGTCTTACCGCAACAATGTTTCCGGGAGTCCTTCCAAGCATCAGACGGGCCTCTTCTCCAATGGCCTTAATCTTATTGGTATCTCTGTCAAATGCAACCACGGACGGTTCTTTTAACACGACGCCTTTTCCTTTTATATAAACAAGTATACTTGCTGTTCCCAAATCGATTCCGATATCTGTTGACATTTTATCTGTCCCCTTTCGTGTCTTTATAAGAAAGAATCCTGCTTTGCAGGTCACGCTCTCGCATTTACTGGCAAACATAATAACTCTATTTTTCCATATATAACTACATTATATACAATCACGCCCAATTTTCAAAGCATTTTTTTCTAAAATCGAAAAAAACCTCTATCCTTTCACTTTTTCCCAGGATCTTCTTAAAGAAATTTATAAATATTTTATATTCTTTTGAAAATCTTTTTTCTTTTTTCACATATCGGACACAAACTGCGGTTATACTAAATCATGTACTAGCTACCAAGCTAATATAATTTTTCATAACTCATGCTTCCTGGATTCTTGAGAATCCAGGAGGTACTCCCCGAAATTGAGGCTATGCGGCATGCTCCGCATAGCCATTTTATTTCCTCCTGTGCGGTCAAGTTACCACCAATCTTCTCAATAACGCTGTTTCATAATATGTGCCGTGATGATCGTATAGCTGTATGCGTTTACCGTTATCTTTATATTGTCAAGCTCGCAATACCAATTTTTACCTTGCTGGTAAATGATGCAATTCTGATCAATAATCTTATTTTTACAGTATTGCACTACATCATCTTCGCAATCCCATTTTAAATTTCTCTTAATTCTGTCAATTCCCAACTCCGTAGTATGTATTTTATCAATATTATTCAACAGTACTTGCTTTTCCTCCATGATTCTCCATTCTCCAAAGCTCCAGGTTCCATATAAGCTTCATCCGTAACCTGTCAAGATGAATGACACTGTGAATCCCCCCTGTGAATTGGATGAAAATTACGGCTCATTTCACCTGTACTACCCTGGGATCGCCTTTCCTTGCCTGTTCCATCACGGCTGGAACTAATTTTGCAAAATTATCACCAGAATCAGTCGCCCCGGTCATTAGTTCCACCTTAGTATCCTTTTGTCCCTCTATCAGCTGCTGCACATACCGCCTGGTATACTGATTGGGATATGTCCCATCCGTAAGCCCCATATTGTGCATATATTCATTATCCAAAGCCTTGACAAATCCACTGGAATCTTTGGCATTAAATTCCACTGATACAATCGTGTCATCTTCAACCTCAATGCAGACATACTCCTTCCAGCCATGAGAAAACTCCGCCATCTCCGCCTTATAATATCCATCTTTCATTTTGTCACTGCCGCATCCAGGCAACAGTATCATACCTGCCAAAAAGACAGGTATTATGATTCTCTCCTTCATACCAAAGCACCTCCGCATAATTTCACTGACGCAACCGCTTCTTCCAATTTTTCCGCTCGCTGACAATTCTTGAAATAATCGCCATTTCAAATAATGGCAGGTTGTTCTGTTGATAACGGACGGACATCTATTTCTGTAGGTATTTTTTGACATATTTTCCGGTATAGGAACCTTCCGCCTCTGCCACTTGCTCTGGCGTTCCCTTGGCGATCACTTTGCCACCGCCGTCTCCCCCTTCCGGACCCATGTCAATAATATAATCGGCTGTTTTAATCACATCCAGGTTATGTTCAATCACCACCACCGTGTTGCCTCCTTCTGCGAGACGCTGTAAAATCTCCGTCAATTTGTGCACGTCTGCAAAATGCAGCCCAGTGGTTGGCTCATCGAGGATATAAATCGTCTTTCCCGTACTGCGCCTGCTCAGCTCCGTAGCAAGCTTTATCCGCTGGGCTTCACCACCGGATAACGTGGTAGAGGGCTGACCCAGCTTGATATAGGAAAGCCCGACATCATAAAGCGTTTCAATCTTTCTATGAATAGAAGGCACATTTTCAAAAAACTGCAGCGCCTCCTCTACCGTCATATCAAGCACATCGAAGATGCTTTTTCCCTTATACTTCACTTCTAATGTCTCACGGTTATACCGTTTTCCGCCGCAGACTTCACAAGGCACATACACATCTGGCAAAAAATGCATCTCTATTTTTAATATTCCGTCCCCGGCGCATGCCTCGCACCTTCCTCCCTTTACATTAAAGCTGAATCTTCCTTTGGCGTACCCTTTTGCCTTGGCGTCTGGGGTCGCCGCAAACAAATCCCGGATTTGGTCAAACACTCCCGTATACGTCGCAGGATTGGAACGGGGCGTCCTGCCAATGGGAGACTGGTCAATATCAATCACTTTGTCCAATTGTTCCATTCCTTCGATGGACTTGTGCTTGCCAGGAATGATTCTTGCGCGGTTCAGGTCCCTTGCAAGGCGTTTATACAAAATCTCATTGGTCAGCGAAGATTTTCCTGATCCAGATACCCCTGTGATGCAGGTCATGACTCCAAGAGGAATATTTACGTTGATATTCTGCAGATTATTCTCTTTCGCTCCTTTGATTTTAAGAAATCCTGTAGGCTTTCTCCTGTTTTCCGGCACTGGAATTTTAATTTTTCCACTGAGATAGGCTCCGGTAACAGAATGGGGATTTTGCATAATCTCCTGGGCAGTTCCCTGAGCCACTAACTCCCCGCCATGCTCTCCTGCTCCTGGACCGATATCCACAATATGGTCTGCTGCCAGCATGGTATCCTCGTCATGCTCGACTACGATCAGAGTATTTCCAAGTTCTTTGAGATTCCTCAAGGTATTCAAAAGCTTGTCATTGTCCCGCTGATGCAGTCCGATGCTCGGCTCGTCCAAAATATAAGCAACGCCCACAAGCCCGGAACCGATCTGAGTGGCAAGACGAATACGCTGAGCCTCCCCGCCGGACAAAGTCCCTGTTCCCCTGGAAAGCGTCAGATAATCCAGCCCCACGTCCACCAGAAATCCAACTCTGGCCCGGATTTCCTTCAACACCTGAGCGCCAATCAGTTGCTGCTGTTTTGTCAGTTCCATCTCCGACAAAAAACTTTGGAGCTTGCGAATCGACATCGAGGTAACTTCGTGAATATTTTTCCCGGAAATGGTCACAGAAAGCGCCTCCCGCTTCAGCCTCTGCCCTTTGCAGGTTTTACAAGGCGTTACCCGCATAAACTGTTCATATTCCTGCTTCATGATATCGGAACCTGTCTCCCGGTAACGTCTTTCCACATTTCTAACCAATCCCTCAAATGCCACGTCATAGACGCCTTCTCCGCGCTGCCCTTTGTAATGTACCTTGACCTCTTTTCCGCCAGTGCCATTAATTAGGACATTCTGAACCTTTTTAGGAAGTTTCTCAAAAGGAGTCTCAAGGTCAAAATCATATTTTTTTGCCAAAGCCATAAGTATCGCATTGGTAAAGCTTCCCTTGTCCGTACACGACTGCCAGCCCATCACCTGGATTGCACCCTCGCCTATACTGAGCGTTTTATCAGGAATCATCAGATCCAAGTCAAATTCCATCTTATAGCCCAGTCCAAAGCAGTCTTTACAGGCGCCAAAAGGATTATTGAATGAAAAGCTTCTGGGTTCAATCTCGTCAATGCTGATGCCGCAATCTGGACAGGAAAAACTCTGCGAAAAATTGATGGGGTCCTCACCTATGACATCCACAGTCATAAGTCCTTCCGCAAGCTCCAAAACATTTTCCACTGAGTCGGTAAGGCGCTTTTCAATCCCAGGCTTTACTACCAGACGGTCGACCACGATCTCAATATTGTGTCTGATATTTTTATCGAGTGGAATTTCTTCTGTCAAATCATAAATATTTCCATCTGCCTGTACCCGGACATAGCCGCTTCGCTTTGCCTGCTCCAATAGCTTCTGATGCGTCCCTTTCCGTCCCCGTACCACCGGGGCCAAGAGCTGGATCTTGCTTCCCTGCGGCAGTGACATAATCTGATCTACCATCTGGTCTACCGACTGTTTCTTAATCTCTTTTCCACAGCTAGGACAATGCGGAATTCCAATCCTTGCATATAACAGACGAAAATAATCATATATTTCAGTGACTGTACCCACCGTTGACCTGGGATTGCGGTTTGTAGACTTCTGGTCGATGGAAATGGCTGGAGAAAGCCCCTCGATCTTCTCCACGTCCGGCTTCTCCATCTGCCCCAAAAACTGTCTTGCATAAGAAGACAAAGATTCCATATACCTGCGCTGCCCCTCTGCATAGATGGTGTCAAAGGCAAGGGAAGACTTGCCTGAACCACTCAATCCTGTCAGCACGACAAACTCATTTCTGGGTATGTCCACATCAAGGTTTTTCAGGTTATGTTCGTTTGCTCCCCGTATCTTAATGAAATTCTTTTCTGCTTTTGCCATAAGTGGTAAACTCCTTTTTCGTAGATTTGCCATACAAGCTCTCGAACGCCCGAAACGCAGGGGCCAATTTCATTTCTGCATAGCTTTACATATCTCTGAGATTCTTTTTCAATTCTATCATCTTGTCACGCAGATCTGCCGCCGCCTCGAAGTTCAATTCTGCCGCTGCAGACTGCATCTTTTTCTGAATTTCTGCAACCAGTTTTTCTAATTCTTTCTTGCTCATGGATTCTGGATCTTTTTGGAATTGGCATTCTTCTTTGGCAACCTTTTTGGAAATGCTGATCAATTCCCGAACGGATTTCTGAATCGTGGTCGGCGTGATCCCATGTTCTTTATTGTATGCCTCCTGCTTGCTTCTCCTACGGTTTGTCTCGTCAATTGCTACCCGCATGGAATCCGTGATGCTGTCCGCATACATAATCACATGCCCCTCTGAGTTTCTCGCCGCACGTCCAATGGTCTGAATTAGGGATGTCTCAGACCGCAGGAACCCTTCTTTATCTGCATCCAAAATAGCAACCAAGGTAATTTCTGGTATGTCAAGCCCTTCCCGTAGCAGATTAATGCCCACCAGAACGTCAAAAACGTCGAGTCGCAGATCACGGATAATCTCTGCCCGCTCCAAAGTGTCAATATCAGAGTGCAAGTACTTCACCCGGATTCCCACCTCGCGCATATAATCTGTCAAATCCTCCGCCATCTTCTTTGTCAGCGTGGTAATCAGTACCTTATGCTTCTTGGAAACCTCCTTATTCACCTCTCCGATCAAGTCATCAATCTGCCCCTCTACCGGGCGGACATCCACTTCTGGATCAAGCAGCCCAGTAGGACGGATAATCTGTTCCGCACGCAAAAGCTCATGTTCTTTCTCGTAGACATTTGGCGTAGCCGATACAAATAGCATCTGATCTATTTTACTTTCAAACTCTTGAAAATTCAAGGGGCGGTTATCCTTTGCCGAGGGCAGGCGGAATCCATAATCTACCAGCGTGCTTTTGCGTGACTGGTCTCCCGCATACATGCCCCGCACCTGGGGAATGGTGATATGGGACTCATCCACAATGATTAGAAATTCTTCTGGAAAATAGTCCATCAGGGTATTGGGCGCTTCCCCTGGCTGCAATCCGGAAAGAAAGCGGGAGTAATTCTCAATTCCACTGCAGAACCCAGTTTCTTTGAGCATTTCAATGTCAAAATTGGTGCGTTCTGCGATGCGTTGCGCCTCCAACAGCTTGTCCTCCCCTTTGAAATATTTGACTCGTTCCTCCATCTCCTGTTCAATTTCCACTGCAGCCTGGCGGATTTTTTCTGGAGACACGACATAATGAGAAGCCGGAAATACTGCCATATGCTCCAAGTGGCTTTTGATCTCCCCGGTTAGTACATCAATCTCCGTTATTCTGTCCACCTCGTCTCCGAAAAATTCTACTCGTATTGCCGTCTCTCCGTAGTTTGCCGGAAAAATTTCAACCACGTCTCCCCGTACTCTGAAAGTCCCTCTCTGAAAATCCATGTCATTTCTGGTATACTGGATATCGATCAGTTTGCGAATCACCTCATCCCTGTCCCTTTCCATGCCTGGTCTCAGTGACAGCATCATATTCTTGTAATCTATAGGACTTCCAAGACCATAGATGCACGACACACTGGATATGATGATCACATCCTTGCGCTCCACCAGAGCCGCCGTGGCAGAAAGACGCAGCTTGTCAATCTCGTCATTGATCGATGAATCCTTGGCAATATAGGTGTCAGTAGAAGGAACATAAGCTTCCGGTTGGTAATAGTCGTAGTAGGACACAAAGTATTCCACGGCATTCTCCGGGAACATCTCCTTGAATTCTCCGTAGAGCTGCGCCGCAAGCGTCTTGTTGTGGGCGATGACCAGCGTCGGCTTCTGCAATTCCTGAATGACATTCGCCATCGTAAATGTCTTGCCGGAACCCGTAACCCCTAGTAAAGTCTGGAATTGATTGCCCTCCTTGAAGCCTTTCACCAGCTCGGCTATGGCCTGCGGCTGGTCGCCTGTAGGCTTGTAGGGGGCCTTTAAAACAAATTTATTCATAGCAATACCTCCGCATCATGATTTTCACTATAATTCTCAAGACTATTACGAATTTTCGTTTTTACTAACATCCTCTCCCTCTATTTCTAAAAGCATGCGATCAAAATCACTCTGATACATTCGATCCTGCTTTACCCGATATTTCTCAAATTCGCTTAGTGCATGCTGTTCTGCTATTCTGGCAGAAATAGTTCCTGCATGTGTCAAAATTTCCTTTTTTGACAACTTTAAAATCCCCTCAAACTGTTCCGCCCAATCTTCCATCGTCATTGGAATCTGTTCTTCTGCACGCAGTTCTGCAAGATCTAAATAAGCATTTACAATTCTTGACATCGCTGATAACTCTTCCTCGGTCAAATAGTTTTTTGCCACAACAACATCAAACCTCTGAATTTTTCCATTTGGAGAATCTTTCCATGTCTGGAGTCCCATATGTTCTTTCTCACTATGCGCTCTATGATAAATCACTTCTGCCGCTGTTTTCCCATGAATTGCCCAGTGCAGCTGATTCTGCACCTTCGCAAAAAACTGCCTGGTAGTTTGCGCTTTGGAATCATAGTCTATACTTGTAGCGTATATATCAGTAACTTTCTGATAAAACTTTCTTTCAGATAACCGAATCTCCCGAATTCTTTGTAACTGTTCTTCAAAATAGTCTTTCGTCAAAACGGTTCCAAAATTTTTCAGGCGTTCATCGTCCATTGCAAATCCTTTAATCGTAAATTCCTCTATAACTCCATTTGCCCACTTTCGGAATTGAACTGCCCTCGCAGAATCAACTTTATTTCCTACAGCAATGATGGCTTTCAAATTATAATGATTTATATTATAGCATTTTCCATCGGAAGCAGTTATTCGAAATTTTCGAATAACTGAAACTTCTTCCAGTTCACCATCCGCAAAGATTTTCTTCAAATGATAATTAATGGTATGCGTTTCCACATTATAAAGCAAACCCATTGTTTTCTGAGTAAGCCAGACATTTTCATCAAAATAGATTGCATTCACATCACTTTCACCAGTAGCTGTAATAAAAGTCAAATATTCTGCTGCTGAAGAACGTATGATAGATACTTCCTTTTTCTTTTTCACTGATTTGTCCCTCTTAAAATAATTAAGTCTTCACCAAACATATGTAGCGAATTTACTTTGATGACTCTTCATTACATGACCAAATATTACATATTTCTAAATTTTTTATTTGCTTAATCGTTTCTATGCATTCATTCAATTCTTTAAAAATTTGTATTCCACTATCTTTCAAAATATCTACATATTTCTTCATTGTTTCCACACAATTGTAAATACAATCAAGATAAAAACGTTCTCCCTGCTGAGCGCGTGGTAAATATATATCAACACATTTTTCCGCCGTAACGGCAATTATAGCCTGCTCCTCTTTAGTGTAAAAAAACGGATGCTTAATCAATAGAGATAATTCACGCCAAAGTTTTTTTGCACATTCCACATCCATATATTTTATACTATAGATAAAATTGTTTATATGACTCATCACTACTTCTTTTTTTTCATATACTTTATCAATATAGCTTAACAAAAATTCAAGTCCCAAGAATGCGCTTGGATATAATTTATGTTCTCTTGACATAATTATACTTTCAAAAATATTTATACACAAATCGTATTTTCTCTGCTCAATTGATTTAGCCATATATAATGCGCTTCTATTTATTCCTAGAATTTCTAATTTCTTATCTAATGCATCTATATACATGATTACGCTTTCAACCATACTAGCTAAAAAAGCTTCCATATATATCATTGCTAACAATTGTGATAAATTCAAAAATTTTTGCTCTTCTATTGCCCTTTCCCCTAAAAAATCTCGCCTATCTTCTAACGTACTTTTATGTTTCTCAACATAAACTTCTATTTGAGTTAAAAAATTTATAAGAATATCTTTATCCAAAATAGGCTTTTTACACTCTTTAAAACTAAATGAAGAAAATCTATAAAAGACATTGCAATATATATTTACATTATTGCTACCAACCAGATTATCTTCTTTAACACTGCTATTACATAATAACGTATAATATAATTCTGAAAACTCAACCTCTGAAGGATGTGGAAGCCTTTCCCATACATCTGGATAAAAACACTCTGACTTAGGTAATTCTTTTATTACATTATTCCATAATCTTTTCGAAATCTCTTTTTCATATGTTTCTAATGGCAAACTACGCCATAATAACAGCAAATGTTTAACCCCGTAATCTCGAATTTCAGAATCTTCATTGTTCAACATCATAAGTGCATTTTTATAATATTTATCTTTGCTCTCATCATTAATGTTAATATCAATATCTTCAAAAAAAGAAACTAACCCACACTTTACGTTAAACAGAACAAAAATATATTCCTGTAGCTCTGTACCTATTTTCTTATTAAAACGTTTCTTTATCCTATCCAATACTTTTCCTATTTCACTGCATACAATCTCATAATCATGTTTGCCAAACCTGCATAAACGCTTTATAAAATGAATAATATCATCATCATCTAAAAAAACAACTAATCTGGACATAATATCATATACATTTTTTATAGTAAGAATATGCTTTTTATAGATATAAGAATCTGTATCAGCAAAAGTTCTTTCTAGTTCCATTAAATCATCAAAAGTTTTCTTAACCCCATCTACATCAAGTTGTGCCAGCATCTCACGATTAAATATCCGATCTATTATCTTTTCTTCATTCGTCCTCGCTGCCAATGACAATTTCCAGCTTGTATTTAGACTTGATCCTATTACCTTATGAATTACCCTTGGAAATAGTTTTGCTTGATCTCCAAAAGCCGGTAGACATAACGTATCAATTGATAATAAAAAGTTAAAACTTTTCAAATACAAAACATCCATTCCTATATGATAGGTAATCCCTCTGGAGCTATTCAGATTAAATGGTATTACTTCATCATTTTTACAATCGTCATCAAAAAACATTTGACCCAATTCTTCTCTCTGTTTTACAATAATATGCCTTGTATTATATTCTTCCTTATACCACTCCTTATCGGAAAAAATATCATCTATTTCCCATTTATCTATACGATAACATAAATTCAAGTATCCCAAGTAGGATGCATAAACTTTATCCCCAATTTTCATTTGAGCCAATTCTGCTGCACATTGTTTCAAAATAATATCAGCAGATCTTCCTTCATCCAATTGTTTATATAATCCGGCTTTTTTGACCTTATATAACCAATTAATCTCTTCTATTTGATTTATTAATTCTCGTGCATTAGAATATGAAAAATCTGATATATCTTTCTTAATCTTTTCAATAATCAAATCATTTGCAAATTGCTTATCTCCATATAATAATTTCTCTGCAAATTGCATATGTTCTTTGTACTGCTCCTCTTTCCCATCAATCCTTTCCATCTCAAGAAGATACAGTATAAGCGGTTGTAATTGCTGTATATCTGCAAACGATAGTTCCTGAAATTTATCACAAATCATTGCTATTCTTTTCATTATATCATCATCTAACACAACAAGACATTTGCGCAAAATATTTACTATATAACTTAATGCATTTAGATTTTGATATTCAAAACACTTATACATAATAATAGAAAAATGTATGTGAAAATATTGTTCGTATTCTCTACGTTCATTTTCTGGCAACAGAACATATCCTTTTATTTTTCCCCAAACTTTCGAAGCATACTTTTCAATAACGTCTAGATAACCTTGTTTGTCTTTCGGATTCCAAAATATATCTGCTTTTTTAAAAGGTATCTCTATTTCTTCATCTTCCTGATAATCTTTAAGTAGAGTAATAAACTTTGATAGTGCTTCATAATACCTATTTTCTTCTTTTTCTGCTAATACCGAAATATCTATAATAGTTATTTGTTTATCCTCTAATAGCTTTCTTTCTGAAAAACTAATGCTATCATAAAGACCTATTAAATAAATCTTAGGACAGGACTCTCCCATGTTATCTCTTAACCATCCTAGCCAACTTTGAAAATTAGGATCATCTCCAGAAAATCCAATCAAGCATAGCCTCGTTTCTAACATAGACTGTTGAACCGTATTTACTAAAGCCGAGTATTTCACCGGATATGTTCTATAATCTTCATCACATATGATATATGGTTTTACTTGGGGTATGCTGCCATGCAGTTTTATAATTCTAGGACGATTACTGCCATGTAAATCATTTTGAGAATATACAACATGATATTTCTCTGTTCCTCTAAAGCCATCATTCGCACGTTCTAATAAAGAATCATAATTTGTTGTAAATATATCATCCCATTTTAACTCTAACAATCTTTTATGCAGTTCGCTTGGAACAAAAAGGTCATCTGCAATTTCCTCTTCAATCATCTGTTCAATCTGATTTCTTCCAAAACAGACTATATACTCCTCTGCAAGTTTGGTAACATTTTTCCCAGAAGTTTTTATTATTCTTTGTTTATTCCAATCCTCTTGTTCTTTATCTGTACCTTCTACTTTAGGATATAATTCTAAAAACATCTTATCTGCAAGCTCATTCCAATTTGGAGGCACAATCTTTCCCTCACCACAATATTCTGCATTTTTTGAAAAACCTGCACCTATCATAACTGATGCGGAACCATACTTTCTTTTATCCTTTAATCGCCTTGCAATATCGTTTATATACGAATATACTAAACCTTTTTCCATATACAACTCCCTCTAAATCTTCTAAGAACACTTTTAAATCTACAAAACCTCTGCTCATTAAAACATCTTTGAATTATTCTACTCATTATACTTTCATCCAAACCAAATTTATCTTTTCACACTCCAAAATCTCTTTGCTCAAACTGAAAGTTTTGGTGTATTCCCAATCTTTTTCGCTGACCCAATATAAATCTTTTTCATTTGTTCCGTAAAACGGGTCTTTAATCAAATCATTTGCCAATAAGTCCAAGTAATTACAGCCCGGTACTTTTGCAGCGTACCAATCACTGCTGTCAACTTGTCTGAATTTCCAATCTCCGTTTAAATCAAACTTCATAACCAACACCTCGTATTTAAATTTTACAAAAATTACCCGAAAATTTTAGGCTTAACGCCCTCTATACTTTCAATATCCGCAAGCAAAATTTCCTTTAATTGTTTTTTAATTTGTTTGTAATTTAATTTTTTAACCAAATTGTTATGTTGTGCTTTATCGCTTGTGTTATCGAAAAGCAAATCTTCCTTATAAAAAGTACTTTTTGCTTTTGTCAATCCAAACGAAAACGGCGTTTTGACACTATAAGTGTATTTATCTGTTATAATAGACGCAGCTGCCCTGGCGGTGCTGATCCTGTTCGCCCGCAAGGGCTGGAGGCGCGGGGTGGTGCGGACCCTCTCGGAGCTGATCGTGGTGGTCCTGGCCATGATCCTTGCGGGGAAGATCGCGGATGCCGCCGCCCGTCAGGCCGTG
>OFFR01000966.1_pt1 | contig 14185 bp, 10 predicted proteins | sample 1521421 | NCBI WGS metagenome assembly OFFR01 (sample SAMEA3504087, study PRJEB24116) | mouse gut metagenome | biome: mouse gut; feature: mouse-associated habitat; material: faeces | place: Denmark | collected 2011 | reverse complement strand
GGGATTACCTCCATTCTTGCGCGGTCCGTACAGTGCCATGTATCCGTTGCGTCCTTGGACCATACGTCAGTATGCCGGTTTCTCTACCGCCGCTGAGTCCAATGCGTTCTATCGTCGTAATCTTGCATCGGGTCAGAAAGGCTTGTCAGTAGCATTTGACCTTGCTACGCACCGAGGTTATGATGCCGACCACGAACGTGTGGTAGGTGATGTCGGTAAGGCTGGCGTGTCTATCTGTTCGCTCGACGACATGAAAGTACTCTTTGACGGTATTCCGTTGAACAAGATGTCAGTATCGATGACCATGAACGGTGCTGTGCTTCCGGTGCTCGCATTCTATATCAATGCCGGTTTGGAGCAGGGTGCCAAGCTTGATGAAATGGCCGGTACCATACAAAATGACATTCTTAAGGAATTCATGGTGCGTAACACCTATATTTATCCGCCGGAATTCTCCATGCGTATTATCGCCGACATATTTGAGTACACTTCTCAGAATATGCCTAAGTTCAATAGCATATCTATTTCCGGTTACCACATGCAGGAAGCCGGTGCGACATGTGATATTGAGTTGGCTTACACTCTTGCCGATGGTCTGGAATACCTGCGTGCAGGTGTCAATGCCGGTATGGATATCGATGCATTTGCTCCCCGTCTGTCGTTCTTCTGGGCTATCGGTATGAATTTCTTCATGGAGATAGCCAAGATGCGTGCCGCACGTATGCTCTGGGCCAAGATTGTGAAGCAGTTTAATCCCAAGAATCCTAAATCGCTTGCGCTGCGCACACACTCACAGACCTCGGGATGGTCGCTCACCGAGCAGGATCCGTTTAACAACGTGGGACGTACCTGTATCGAAGCCATGGGTGCAGCATTGGGCCATACACAGTCATTGCACACCAACGCTCTTGACGAAGCTATAGCATTGCCTACGGATTTTTCAGCCCGTATAGCCCGTAACACTCAGATTTATATTCAGGAAGAAACCATGGTGACCAAGCAGGTTGACCCATGGGCCGGTTCTTACTATGTGGAAGCGCTGACCAATGAGATAGCTCACCGTGCATGGGAACACATCCAAGAGATTGAGAAACTGGGTGGTATGGCTAAGGCTATTGAGACCGGTCTGCCCAAGCTGCGTATCGAGGAAGCGTCGGCACGTACCCAGGCGCGCATTGATTCCGGCCGTCAGACAATTGTAGGTATCAATAAGTACCGTCTTGACCACGAGGACCCCATCGACATCCTGGAGATTGACAATACAGAAGTGCGCAAGGAGCAGATTGAACGTCTTAATGATGTGAAGGCTCATCGCGACGAAGCCAAGGTGAAAGAAGCGCTGGAAGCGATAACTGAATGTGTACGCACCAAGAAGGGTAACCTTTTGGATCTGGCTGTCAAAGCTGCCGGCTTGCGTGCCACACTTGGTGAAATTTCAGATGCCTGCGAAGCTGTAGTGGGCCGTTATAAAGCAGTAATCAGAACTATATCACGCGTGTATTCAAGCGAAACCAAAGGAGATGCCGATTTTGAAAAGGCACAGAAGATGTGTGAGTAATGTGCCAAACGCGAAGGTCGTCAGCCCCGTATCATGATAGCCAAGATGGGACAAGACGGTCATGACCGTGGAGCAAAAGTTGTGGCAACCGGTTATGCCGACTGCGGATTCGATGTGGATATGGGACCGTTGTTCCAGACACCTGCTGAAGCAGCGCGTCAGGCAGTGGAGAATGACGTTCATATTTTGGGCGTAAGCTCTTTGGCTGCCGGTCATAAGACGTTGATACCTCAAGTTATCGAAGAGTTGAAGAAACTCGGACGTGATGACATTATGGTGACTGCAGGAGGAGTAATCCCGGCACAGGACTACGACTTCTTGTACAAAGCCGGTGTATCAGCCATCTTCGGCCCCGGTACCCGCATCCCGGTTTCAGCAATAAAGATGCTCGAGCTCCTGATGGAAGAATAATACATTCCGTTAATACAATACAGATTGGGCGGCACCTTTTGATGCCGCCCAATCTGTATATAAATATATTGTGTGCTGATTATAAACTGAAAATTCAGGTAGAAATAAAGTGAAGCCACTCTTTTAGAAGCGCAACTATGCGCTTCTTTTCCATTGCATTCTTGTTTTTGGCAAAGATACTAACTTATATCGGCAAACACAGCCTTTTTACTATGCGCCTTTACTATGCGCCTGAATGACTGGTACGAATTTTGTGCAAGGAATCGGTATAAAAAGAAATCAAGCGGTTAGAGACTAATCTAATCGCTTGATATTTAATTTTTAGTAAGTGGTCCCACTAGGGCTTGAACCTAGGACTCCCTGATTATGAGTCGAATTATAGCGGTTTTCCGTGTCTTTCCGACGTCTTCCTATAGCGGCATAATGCCTTGGTTTCGTTGGTGTTATGCCCCATGATGATTGCTTTTTTATTTCATCCTTTTTCTCCCTTTATCACGAGTTGCGTGCAAATTTTGTGCAAGACACATGCAAGCATAGGCAACAGGTACGGCTTGTTTTATGTGTTCATTGTCGGGTATATAGCATGGCTGCTTGATTAGTAGAGATCAAACACTGCTGATCCAATCAGACCCAGTTGTGTGCAAATATAGCAGATTTTGATTAATAGGGAGTTTTTTGATTTGTTGAAAACTGCTGTTTTTAAGCGGTCAAACACTAATGTTTCAAAAGAGGTTTGCAGGTGCGGCATGTTGAGCACTGCATTATAGACCGTTCAACTTAAATTTTTCCGTCGTAACGGTATATATACTTATCGGTGGGCAAGGTCGCTCCCGTGCAATCCCCTTTAAAAATGTTTTACAATCATATTAAAGACGGGATCACCGTTTCGGTGGTTCTGGATCGTCGCACGCCCAATAAGGACGGTAAGTTTCCAATCAAGATCAAGGTTTATCACCTTAAAAAGCCAAAGTATTTTTCTACGGGCATTTCCATGACTTCCGAGGATTGGGAATGTCTTGACCGCAAGAAAGCCGGTGAATATGTCAAAATCAGGCAAACCATAAGCAAGAGTTTTGAATTGATTAAAATGAATGTTGACGCTCTCGCAGATATGGGTGAGTTTTCTTTTCAGGCTCTCAGTCTCCGTCTCGGACGTGCCGTTGGCGATACTCTTAATCAGGCTTTCATTGCGCGTATCAACGAGCTTAGAGAGAATGGAAGAAGCGGAACGGCAGACAGCATGCGTGACACCCTTACAGCCATAGAACGTTTTGCCGAAAATTCAATTAATTTCAGAGACGTGACAACCGATTGGCTTATAAGATGTGATAAACACTGGGAAAAGAACTCATTGTCAATAACCACTCGCGGGATGTATTTCCGGAACATTCGTACAATGATGAATTTTGCCAAAACAAACGGTGTTATTAAGGAATCACAATATCCATTCGGCAAAGGTAAATTTGAAATCAAGACAGAGGAAGGGAGAAAAAAGGCATTGAATCAATCCCAACTGAAAGCAGTATTTGATTATATCAGTGAAAATGAAACAGTCAACAAATATAAGGATCTTTGGTGTTTCATGTATCTGAGCAACGGGATTAATCCAATCGACATGATACAATTGAAATACTCCAACATAATTGATGGTGAGATTCATTTTGTGCGTCAGAAAACATCCGGCACAACCATGAAGCGGAAAACGATAAAAATACCGATCACACCTGAGATTCAACATATAATTGACAAATGGGGAAATCCTGTCAAGGCAGATAATTTCATTTTTCCATTTCTGAAAGGCAATGAGACACCGGAGGAAATCAAGAAAAGGAATCATGATGTCTATACACGCATCAACAAGCGAATGAAAGAGGTTGCGAAGGCTCTCGACATAGAACAGATCACCACCTATGCAGCCCGGCATTCCTTTGCATCAATCATGAACACCGAGGGCGTGCCTATCTCTTATATAAGCGAGCAATTAGGACACACGAGCATCAGGACTACTCAGACATACCTCGCGGGGTTCGGCAAGGATGCAAGGTCGCATAATGCACAACTACTGACCTCATTTCTGCGCACACCGGGCGATATGTAAGACAATAAAGGCAGGCAAGGCATTCCCCCTTGCTTGCCTTTAATTATCCGATTTTGGACGCATAAACACCGGTGCGCTTTATTGTAACTCAATATTTCGCTGTTGCTCAAATATTTTCATATAGCGGTTATTATTAATATAACCGGTGGCACTGTCACCATAACATTAATCGTATAATGACAAAGAAGAAAACAGACACAACAGAAGCGACTGCAAAGCCCAAGCGCAAGACCTCCAAGACAAGCACCAAGGATAAAGTCTCTAAGACATCGCAACGTAAATCATCTGCCAAGAAAACCAAGTCCAAACAAGATCAACCGGTCAAAGCAGTAGAGCCAATCAAGGCAGTTGTTCTTGACAAGAGCAATCCTTTCAAACTTACGTCACAAATGCTGGAGGATCGGGAGGAAGTATCTCTGACCGATCTCCTTGATATGCTGTCAGAAACAGATGATGAAGAGTGCGGCTTTGAACTGGAGGATGAAAACCCCAAGACAACCGGCACTCCAAGATTAGATGCTCGGCTGCACGCAATTGAAGCCCGGTTTAATGCCGTTGTTGGACCGATAATGGCAAAATATGAGTGCGAAATGAATTAAATAAAACGAATTTTCAAAAAACCTCATTTTTTTAATTTTGTCCGTTTTTCCACTTTTTTATTGGAGGAACGGATTTTTTTATTACGTAATATATCGCTTAGCTTCACAATTTTATCAGTCAGAATCCAATCATAAAGACATTTCTCAAAACTTCCACTTGTTCATTTACAAATGATTGCGTAATTTTGCAGTGTTGAGTTAATACTTGACATTGACATAAGAGAACAACACGAAAGTGTCTTACTGATTCTCGCCGATAAAAGTGTGGCAGCTTTAGATGGCAAACGGAGAAAAAGTGGACACTCTCGCGTCATAGTCCAAACTATGGCGTGGGAGTTTGCACCATATCCGAGTTTGCAGGTTAATGCCACACACCTTATCGGCAAGGAAATGGAAGCGGCTCTCACGCTTTTGTGTAAAAGAGAAGTTTAAGTCACATGGAGGCCTGTGACAACACTACATACACGAACTTTAATTTTACACTTATGAGTAAAGGATTCGCTGATATGCTCGTGGCTTCCGCTCGCGAATTGGATCGTGAGATAGAACGGGATATTAAAGGCATTGAGGTTCCATATCTGGAACAAGGTTATCGAAACTGGGCAGTCAAGTACCCGCATCTTGAATCGGCAACAATTGACAAGTATGTAAGGCATGTCAAAAGAGCCGACAAGGAGTTCTTCACATCCGATGAAGACTTCTTTGAACTCCTGCAAGAAAAAATCAAGTCCGGGAAGTTTGATGAAGTGAACAATCTGTTTGACAAATACATCGCCATTATAACAAAGTGGTATGATCTGTCCCTAAAAGAAGAACTCGACTTAAAGTCCACTACAATCAGGGACTGGAGAAGCGCGTTCAAAAGCTATCGTGATTTCTTCATCGAGTATCTTATACCCGTCATGAAAGAAAAACTTGGCCGCTCGGATGAAAACACCAAACCGATCCCCGAAGTCGAGCCTAAGAAGAAGCCGATTTTGGGCGAGGATCGTTTTGTCGAATGGATGCAGGAAGAGGGTATGTCGTATGGATCAGCTCATAGTTACATGTCACTTCTGAGAGGTTGCAATAGGGATATACTTCTAAAGAATAAACGGGGTATTGATTTTCTTGCACAAATTCCACTCTACCTTCATTCTAAAAATCCAGGAGCCGCCATTGAGATGCTTAACACGCTAATCTCTATTCTTGACGGTTATCTGCATGGCGACAGCAAGACAACACCCCAGAGACTTCATAAAATCTCAAATTACAGGGCAGCGCTGAGCAAATATGCAAAATTCATCAATGAGGAGATGATTGATGTAATTCCGGATGAGGAGATCACGAATGCAACAGAAGTTTTGGCCATCGAGGAAGAACATACCGATTCTGATTCGCCGGCAATCTTCAACTACGAAGATTTGGAAAACAACTTTACATTTCGGTTTAAGACACAAAACCGGATGGGTGAAAACATGCGCGTCTTTTACCCGATCGACATTCTTCGCCGACTCTTTCTCTATAGTCAAAAAATCTCTGAGAAGAACGGGGATTCAAACGGGAACTACAACTGGTTCAATCGTTGGGTTGACGACTACGTGGCCAAAATCGAAGTCATCACAGAAAGTAAGAGATACATTCTTGCTGATTTAGATTTTCTTTCAGTCGATGCCAAAAACAATAAAGTTGAGGTCAGTCTCTTAAATAGTGAAGATTCTGAAAATGGATTGGCCGTACTGACTGAAACTGACGTGCAGGGCTCATCTCCTGTGGCAATGAAAGTAGGCCGTTTAAAGGATATTCACATTGATCACACCCCATTAATCAGCCAAGTTCTTGTTGATCAAGCCGCCAATCTGCCAGCTCTTGCCCAACTGACAGAAATGATCAAGACGGTTGCCAGAAACCATAAGTTGGAAATTCTTGCTAAGAATTTCTCAGCGATCGGTACTAAAGTTTTTGAGGACGTTTCATTCAGCGATATGGAACAACTCATCCCGGCATTGAAAGAGGAGTTGAAAATCATAGAAGCGAACTCTACGCTGACATTGATGGCTGCTGAATACAACCTGAGAAAGAAGAAATAACCTGCTGGGGCTGTGCTGCAACAGCTTTGATCTTATAGCACAGCCCCATTAAAAAATATATACGCTCGTATGGATTCATTACCCAAAGGTGCATCTTTGACTCCGACATTCCATTTAGGCAATGAGCTTATTTTCGATGAAATTGAGGAGAATACGTATTTGGATGATTACACCAAAGAAGTATTACATGAATATAATGACGCTGATTTATTTGTAGACTGGCTCTCTCCAGCGCAACTGGTAGAAGCTGCTGAGTCTTTTAGTGACACCACATATTCAGAAGCTCATGTTTATAACGCAGAGGAAGCTCTTGAAGACGCGTTAAATACACTCATTGATACGAACGATGATTTGTTCTCGTTTTGTGATGATGCCTATTTCATAATTTATATCGGAAAAAACTTTGGTGATAAAGAGCACCTTTTCAAAACAGCAAAAACCACAATACGAAATGCAATTAAGAAGCAAGTGCCGAATGGCAGAATCAAAATAGTGGTGGGTATAGCCCATAACCCAGACCTAACAGGAGAATGTGATTTAAGCATTTACGCTTTCCCAAAATAACATAGCAATACAACCGATATGAAACAGAACTATATGATGCCGCCGCTTGATTTGCTGACAGAGAGTCAAGCAAGAAAGACAATCGACATATCGGTTGTTGAGGATATGCGTCAGCAAATTATTGACGGATTCAAAAAAAATAAAGTAGAAGTCAGCGAGCTGTCAGTTATCGCTGGCCCGACTGTCGTTAGATTTGAATTTACTTCTAACCAGAGTTACAAAATAAAGCAAATCCGTTCTTGCGAAAATACGCTCAATGAAGTTTTGTCGGAATATGGTCCAATCCGTATAATTGCGCCAGTTTCTGGGAAGGGTACATTTGCAGTTGAAGTTCCGCGACCTGACCGACAAATCGTTCGATTGCGCGAAGTGCTTGAATCAGATGAATTTCAAAAATCAAAGGCAAAATTGCCGATTGCATTAGGCATACCATCAGAGAATAAACCTCTTGTTGCGGATTTGGCAAGAATGCCCCATCTGCTCATTGCAGGAATGACTGGACAAGGTAAATCTGTTCTGCTCAACAATATCATTCTGTCGTTGCTCTACAAGAAATCTCCTGAAGATTTGAAGTTGACTTTGATTGACACGAAGATGGTCGAATTCAGTCAATATGACCAAATCGCACGGCAATACTTTATTGACTTCGCGGGCATTGGTCAGAAGGTTATAACCGATGTGCATGAAGCATTGACTGTACTTAATGCCATTGTCGTTGAGATGGATGAACGATACAATCTTTTCAGATGTGCGCAGTGTAGAAATTTAGAGGAGTATAATAGACTAATCCTGGATGGAAAACTGTCAGAGCAAGATGGACATCATCTGCCGTATATAATTGTTTGTATTGATGAGTTTGCTGATTTGACTATGCCATTAGGCAAAGATGCTGAGATTGTCATTGCAAGAATTGCCCAAAAAGCTCGAGGTGTGGGAATACATGTAATAATTGCCACACAGTGCACAAGTGCCAACGTAATCACGGGCGTAATAAAAGCCAACTTTCCAGAACGAATTGCATTACGAGTCAAACACATGGATGATTCACGTACGATTTTGGATTGTCCGGGCGGCGAACGACTGATTGGGCGTGGCGACATGCTTTTTTATAGCAGCTATTATGGCCCGTTGACGAGGATTCAATGTTGTTTTGTAGATACTGAGGAGATTGAAAATGTTAGCGACTGGGAAACTAATTGCGAACCACCTCAACCCTATAAATTGCCGGTTATTTCAATCATTGAGCAAAAACCGATGATGGGAGACAGTGATCCCTTATTTGAAGAGGCTGCCCGATATATCATAGAATGTGGGATGGCTAGTACGTCTAAATTACAACGGCGTTTTTCAATAGGTTATTATCATGCAAACCGGCTTATGGATCAACTGGAAGCCGATGGCATAGTTGGACCGAAAAACGGGGTAAAACCACGTGAAATCTTGAAAAAAGGGGATTCAAACGACAAACATGAATCCTCGAAGTCCCTGTTTAAACGGTTGTTAAATCTACTGAATTCGGATAATGATGACGATTTTAAAGAAGAGCTGCCGGAAAAGGCTGAGAAGCAGATTGTTCCGGATAAAGAACGTGATAAAGTTGACGTGCCAATATGCGAAGATTTCATTGATGATCTCTCTATCCCACAATACAAATTTCCGTATGAGGATTACAGGATAATTGGTTATGAGGTAAATTCGACAGCGGATAAACTGTGGACTAAGTGTCTTAAACAGATTAGTGAGAAGATTAAAAGCACTGAGTTTGAACGGTTATTCGCACATACGCGCGTAGCTGATTTCAATAATAACGACCTTACTATTTCTGTCCCCAGTCAATGGTATTACGACCAAATCGAGAAAAGATATATGCCAATTATTGCACCTATTTTAAAGCAGGTGTTTGGTGGTGATGTTAAGTTGTTCTATTGCTTTGAAAACTACAATAACTCAACCAAATTCTCTATTGACGCGATTGATCAGATTATACAGACCTGCGGACATATAAATATTGATGTCGCGGACATTGCCTCGACCTTGTCAACTGATACGTTGAATTATGTGACGGTTGGATTTGGGAACAGCATTACAGATGCCGTGGAACAGTCGGTTGATAACTTGCCTATCAATTCGGATCAAGTCGGAAAGATACTCTTTCAAATTCTGATTCCTAAGGATTATAAACCGGATATGTCAGCGATTAAGTCAATGACTGATTTCATTGGCAAGTACAACCAAGATATAGATGTCTGTTGGGGTCTTGCTTTCGATGAATCGCTAACCGATAGTATAAAAGTAATATTAATCGCATCAAGCAAATAGATTATGTTAGGAGCGATAGCAGGTGATATTATAGGTTCGCTGTATGAGTTTGTCGAGTTGAAGAAGTACGACTTTGAGCTTCTTCCGCAAGGGAGCAGGTTTACGGATGACTCGGTGATGACTATTGCCGTGGCTTATTGGTTGGCTCATTACGATGAATATGATGAAATAGGTCATACCAGAGAGCGATTGATTGAGTGCATGCAGGAGATTGGTCGTAAATATCCGGATGCCGGTTTTGGCAGTTCATTCTACCACTGGCTATGGAGCGAGAATCCACAACCTTACAACAGCTGGGGCAATGGGGCGGCAATGCGTGTCAGTCCCGTAGGACTGTTTGCCGAGACTCTTGATGAAGCATTGACCCTGGCAAAGATGTCGGCAGAAGTGTCGCATAATCATCCGGCAGGAATAGCCGGAGCGCAGTCAGTAGCTGCGGCGGTATGGATGGCAAAACATGGCCATTCAAAAGATGAAATACGCGATTATATAATGTGCCGCTTCAATTACGATCTGACCCGAACGGTCGATGAGATACGCCCCACATATCAATGGGATGTATCATGTCAGGGATCAGTGCCTGAATCAATCATCTGTTTTCTTGAAGGCAAGGATTTCATTGATGTGGTTCGTAAGGCAGTGTCGCTCGGAGGTGATGCCGACACAATGGCGTGCATAGCCGGGTCAATCGCCGCCTGCATCTATCCCATTCCCGAATGGATAGCCAACCGCTGCGAATATCTTTTGGACCCGTATCTACGCCAAAGGATGGCAAGTTTTGAGTTCTCATGCAATTTCCGCCCGCTACTCAAAATGCTCCCGGACGATTAGTTGATAAACAATAAAATAAATAAAACAATAAATATACAAACTAACAATAAGTTCAAAAGGGCTATGGAAAAGAAATACTTATTAGGCGCTATAGTTGGTGATATTCTCCGGACTACTTTTAGAGACAAAGATTTGTCATCATTGGATTTGCATGACTACAGTAAACTGACCGAAAATGGGTCATTTTCAGGTGATACTGTTTTGACTCTTGGCGTTGCAAAATATATAATGGAAAATATGAATCTCTATAGAGGGCCGGCACAAAAAGGTCGAAGTGAACACAGACAACAGATTCTTGTAAAAACGCTACGTGAACTTGCACATAAATATCCAGATGCCTTGTATTCTCCAGCGTGTAAAAAATGGCTCAATTCTGATATTCAAGAGCCAATGGATTCCAATGAATGGAGTGCACCTATATGGTTCTCTCCTATCAATCTGGCTTTTGAAGGAGAATGCGATTTAGATTCACACTTGAAAATTAGCAATGAGGCATTTTCTGCTGTTCTGAAAAATGACACGGTGCATACAGCGAATAAGGCTATGACTGTCTCTCAGTATATGATAGGAGAAGAGTGGGGAGGCCAACAAACGCTATGTGATTTTCTTGCTTGTATGTATAACATGAGATGGATTCCAGTTCACCAGATTCCAGTTGCGGAAGAAAATTGGAGAGAATCTGTTATTAATTCATTTGAGGTAGCTTTGAGTATCTTTTGGAGCGGTAATTTTATAAATAATGCACCTAAGACTTCAATAGCATTATCTGAACTGCGCTATCTGAAGGCATTGCCAACAGTTGTGACACCGTTCGTTACCACTTTGATACAAACCGATCACTTCTCACAATATGAGAGGATGTTAATAAATGCGTGCCGCTCACTTCTTCCTGATAATCTACTGGAGATTAATGACAAGTTCTTCGAGTTCCTTGAAGAGAATGGTTCACATTATTTTTATGAAGAGGATGAAGAGGATGAAGAGGAAGAAGAGGAAGAAGAGGAAGAAGAGGATGACCTTGATGATTCAGAAGATGGACTTATCAGCTTTGATGACTTACTAAAATTGTTATGACTTTCGACGAGTTCAAGACGTTGGCACTCAATCCACCGTGGCGCGAGGAGGAGAGCATTTTTGAGGTAACGATGTATGAGGTCAAGGATTTGCCGGAACGTCGCCGCAATCATTATCCGTCGTTTGAGGTTGAGTGTTCAAGAATTGGATTCTCTCATACTATCGAAGATGCAGAACAGTTTATTGCCGAAACGATCAAGGCTTATGACAACAACATTGATGATATTTATTGCTTCCATATCAAGGAATATCCGATAAGATGTACACTTGACATGTTGTGGCCTGGTTATGGCTTATCATGGAGACTATATGACAACTCCGGCCGACTTCTTGATAAAACGTATTGTTCATCAATGGAGCGTGACCGGAATACAAGGTACGGTTTCTTTCGGGGCAGAACTGATGACATGCGGCGCTTTAAGGAGGGTGACATTGTGGAAGTGTTGCGGGGCACTACGGTCAGCCTTGGTGTGGTAGCAAGTTCCGGACTGTCGGTTGAATGGTGCTGGGACTATCGTAACCGCGTCACAAGTCAGAACCATAAGCTATATGAACCTGAAATGAGGGATGCTTATATCGATTCATGCTATTTTCAAGAAGCAGGAGATGATCAATTGCCAGTGATTGATGGACCGACCTATGCAACACACAGGCATGTACATACATTGAACATAATGCCACTGCGTTATCCCCTCTCAAAAAAACTACAGAACAGATACAACGGATATTATAAAGCCATGCTCCGTGAAAAAGAGAAATATTCCAAACAACAAGAATTATGACTTTCGATGAATTTAAGGCGTTAGCGTTGAATCCACCACATTATGACGGTGGGACAATTTTTCGTGTCGATACATATTGCTACTGCAAGGAATGGGTCGATACTGAATATGAACTTGAACGTAAGCATCGGTCATTCCATCTGTCTTTGAAAGAAGTAGAAGTGGCTCTAAAAGACATAAAACCTAAAGTGGAGGTAGATGACATGAAAGTCTATTGTCATTTCGTATTTGAAATACCGACAAGGATAGATGTACATTTTGAAAAATACATTTCTGTAAGGACATATGATGCTGACGGCAAACAGGAAGATCAATCTGTCTGTACGTACGGATTCTCAAAAATTGAAAAGTATGATGCCTTTAGAGGTAGGCCAAAGGAGATGATAAAACATCATGTCGGCGATTTTGTTGAAATAGTACATCTGTATCTTTCAGCAGATGAAGAGTGTAGAGCAAAAGTATATACAGCCTTGCTAACATCAGTTCCACGAAGCATTGAAAAATGTTGGGAAATCAACCAGAAGTTGCCGGATGGTGTCTTTCTTGATTGGCTGGATGACAATTACTTCTATATCGATGACCCTAAACATAGGATGTGGAGTGATGACATTCATCCTGTGTTCGTGTTCAAACCACGCGAACCGATTTCAGAATCACGAAAAAATGAACTGATAGAGTTTGCCAAAGACGAATCAGTAGTCAACAGTTATTGGCATGAAAACGGAAGTGAGACAGACCGCATAATTACACGGGTCGCAGCCATAGGCAACAATTATCGGCCTGATGGACCGCAATTGGAACCTGATAATTTTTTACCGGTATATGGTGCGCAGGAGGTATTTGACACGTCTGTTTCAGTTGATTGTTCAACACCTGATCCTCTCAATGCACTGACATATAAACTGCTTGAAATAAGGCCGGATTTATTTGAATACTTTGATTGCTTCCTGATTAATTTTATTAATACAGATTTGGAAGATAAAAAATTGAAAATTTCTGTACGTTGCAAATGGTGGCGGGAATTACAGCGGCATTTCCCTAAATTAGGTAATTTTCCCAACCGAAAATTTGGACATCGCATCCACTGTGGAGCAACAGAATATCGAATTGAAATAATCGCATACAAATGACATTTGAGGGATTCAAGGCATTGGCACAGAACCTGCCATCTCCGGAGGGTAAATCCGTCTATAGAATTGATGTGCATAGGTTCAAGCATCAGCCGCACTCCGATAGTTATCCCACAAAGTTTGAGGTGGTGATGACAGAGAGCTTCATTTATCCTGATTTTGATACAGTGCAGTTTATGCTGCGACGATTCGTCGGCAAGGAATATATGAATCAGCAGCTGTACGCGCTCTATGTCTATGAATTGCCATACAATGCCGAAATTTCCTGTAACCAGTATCGTCGGTTGTGGATTTATGACCGACACGGACAACTTGTATCTCAATCCGTTTGCTCCACTTTGATTGAAGATCTTAACACACCATTTGCTAAGTTCAGAGGACGCGATGATGCGTTCAGCCCAGGCGATGTGGTAGAAGTGTATGACCGTGACAAAGGCACTGTTACTATTGGAGTTGTAGCACGATCACCCCGCACTATTGAACAATGCTGGGAAGTGCGCAAGATTGTTGAGAAAGTCTGCATAAAGGAGGGAGTCGGTGCGGAACATACTGATGACAATTATTGGCTATACGCCGACGATGATTGCTATTGTGTGGTCACCGGTGTTGACTTCAAGCATCAACATTCCTTTCCAAGAGCCACTGATGTTTTGCCGCTATCAAGTCCGTTACCTCCTCATGTGCGAGATCAATATGATACGTACTTCCATCTTGCCATGAAGTACCACCTACAGGAAATCAATGCCACAG
>OFFR01000955.1_pt1 | contig 14350 bp, 20 predicted proteins | sample 1521421 | NCBI WGS metagenome assembly OFFR01 (sample SAMEA3504087, study PRJEB24116) | mouse gut metagenome | biome: mouse gut; feature: mouse-associated habitat; material: faeces | place: Denmark | collected 2011 | reverse complement strand
AACAGCATACAGGGATATTTGGATTAACTTTACAGGCCTTTTTGTGCTGTTATGTATCATCAATACTGCCGTTTATTTTTTTAAGGGAAAGACAGGGCAGGAAGGAAAAGGTAAAAAGGAATGACAGAGGCTGTTAATAAATTTATTCCGATTTTTGTAGGATTGCTTCTTATACTGCGCGGTTTGCTTTGGATTATCGATGGAAAAAACGGAAACAAGAGAAGCTATTTCTTTGGCATAACCGCCATTGTGGTGGGAATCATCATGTTCATAACTGTGTTTTTACAGGTTCTGTAAAGCGGGACATAGATTCAGAAAGTTCTGAATTTTTGTAATCATTCGAGAGGGGAGTGGCAATGAGTAAATACAACACTTTGTGGGAATATGTGCAGAAAAGTGGAAAAGAATCTTTTCAGTTGACTTTTGAGGAGATTCAAGAAATCATAGGGGGCCGATTGACCACTCTTACCACTTCCGTTTTCTGGGAAGGTTTCATTAACGCCAAAATGTAAAGATTGTATTTAACAATATTGGAGGGGTTCAAATTGAAAACCGGAAAGAAGAACCAAGAGGAAAAGAATATCAGAAACTAAGTGATGATAATCCCAAAGTCATTGAATGCAAAAGTGAATTACTCCAAAGCAAAATATATCGGGAGGATATGAAATGAATGATAGGAATGAAAAAATTATAAACGCTATTATAAAAAAGGCGGATGCGCTGTGCCCTGATTCTCTGGCACTGATCGGTGTGTGACCATGCACATTTATCCAAGCTGTTCGACTCGAAGATTGTCTATTGCAAAGATAAATGTGCATTGAAAAGGCTGGATGAGATTAGAAGAAAGGCGGCAGAAAACCTGGAAGAAAATGTGGAAGTCTTCAATCAAGCTCTGAATAAATATCTAGCAGAATATGAAAAAGTTGGAATTTGTCCAAGGCATTTTGAGAGTATGACAGAATATGCGGAGGATTACAACAAAGAAATTTCTGAAGAAATATAAAGAGAAATAGGAATTTATGGAGGACAGCAAGAAATAATGAAGTATAGAAAGCCAGCAAGCAAAAAATTAACGCTGTTACCGCTTATACTGGGAATCTCCTCTTTTTTCACGTTTGCGCTTTATTATTACAGCGCAAACCATGCACCCTATGCATACACCGACATTATAATTGTAGGACCGATACTCTCCTTTATTGGCGTGATTATTTCCATTGTTACGAGAAAGAGCAGAAAGCTATACCCCACGTTATGGACAAGTGGGCTTGTTATCTGTTTATTTGGCTTTATAATATGTGTGCTGATTATTATTTTGTTGATAATGATTATGGCAGCGGCATTTAATGGGATTTGGCTTTGACGCAGCTATGAGAGTATAATGCAAATTTTAGTTTATCGGGAATTTGCCGAGAACGAGAAGCTGGAATTTCTGCAAGATTTTCGCACTGCAAAGAGAAAGCTGCATATGAAAAAGAAAATGGTGATGATTGGAGGGCTGTATATGGAAAGAAACATAAAATGCAAACCGAATCATTTATGCATGATAATTTTCATGCTTTGCTTGTCTGTAAGGTTTGTGGAATACTTTCTAATTGAAACAGACAAAACAGCTATTGGAGAAAATGTGCTCCATAAAGTTGTTGGGATTATCTTATTGGCGCTGGTATTGAAAAAGGTAAATCTTACATGGGGTGATATCGGATTTCAAAAGAACGGCTTGGTAAGCGGTATTTTGAAAGGCTTGTTATTGGGAAGCGTGTGCTTTGCCGTTTCTTTTGGATTGGAATTGGCAATTTTAGCCCTGCAGGGCAATCCTGCGCATTTGGAAATCTATATCAGCAGTTTTTCTTTAACTGGCTCGCAGATCAAAAATACGGATTTTGGTTTCTTTCTATTATGCGTACTGTTCAATGTTATCAACGTATGGATGGAGGAAGGTATTTTTCGCGGTCTGTTTCTTAAAATGCTCTCTAAAACAAAGCCATTTATGCAGGCTAATTTTATTGCCGCGTTTCTATTTGGTATCTGGCACATTGTAATGCCGGTCAGAAGCTATGTGAATGGCGAAATGTCATTTGCGGCAATGGTCCTGATGGGTATCGGTTATATTATCCTTGCCGGAATTATGGGAATCAAATGGGGGCTTCTTTACCGCATTACGGGAAATCTGTGGGCAGGGCTTGGCGATCATTTATTTAACAATACCGTTGCGACTAATATGCTGCATGTAGTTTCGCAAAATGGTGCAGACGAATTACAGATTGTCCGGATCATGGCTGCACAGATCATTTCCTTTACGTTTGTGATAGCGGTTCATACTTATCGAACTACTAATGTTCGATAAGGTATTATTCATGACAATAGAAGACACGCAAAGCGTGGATTCTATTGTAGCAAGAAAAGAAACGCAAAACTCCCGTTGTGTGACAAAGGGAGGTAGTAAGGTGAAACTGGTTTATCGAATAAAACCGCCATGTTCCAGGTGTCCGTATAAGTTGGGGGTGGTGCGCACGGTTACAAGTCCATGTTCCCAGTGTAAAGCAAACGGCTACAGGTCCTTTGAACGATTCCGAAAGGAATGGTCAGGAAATGGCCTTTCCGTACAAAATAAGAAAAATAGCCGTCAGATAATTCTATAAGTATCAGACAGGAAACGGGGGTGATACAGATGTCAAAAAGAAAGATATTAAGGACAGTGCTTGCGGCTCTGTCCTTAATGCTTTCGGTGGCCAAGACCATTGAGAAGATGGGAAAACAGCCGGAACCGGATGGCAAAATCGGCCATTCCTATGATAGGACATATTGCCTAAAATAACAGATTGCATCTCCGGGAAATGCATATTATAATTAGGGAAGAACAGAAATCAGGAACAGCTTGAGGTATCAATGAGTACATTGGAATATACTGTCTCAATGCTTGAGACAATGCCGGAAGAGAAAATGAAGGAAGTTCAGAACTATATCCGGTATCTTGCATTTCGGGATGAGGGAGAAATATTGTTGTCGATTTATCTTTCTGATTATAGTATTGCCAATCTCCATGGTTTTATATAGAAGTGTCTGCTTTTTTGCATCAAAAATAAAGAATCCCGATTGCTCTTTTTCGTGGGCTCTGCCCACACCCGGCCTCTGGAATAAGATTGGCCTTTCCGGCAATACTACAGATGCCGATGGAATAAGGCCGGGGACAGCGGCACCTTCCATAGCGCCCTGCCCCAGTCTTTCCTTTTTACAGATATTGTGTCAGCCGATCCCGGCAGAGGACTGTCAGCTGGCTGAGCACCTGGTCCCAGTTGAGGTAACGCTGCGTCCATTTCTTCGCTACATTCTGGCTTGCCAGATAGAGTATCTTTTCCAGTGAGCTGTCACTGGGGAACACACTTTTTGTCTTTGTCACTTTCCGGTACTGGCGGTTCAGCCCTTCAATCACGTTGTGTACATTATACGCCTGACCTCGTCAGGGAACTGGACGAAGGCGCTTACGTCCTCCCGGTTGTTCTGCCAGTTGCTGACAGCATAAGGATATTTCCTTCCCCGTTTATCGCGGATATCGGCCAGCGCGTCCAGGCCTGCCTTCTCATTCGGGGCGTTGTACTCTGCCTTGAAGTCAGAAGAGAACTTCTTCAGGTCGCTGTGGACTGCAGTGGCTGTGAGCACAAAGCGAAGTGTCTTTACAAATACAATGCCGAAAAGAATCCGGACCGAAATAAAGTCATGAAGATCATCGAGCGGTGGGAAGAACTGAAAGAAGAATCTTCTTATTCAACTGCCAAACTCCCGAGTAATGCGCATATATAGATAAATGAGGTTTGTCCTGGTAAATGCAAGAACAAATCTTGTGTTTTGCAGTTGTATGGCTTATAATGTGTTTGAGATAAAAATAATCTCAATATATTGTAGTTGTTGAGAATTGAAAAATGACTGTAAGCTATAAGAAATTATGGAAAATGTTGATTGATAAAGATATGTTGAAGAAAGATTTACAGAAAGCGGCGGGGATTAGTTGGGCATCGGTAACAAAATGTCTAAAGGTGAAGCGGTAAGTATGGAGATACTTATGAAAGTATGTAAGACTCTTCATTGCGACATAGGTGAAATTGTTGAATTTATAGAAGATGTATGAGTTCCCTATGGATTGTTTGTATGAGTACGGATTATTGGACATTATAGTTTGTAAAATGGAAGAATAACCATATTTAAGAGGAGAAAATAAGATGAATGTAGATGAAATAAAAAATTTTATTAGGCAGGAAAATTGGGGGAAAAGGGATTTTAGAATATTAAAAAAGGAATTGTTACAGCTAACTCAGAATGCCATAATAAAATTTCATCCTAAAGAAGAACGTATTATTTATAAAGAAGGAATACAAGTGATTGATCTTTTTTGTGGAGCGGGTGGAATGTCATTAGGTTTTATGGCGCTGAATGATGTATTCCCTATATTCAATATGCTTGGGGGATGCGATATTAATGCAATATCAGCCACTACATATAGTCATAATTATAAGACGCCTTTATTAAATGAAGATATAGTGAAACTTGCATACGAAGATGGAAGATTGGATGAATTTTTAGAACGTATTGGCTATAACAAAAAATTACCTTGTATTCTTATAGGGTGCGCACCATGTCAGGGTTTTTCATCGCATAGAAAAAAGCATTGGAATGAAGAGGATGATGTTAGAAATAGTTTGATTATTGCATTTTCAAAAATAGTTGAACGTATATTACCGGAAGCCATTGTTATGGAAAATGTACCGGAATTTTTATCTGAAAGATATTGGAAATATTTTTCTTCTGCAAAAGAAAATTGTGAGAGAGTAGGCTACACTGTAAAGCAAAACATATATAATGCGGCGACATTTGGCGTTCCGCAAGAAAGATTCCGTTCCGTTATTATTGGAATGAAAAAAGATTTTTTGTTGCCAGAGGAGGTCTTGCAAAAAGAAAACTTTCGTACAGTTAGAGACGCTATTGGGAATCTGCCAAAGGTGGATGCAGGGATAGCCGATCCAAGTGATCCTATGCATAAAAGCGCTGCACACAAAGAGAGTACCATTAATGTAATAAAGAGCGTACCGCATAATGGCGGGAGTAGACCGGAAGGTGTGGGCCCCGCATGTTTAGATCGAATAAAAGGGTTTTCAGATGTATATGGAAGGTTGTATTGGGATAGACCTTCTATTACAATAACCCATTATGCCAGAAATCCTGCAAGTGGCAGATATTCACATCCAGAGCAAGATCGTGGATTAACGGCTAGGGAGGCAGCTTTGCTTCAAAGCTTTCCAAATGGTTTTGTGTTCATGGGGAAATCTGATGATATATACCGACAGATTGGAGAAGCGGTGCCCCCATTCTTGTCAGCAGCGATTGCAACAAACGTTTTGATTGAGCTAATTTCTAGAGAACCAATGATGGAAGAAAAAGCAACGTCATTGGAGTCTATTGCCGAACCGGTAAACAGTTCGTATTCTAGTGTTATTGCAGGAATAAAGATGAAAGAAAGGGCATAGTTTTATGAAATACACTTGTATAGATACTTTCTGCGGAGGCGGGGGACTCGGATTAGGGCTTTCAAGAGCGGGATATGATATTCTTCTTAGTTTTGACATAGACTCTAAGTGTATAGAAACGCTCAAGGCGAACATGGATTTTTATAATCATCCAGCAATGGTTTCTGATATTGCAGATATGCTTGGAGGAAATTTATTAAAGATATGCGGGTTGCAACGGGGAGAATTGTTTTTACTTGCCGGAGGACCTCCGTGCCAGGGTTTTTCTGTACAAAGACGCGGTGCTGATTCAGATGAAAGAAATCAATTGGTACTAAAATATGGAAAATTGATAGATGAGATTTTTCCGCATTATTTTGTAATGGAAAACGTGAGCGGAATTGCGGGTAAGCGGGGAAAAACAATCTTGCAGCAACTGGTTGAAGACATGGAAGAATTAGGATATTTTGTGCATGTTGATTTGATTGATGCCCAAGACTATGGGGTTCCACAGAGGAGAAAGAGATATATTATTGTTGGCGAAAGAAAAGATTTAGGAGATAACTATAAATTACCGGTAATTTGCATGAAGAAAAAAACGGTGAGACAGACGATAGGAAGCTTGCCAGAACCTCCTGCAGATGGAACTGATCACCCAGATATTCCATTACATAGGCGAGATAAATTATCTGATATAAATTTGAAACGTATTAACGCCTTGAAGGAAGGACAGGGAAGAGATGAACTTCCAAAAGAATTATTGGCAGACTGCCATAAAGTCAGCAGCGATGTTATTGGGTATAGAAACGTGTACGGAAGGATGAAATGGGATGATGTGGCGCCAACGATAACAGCGAGATTTGATAGTTTTACGAGAGGAAAATTTGGACATCCTGTTCAACCTAGAAGTATTTCTCTTAGAGAAGGAGCGCTGTTGCAAACCTTTCCTTTGAACTATAAGTTTGCAGGCAATAAGGTAGATATAGCCCGTCAAATCGGTAATGCTGTACCTCCATTGTTGGCTGAGATTATTGGAAAAAATATCATAGATATATATGAGAGGAGTCATGGCAGTGCCATATGAGTCTATAGTAAGAAAATATTTAGAAGCGTTGCAAAAAGAGTATCAGGCTGCAGAACGAGGAGGTCAGCATACGGCTGAACTATCATACAGGCCAGTGCTTGACATGTTTATTCGAAACCTTGCCGGAGAATTTAACAAAGAGGATAGTTGCGATATCATACTTGAACCAAAGAATCAGGGAACAGCGGGACGTCCAGACTGGCGTATTCATGATAAGAATACGCTTGGGATTTATGGGTATATAGAAGCAAAGGGATTATCAGAGGAGCCGTTTGATATAAAGCCTTATAAAGAACAAATAGAAAAGTATCGTGCGTTAGGGCATAAATTGGTAATAACGGATGGTATTGATTATTTGTACTGTCCGAATGATGGAACTGATTTGATAGTAATATCGCTGGTTGATAAAAACGATTTATCTAAAAAGCAATGGTCGCGCTTAAAAGTAAATCAAAAATTTATGATTCTTGCTCAAAGCCTTTTTACAAATCCGTCGCCGAGATATTGCAATGAAAATGAGTTGGTGGAACAGGTGGCTTTAAGAACAAGATGGTTAGCTGACGATATACTGCATTATGCAGAAATAAAAATAGACGAGGCTGTAAATGAAGACGAGGCGCAGGCAATAGAATTGTTATCGGGAATCCGCAATTTAGTATATTCGCATAATGATAGGGGGCTGAGAACGGAAAAAGTATTTGCTGATTTTACAGCGCAAGTAATTATGTTCAGTCTTTTGTATGCACATCGAGTTTTTTGCACAGATTGTGACTCGCCGGTAGAAAAGGAACAGAAAATCAGAAGTTATATATCGGATGATTTAATTGAAAACGAAACGCTTCGCCCGTTTAGAAATCTAATGATTTATTTGCGCGATAATGCAGGAACTAACGCTTTTATATCACAGAAAGTTGACGAGTGCATAAAATTTTTATCCTTTGTTCAGATGACAAGCGAACAGCTAGAAAATCCTGACTATCATCGACTGTTTGAATTATTTTTGACAAAGTATGACGCACAAGTAAGATTTGACTATGGAGCATATTATACGCCTAAGGTTTTAGCAAATTTTGTCGTGAGATTAACAAATGCTATTTCGGAAAATACATTTGCTGGAACAAGTATTTATGATGCAGGAAATACAATTATAGATCCCTGCTGTGGAACAGGATCGTTTTTGGAAGAATTGATTTTATATGATTCAAAAAATGAGATATATAATCTTTGTGGTTTTGAAATTTTACCGGCTCCATACATGCTTGCCAATTATCGTATGGCGTTAATAAATCGCCAGTTTCATGACCGTAAGCACAACGCTAATATCTTATTAGCTAATACGTTAAGTAATAGCGTTTTTGGGGAAGTGATTGAAGATAATACAATAGAGGGATATGAGCAAAAGAGAGCTAATGAATTGGCTTCCATGCCAATAAAACTGATAATAGGGAATCCACCATGCTCAGATTCTATTCGTGAAAATGTTACGCAGGATTTTTCAATCATTAACCAGTTGATGGAGGATTTCAGACCGCCTGTGAAAGAAAGGCATGGTCGTTCAAACGTGCAAAAACAGATTAATAATCCTTATATGCAATTTGTAAGATGGAGTTGCAAAAAGCTTTTGTCAACACAAAATCATGCAATACTGTCTTTTGTGGTACCGTTGTCATTTTTAGAAGCCGAATCATATAAATATGCGCGAAAGTATATTGTTGAGCATTTTTCTAATATCTGGGTGGTTGAAGTGGATGCTGATGCGCGTACTGGCGCAAGAAACAATGGATTGTTTAAAACAATGCAAGGGAGAGCGGTCATAATTTTGACGCATAGATTTGAAGATAACGATGGGGTAAGAACATATAGTCATGTGGATTTAACTCGGTTTGACAGAATTAAAAAGGATGAAATACTTAATAAAGATATAAGTTTGAAATTATTTAAAGAATATGAAATATCTCTGGATACATATAGTTTTATTCCTGCAAAACCGTTTAACAAAGACTTGTATAATAAGTTTTGGACGATCAGTGGAGAAGTTGGTCAAAAAGCAGTTTTTAAGCAACATTGTTCTGGAATAAAACTTGCGCCAACAGCAATTTTTACTCATAATAAGAAACCTATGCTGAAAAGACGTAGTAAAGAAATTGCTCAGAGAGGCATAGAGGCAGCGCATGAATGGCTTTCGAAACAAGATCGTCCACCTAAGGACGATAAAATAATTGCTTTCCAAAATGCACTAAAAAACTGTGGGGGAATTGACAATATAGACCAGCTTATGGATAAGCGCATAAAAACGTATGCGTTCAGGCCATTTATGACATCTAATGTTTTATTATGGAAAGAGTTGTTACAGTCATATAAGGCCGGAGGTGGAGGTACGAGATTACGACCAGAAATAGTAACTGCATTTGAGGATAAAGAAACGATAGGCTTTGCAATGGCACATGCTCCGAAAGATTTGAACCCTACGCTGAGCCAGTTTGTATCTTTTTGTTGGTACTATCCAGATAATGATATGTGTACACGTGGAAATTCTCATATTTATATGAACCAGTATATTTCCGGAAAGAATGGAGAGTTGCAGGGAAATATAGATGATGCTTTAAGTAAGAGAATTAGCGAGCTAATTGATACAGATGTAAAGAGGACAGAAAAAGAATTAGTGTTTTATGTATATGCAATATTATGTTCACAGGTATATTTGGATGAATTTGAGGGCGCACTATTTACAGTTAATCAGTCGGATAAAAGAGCGAGAGTGCCTATTGTGGATAATGCAGAAATGTTTATGCGCCTTTGTGAATTGGGCAAAGAATTAGCTGAATTGGAAAAAGCAGATTATAAGCCGGAGAATTTATTAGAATATGACTATGAGCAAATAAAAGCAGAAATTCCAAAGGGGTTTCGCCTTGCTAATTCGGTTCATCCATTTGATGAAGAGAATGAAAAATTGATTTTGACAGATGGAAAGAATGAGATAAGAGTATCTTGTCCTATAGAACTTCAAAAGCTGAATATTTCTGGATATGATGTAGTGAAAAATGTTTGGTTGAAATTCAATTCCTATAATTTTACTCATTGTGATTTTATGGGAGAAGACCTGGTGCGACTTTTAGATTTTCTTAATATTTTGGTTGCGCATAGAATAATAGTTGATAAGATTGACGATATGGTAATTCAGATTTTGTCTGAAAAAGTACATTTGATTGAGCCTTGAGATGGATAATGGCAGATATATTTGATGTCGAAAAGAGGTCGAACATAATGTGAAAGGTTCGGTCAAAAGGGAATAAATCGACAGAACTTCGAGTGAACATATGGCGTTTGCCCTGCCGTCATGCGCGGAGAAAGTGTGATCAAGGAATTTGTTGGGAAACCGGTCTATGGTTTTTTATGTCGTTAAGGTGCTTTAGGCAAGATTCTGGAGAAACAGGGGCGTTATGGGCCAATAACATAAGGAGAGGACGAAATGACGAAACTTCAAAAAATGAAGCGAGATGACATATCCATCTGCGCAGATATTATGTGCAGTGTATATAACAATGAAATGTGGCAGTGCCGCTGGACGAATAAGACTGCGGCAGAATACCTCACGGATATTTTTGAAAGAAAAAAGTTCATAGGATATACTTTAGAAGAGGGGAAAGAAATGATAGGCGGCATATTTGCATACGAAAAAGTATGGTGGAATAATAGTGAAATTTTTGTAGAGGAAATGTTTATCAGGCCCAAACTGCAGCGTAAGGGATACGGAACAATGCTGATAAGGCAGATTGAGAAATATGTAAAGGAAAATGGATTTGCCGGAATAACTTTATCTACCAATAAATATGCACCAGCTCCTGATTTTTATCGAAAAAATGGGTTTGCAGATTGCGGACATGTTTTGTTTATGGCGAAAGAAGTTTTTTAAGAAAGGGGCAGTCAGGGTACATGCGAATTTAATTGGATCAAAAGTTGGCTCTGCATAGCATCCCCATGCCATTGGCGTGGGACTGTTTTTCTGTCCCCAAAATCAGCAAAGGAGTAAATGTGTGAAAATCGAAGCAGATACAGACCTTTACGAAACGGACAAGAAAGTAGAAAATCTGATAGACTGGGTATTGCCTGGCGGAACAGATAAAGGAAAACAATAATACAATCCGCAATCGGATAGGGGAATATCAGAAAATAGGGCCGGATTGCCATGAGGGAGTGAGGGCGCCGTTGGAGCGAAAAAAATGTGGGTCATGGCGGTTGCTGTGCTTTGCATTTCAGCTTCTGATTCCATGTGCGCTAAAGCGCACAAAATTATGGAATAATACCGAAACAAAAAGACATTGCATCGGCTTTTGATTCCATGTGCACTGAAGCGCACAAAATTATGGAATAATACCGAAACAAAAAGACATTGTTTCGGCTTCTGATTCCATGTGCGCTAAAGCGCACATAATTATAGAATAATCAAATAGATTAATTTATGGAGGTATTTATGTACGAAAGAATGCTCAATAAACAAACAATACCTACCATAGAAGAAATGACAAAATTCTGTGGTGAAAGTTCAGAAAGATTTTCTTTACTAAATGAATGGTTGACATCTACCTTCCATACAGAACAAAAGATTGTTTTCCCTTATGGTAAAAAATATGGCTGGGGAGTTGCTCATAAAAAGAAAAACAAGCTTATATGTAATGTGTTTGCTGAAAACAGTGCTTTTACGGTTATGGTGAGATTATCCGATAAGCAATATAATACTATTTATAATCGACTTCAAAAATATACACAGGAATATATAGACAAAAAGTATCCTTGCGGCGATGGCGGCTGGATTCATTATCGTGTTACAAGCAAGGAATATTTCAATGATATAAAAATATTGTTATCTGTTAAATGCTCATAAAAATCATATCATCAAATATTAGAAAAGAAGGCTCTTCTGTCTGTTTTCCTAAACTGAATTTCCGAATCCAGGTAAGAGAAGGAGAGATGATTATGAACGAAACTGCTATTGTAAAAATTGAGGAACATAGAAACGAAAAAGTTGTTTGCTTCACAGTCGATTGTGTTGACCCGGAAAATGAAGCATGGCGTCAGATGGCAGAATGGTGTAAAGAGAATGTGCCTGATCGTGCTGCCAGAAGGTATGTAGGGGTGGCATCATCTGGTCATCATCCTCAAGGCGTGGAACATCAAAATGCATCTGAACAGGTAAAGCATCCTTACAAAGCAATGATGTATCTCATAGGTGATGAGTGCAGCCGAGAAGAATTCTGTGGGTTGAAAGTTGAAGATGCTCCGTCGGGTTTGTTTCTGGTAAGTGATGTCACACTTAATCAGTTTGACGAAAATGAAGATATGGATATAGCACTTAGCCTAATGAAAGCTTCAGAGGCTTTTGTTGAATTTATGAAAAATACTGCAGGATATGAGTTTGATTGTCCGGCGGGCATCTTTTATGAAGAACATATTTTCTCGGAAAGATGGTTTCAAAATGGTGGAGTTCCAGATGAATTTCGTATGTGGGTGCCAATTATCAAAAAATAAGAAATGACAAAAGAAAGTCAGCAGGCCATAATAAATGATGTAATTGAAGTAAAAACAGGCGTGTATTTGCATAAAAAATCAAACAGATATAGTTAAAAATAACAAAGAATACGCCGCTGGGAGGAATATAGATGTCAAAACAAAAACTGATTATTATAGCAGGCTCTCCGTGTGTGGGGAAAACGACAGTGACGCAGAAACTTTTTACTTCTTATGAAAACAGCGCTTATTTTGATGGCGACTGGGCATGGTGTGTCAATCCGTTTTCGGTTGATGATCCGAGGCTGAGAAATGGTGATAAAACAATGTCATTCGCGTTATCTACATATTTAAATTCTGGTTTTGATTATGTCTTTTTTTCGTCGGTTGTTGTTGTGGATAAAACAATTCGTGAAGCGATACTAAAAGATATAACAGCAGAAGATTATTCCGTTATTGGCATTACGATGACTTGTTCAGAGGAAACTTTGCGTGAACGCCATAAAAAGCGTGGAGATGCTAATGAATGTTCTTTTTTCTGGCTGCATTTAAAACCGTATGAAGGCGATTATGTTATCAATACAGATCATAAAAGTGTTCAGCAAATAGTTGATGAAATGAAAGCTATTATAGGCCTTTTTCCATAATGAGGACAAGCAAATGAAGAAAACGGGGTTTTATATTATAGAGGTCAAATTCTTTATGTGAGGTAAGAATTTATGAAAAGAAGCCGATTATCATATGATGAGTGGGAATGTATTATTTCTAAAGACATATTTGGAAAAACGGTAAACTCGGAATTACTGAATGGCTATATTGGTATTATAGATATGAAAGAAGTAAGTAAAATACAGACTTGGAAATTTAACGGAGAAGATATTGTAGTCTGTGATAAAGGAAGAAAATGGCTATCGATTTTGCCGCAAAATGATTGGTATTGTATAACAGCTATGATGGATGAAAAGGAAACGGTTCTGCTGTGGTATATAGATATGATAGCAAATCAGGGTGTTGATGTAGATGGCATTCCATATTTCGATGATTTGTATTTAGATTTGGTAGTTTATCCGAATGGGACAATAATAGTTGATGATATGGACGAACTGGAGGACGCATTGTCAAAGAAGGATATTACGCAGGAACAATTTAATCTTGCAGTCGAAACAAGCCATAGATTGCAGCGAGGAATGTTGAGTAATATTTCTTCGTTTACAGAATATACAAAAAGGTGCTGTGAAATGATTCGGAAATTGCAGGACTGATAAATGGAAGAGGTATTATTTTATTGATAAATTGAGCAATGGAGGATATTCAAAAATGATAGATTATAGTATTCAAAATAAAAAGGCATGGGAATACAATGCATATGATTTTTGGTTGAAACACTCAGGCACACCAGTTGACAGAGCAAAAAGGGACTTGGAAAATCCTATCGGAATGTTGAAAAAATATTCTGACTATTTTGATACTTATAGTGGTATCAGAGTGGCAAACATATGCGGTTCCTGCGGAAAGAAGGCTGTTCCCTTAGCTGTTTTGGGAGCAGAAGTTACTGTCTTTGATATTTCAGAAGATAATAAGAAGTATGCGATGGAAGTCGCAGCAGCAGCAAAAGTTGAATTGAATTTTGAAGTATGTGATATATTGGAAATTGATTTGGAGAAGTATGGTAATTACTTTGATATAGTGTTTATGGAAGGAGGCGTATTACATTACTTTCATGATATTGATGAATTCATGGGGATTATGTATTCGTTATTGAAAGATAACGGAAAAATGATATGCAGTGATTTTCATCCATTTACAAAAATAGCAGATATGTTGCATTTTGAACAACCAACTATGAGCTATTTTTCACAGGAAGTTTTCGAAGGAGAAATGGCTCATGCTCGTTTTTTTGAAGAAAATGTCCGAAGGCAGATGCCTAAGTGCAGTTATAGAAAATATACAATGAGTGAAATTATTAATTCAGTCATAAATAGTGGCTTTATGTTGAGAACGTTTGATGAACATCCTGCTTGGACAAATGATAAGATACCGGGAGAGTTTACCATTGTAGCGAAAAAAACGGGATAGGTGCAAATCTTATCTTAAAGCTATGTAAATTGTTTGACTGTGAGCCAGGAGAATTGTTTGAGATAAGGGAAAACAGTCAAAATTAAGGGGGAAAAGTATGAAAGTCGATTTACACATTCATTCAATGTATTCTGACAGTTCCCGTTCGCCTGAAGAAATCGTAGCACTTGCGAAAAGTAGAAATGTCGGC
>OFFR01000929.1_pt1 | contig 14686 bp, 18 predicted proteins | sample 1521421 | NCBI WGS metagenome assembly OFFR01 (sample SAMEA3504087, study PRJEB24116) | mouse gut metagenome | biome: mouse gut; feature: mouse-associated habitat; material: faeces | place: Denmark | collected 2011 | reverse complement strand
GCTGTCCACATACTCCGCCGCCCGCAGGCCGTCAAACTCCAGCCACACATATTTCCAGGGGTCCTCCTGATTGGCAGCGTAGGTGGCAACCTGCCCGGGAAAAATCAGAAACCCCTCCCCCTCCCGCAGCTCATACTTTCGGGTTACCCCCTCCAGATCGTCGGAATCCAGACTGCCCTGCCCGGAGATTACATAGTGAAACAGGTAGTGGTTCCGCACAAAGGGGCCAAAGGAGTGCAGAGGGGCGCACTGCTCCCAGCCGTATTGATACAGCCGCAGGTCCATAAAATTCTCGTTGGGAAAGAGGGAAAACGAATATTCATCCATCCACGGGACACCTCCTTTCAAGCCTCGCCCGGCTTTTCACGCAGCGCATTTCCCCAAAACGCTGTTCACGGAATGGCATTATATACCAGTGTTCGCGGATATTATATCACAGTATTTTGAAAAAGCAACAAAAAATCTATCAAAATACCGTAAAATCTTTGAAGTCACCCAAAAAGTCAGACAAAATGCCGGCGCAGGGATTGTGCAGGCGGCCAAAGCGGTATGCCGCCCGGAAAAACAACAGGACCTGAGCACAGTGTTGCTGTACTCAGGTCCTGTCTTATTCTGGCAGCCGGAGAAGGATTCGAACCCTCACAAACAGAGTCAGAGTCTGTCGTGCTACCCTTACACAATCCGGCTATCATTCCCACTCCTGTCAGAAGCAAGTGTTATTATAGCAAATAATCAGAAAATGTCAAGGGGCATTTTCAACTTTTTTCGAAACTGCACCCCCTATAATTAGGGGGTACTCCGCAACCCTGTTCAAAAGAAAGTTGAGGGCAAAAGCGTGGAAAAGAGCCCAAAACAGGCTTTATAACCTTATCGAAACAAGGAAATATGGGGAAAGCATGGTCCATTCCTGACCGCATATAGAGGTGACAATTTGTCAAGTGCAAGGGTTTTGATATACTTTCTGCAAAAAACCTTGCACTTTGAACTCCCATTTTTGCCCCCTAACCCTTGCAGGGCAATGGCTTTGAGGTTGCGGAGTACTCCCTAATTAGGGTATATGCCTGAACTGCCCGAACTGTATAAACCCTGTCATGCTTATCAACTGCGCACAATCAGTTGATAAATGATACATCATAATAGCCTATTCATTTGTCAATTCCCTAACTTATTATCAATCAAATGTTAATCAATACGTCTGCTATATCCACTCATTCAAAAATGCCACTTTCTCATATTCCTTACCTTTCCACCTTCATCACATCATCCTATTTACCCTATAATTTCAACCCATAAACACACTATGAATCAAAATCATTATGAATCCTATGAAATTTTGTTACACGAATTTTTGAATACCCCTTGAAATTTAATTGTCTTATCAAGTGTACATTCTATGTTGTCATTTTATTTATCCAACCTATTTTATTAACTAGCCTATTGCAGGTATCATATTATTTAATCAATTACCAATAAACACATTAACAGGTGAACGTTTCCCATTTTACAAACTTGTTTATATAAAGTATCAGCATTTTTAATCATTTCAAAATAAACATAAAACAAGCCAGATGTTTTCACATCTGGCCTATCTGCTTATTTACTTTATTAACTGCGTTTTTTAGGTTTAATAAATCCATACCTGATTGCCAATCCTTTCATCAAGGCAATAAGAAAGTTGTAATCAAATGCATACTGTCCATCACTTGGAAGTCGCAATACACCTATACAGAAGCCAGCTTCAGTGTAAATTTGATATTCGTTATGTATTTCTCCACTCCTATCTTGATATAGATTTTGAACTATTGCTATACCGTATTTTGCCATGTTAGCCATAACTGTCCCTCTTTCAATTTAAATTGTGATTCAACTGAAAGGTAAGCTAAATAAACAGAACATGAATAAAACTTTGCAGTGTTTTAGCTGATAAACTAAATGATGGATTTGGGACATTTTTCAGCAAAGAAAAGCAACGGATTGGCTCCGTTGCTTTTCTTTATTATACACTCTTTGATGCTGTTGCACAATACCTATATCAAGTGTAGGTAATGATTGATTATGGATTGTATTGAGCTCCACCACCATTTAATATAGTACCTATGTATTCTTCTTCTGAGGCTGATATTTGCCCTTCTCCTTCGGAACCAATTAGAGTTCCTCCGTTCTGTATGTATTGTTCATTGAGTCGACGCTCAATTTCTAAATATTCTTCGTCTGTCAAATCATCACCGTAAGAACTAGGATTCTGTTGTTGAGTTCCACCTTGGGTGGTAGTACTACCTCCGCCACTGGGTTTGCTGGTCTGCTGTTGCTGAACTACTGGCTTTGTGGTGCTTAAATATTTGTTCGACACATAAACTAAACTGCCATCACTTAATTGTATGCGGCTCCAACCTTCTGCTTCTGCTGTTCCAATGCCTACACGGGTTACGCTGTCACTTTTGTTGAGGGACCCCACTTTGTCATGCGCTGTACTCGGACCACTGCGTAAATTCACCGTTCCTGTGGCATAGACTGTCTCGTTAACGTCAGTGAATAATTGCACCTCGTCCTCTTGGGGTTCTGTTTCTTCCGGGGGCTGGGTGTCCTCAACTTCATCCGGTGCCGCTGGGATAGTGTCGGAAAGCTGGTCCGGGGACGCTGGGGCCTGCTCCGGCGGCTCTGGTTTGGGGTCTGCTAACGGCTCCGGAGTGGATACGTCCGCTTGCGTTGTCGTTACTGTCTGGGGCGGGTCTGGCTCCGTAGGCTGGTCTGCCTGGGGCTTGTGACAAGCGGTCAGGCTTACCAGGAGTAATGCCGCAGACAAGCAAAAAATCAAAACTTTTTTCATATTATGTCCCTCCATGCAAAAACATGTATTATTTTAGCAAAGGTATTGTACCATATAAAAAAGCACTATGCAAGAACAAAATGTTAGTTATCGCCTAACATACAAACATATATTATTCAGCTATATTTTTGTTGGGTGATAATAGAAGATGAAAAAATTGCAGTTTGATAGCGCGATTTATGACACTATCCGCAAGAATATCAAAAAATACCGGAAAGAAAAGGGGCTAACTTCGGCGCAGCTGGCGGAGTTGGTCGATTTGTCCCATGATTTTATCCGTCAGATTGAAAGCGAAAAAGCTCACTATAATTTTTCGGTTGAAACATTTTACAAAATTTCTGTGGCTCTGGGGACTGGGATGGACAAGCTGGCAAAAAAACCGGAAAATTAGCAACCCTATTTTTTACCGCAAAAATACAGTCAAAAAAGTTGCGATATTTTTAATTTTCAAGGTGATTTTTATGGATTCTCAAGAAAAAAGTTAAAAAATCACTTGACAACCAGTCTGCGATGCATTATAATGAATATGTCGGTGGGGACCTCGGACACCCCCATAGACAGGATAGGGCCGATCTGGCCCAGTTAGATTATTAGAATCGCAAAAATGCTAGTTTCCCGGACTTTGATAAACGCCGGGAAATGAAATAATTATCAAGATCGGCGGCCCCTCTGGGCTTGCCCATAGATACGTTCAGTTTTTTTGAAAAGTTATGCCTATATTTGGGCATAACTCAAAAAATCTGGCGTTTTTTTGTTGCCTAAATATGTCCCTAAAAATCAAAGTAAGAACAAGGAGGTTAACATGATCGATATTTCAAAAATTTCGCTGACCCTGTCCCAGTTTGCGAACGGTGGACCAGTAATCGCCACCAGTATCTCTCCCATTAACCCATTCCGCGACGGTCACTCTGTAACGGAGGAAGTGGTGGGTCGCAAGATCACGGTCGTTTTCCCTGATAACGGTTACGAAACCCAGGAAATCAAGGTGAGCGACCCAACCGACGCTTTGACCCCTTTACTAAAGGAGGCTTCTTTCAGTAACCCGGTTTTTGTCGAGTTTCCGGGTTTTGTCGGTCGCATATATTTAATACGCGATAAGATCACTGGAGAGAAGAACCTTGTCGTCAGCGCCAAGGCCGACAGCGTTCGTGTGGTCCCCGCTCCCGGCACCGATGATCTGATGATCGAATGATGCAGGAGCATGAGACAGCCCAGCGGCTGATTTGTCAAGCGCATGCGGCGGTAATGTCGGTGCTGGTCCTTAGTGATGTGCCACCGCTCCGTTCCCTCTACTGCCCTAGATACCTCCGGGAACTGGTCCCAGAGGTGGTCAAGGGGGAAGACGGCTACTACATCAAGCTACGAGTTCCCAAGCGGGGCTATGGCACCTACAAACGCCGCGCCCCAAAGAATCGGGCCATCCCGCCCGAGGTTGACGTGAAGCAGCTTGAAGCTGTGTTCACGCTGTTCCTACCCACCCCTTTCCGGTGCGTTGCTGTCCGAAATTCACTGGAAAACGTAGTGATTTTTATTGATGAAAAAAAGGAGAATACTTATGAACAAACAATATTTGAATCAACTTTTGATGATGGCAGCAGCGGGTTATCCTGACGTTCTCGCCGTCCTCGTGGAGATGCTGCGCAAGTACGCCGCCGCCCTGGGCCTGATGACCCCTGGACTGCCTGAACAGCTGGCGGTTCCTAACGGCGTGGCTATAACTGACAGCGGCGTACCGCTCTACTATGTAGCAGTGAAACGTCGTAACGAGCAGTTCCGTTCCCCAATGGCTTTCGGTCAAGCCGTTCAGGAGGCGCTTGATCTGACAGTATATGAAAATTGCCTCCCTCGCCTGGTGCTGGTCCGTGTCGATCAGCTACCGGGCGGATACGTCGGCCTGACGCTGACGGTGGGAGGTTAAAAAGTGGACAGGGTGATTCATCACCGGGTCATGTCAATCCTAGCGGAGATGGGGCTTCACAGCCCCATTTCCCTTATCGAAGATTTTGACCCACAACATTGTTGCAAAAACATTGGGCCATTTCGCCTATACGAGTTTGCTATACTCGTTCGTGACGATATGAGACGGGATAAATTTGTGAAAGACTTTGGAGAACAGTTGAAAGCGTATAACGAAGTCAGCAACATCAAGATCGATTTTTACGACCTGACCGAGTACTCCGGTACTCTGAAAAATTACTCAACGCTTTATCTGACGGTTACGACCATATAACCAGTTGCCCAGCCCAGGGAGGGCCGGGCCTGTCCCGGCCTCCCGGCGTGGGGGACCCAGGGCCAGGACGGAGCAGCGGAGCGCGGAGGACGGCCCGCCCGGGCCACCAAGCCAGCGGGCAACCGCATCCCCGGCCCCCGTCAAGGGGGCCGGAAATACACATAAAAGAGGTGGTGAAGGATGGTATCAGAAATATCAAAATCATGGTTTGCAGTTCTGAACAATCCCGCAGATCACGGCTACACGGGGACCCCGGAGGAAGTCTGCAACCGCCTGCGCGACGAGTGGACAGCGAACAGCAGCAGCCGCACGGGCGCATGGGCCTACTGCATCAGCGCGGAGGGCCTGCATCATATTCACATGGTTTTGGAGGACCGTATTTCCATGCGGTTTTCCAAGATCAAGAAAAGTTATGCTGTGGGGATGCACTTTGAAGCGACACGGGGAAACAAGGAGCAGGCGGAGGATTATATCAACAAGCGCGGAAAATTCGAGGAAAAAGGCGAGCAGGTTTTATACATCTGCCGCGCGGGGGAGATCAAAGCGGCCCAGGGCAAACGCTCAGACATAGAGGAGATCGCCGCCATGCTGGAGGAGGGGAAAACCCCGGCGGAGATCATGAGCGTGGATTTTGCGTATCGCCGCTATGAGCGGATGATACGGAGCGCATATTTTGACAGACGAAAACGGGACACGCCCCCGAAGCGGGAGATTGAGGTACATTACTTGGTGGGCGAATCCGGTAGCGGAAAAAGCCATACATATGTGGCGCTATGCGAGGAACACGGGGAAGAATCGGTATACTTTTTCAGTGACTATGATGGCGGCGGTTTTGATGCCTACCAGGGAGAGGCGATTTTGTTCATAGACGAGATGAAAGGGCAATTTTCCCACGGTTTTTTCCTGCAAATATTAGACGGGTATAAAATCCAGGTCCATGCGCGGTACTCAAATATATACGCGCTTTGGACCGAGGTTTATATAACGTCGGTATTCCCCCCGGAGGAATTGTATAAAAAAATGGTAGAAGAATCGGCGCGCGGATTGGACAAACAACAGCAACTGCTACGGCGGATAACGGATATAACTTATTGTTTTGTGGATGCTGCCGGGAAGTATCAGCGGTACACGGTTCCCATGAGGGAATACATCGACTATGCGGAGTTGAAAGCAAGAGCGGCGGAGAAAATCGGAGCAGACGCACTAGAGATCGCGGAGTTTGCGGAACTGGATGCCTGCAACGCTGACGAACTCCCGTTCTGATTTGGTGGGGGGCCAGTATTACCCCCCCACCTCGACACAACGACACAAGTCAAATCCTGCAAGGGCTACAAGCGTAACCGCCGCCGTTACAACCTCGATACACTACGAAATTGTGTTGTGCAAATGAACGAAAATTTTTTTAAAGTTATTTGATGGGAAAAGAAATAGTGTAAAAAAAATCAGAAAAAATGGAAAAAACAAAAATTTCATATTGGAAAGAACGTCTACCCAAAAAGAGATAAACGTGTCTTTAAAAACAGGCAGACTATGAAAAACAAAAAGTTGCCAAAAAAGTATATAAAATTCACAATTCATCTGCATTTGACATCAAAAAAGTTACGTGTTAAGGTGTAGACACAGGACGGAAAACCGTCGCTGAATTTACATAAATTGGGGCGCAGCCCCAGAAAGCGAGGTCCAGTTATGGACAAAAAGCAGAAGATCAAGACAGCCGCAGAGAGCGGCACCAAGACCCCAGAGGCACCCCAGGGCATGGAGGCCCCCGAGGTTGCTACCCCCAGCGAGACGGCAGAGGCTACCGAGGCAACTAAGGCCCCCGAGGCCAGCAGTAGCCTCCCGGCAGATTATTTGTCAGAGGGCTACTACAAGGGGGAGGGAGCGGCCCGCTACATCGACCCTGATCTGGTGGGTGAAACGGCGCAGCGACTTGCGCAAGACCTTGCAACAGGTGGGATGAAGCAAACAGCAACAAACTCCATTTTGCGGGAGTTGAAGCGTGCTGACAAAAAGACGCTCCCACTAGATGCCAAGCAAGGCGCACTGTCTGGTGCAATCGTCACGGCGAAGCAGTTGCAGCAGCGCCACCGCGCTCCCGGTTTACTGGTTGACATACTGGAACGCAACCGGGCAGCGGTCGAGAGCGATGCAGACTATAAGGCCGCCGTCAAACACCTGACTGCCGTGGGGGTGTACCTGGGCGACTACCAGGAGTAACGGGCACCGGCCCCCTCCGGGGGGCCACAAAAAAGGAGGAAAAACAATGACCCAGAATATGGAAGCTGAGTACAGTAAATTTATTGGGACCCCCGACGAGAACAAAACACTTGAGTGCAAAATTGCGAATGATATTCAGTCTGGTTATATTGATATAGGCGAGAATGTTCGTCTGATTAAAGGAATCTTTGGAGACATTTTATTGTGTTTTCAAAGTGACATCGGACTACAGCGCATACGAAGTCGGGGATGGGGGGTCAAGTACGGATTGGACGAATTTGGTCAATGGAGTTTGCTGGCCATACGTCCAGCGGGACAAAAACCGTTGAAAGACAAGGATTACGAGCACCTTTACAGTGCTTGGATGCCGGGAAGTTGGGGAAGCAACACGAAATTGATAGTATACCACAACGGGATAATGTACGGGGTAGATCATCCCAGTGCAGACAATTGGCTGTACCTACGGCGGGCGAATCAGCAACAAGCAGCGTAATGAGGTGCCAGGGGGCGAAAAATAAAATCCGCCGCGCAGCGGCCACCGCTAACCCCTACACAATAAGCGCCGCAGCGCCACCTTTGAAAAAGAGGAAAAAAGCCCTCCAACCGGGGGGCTTTTCTCATACGAAAGGGGGTGAACATATGGAATCACTGAACGCAGAACCCGCAGATCATAGCGGTCTTTCCTGGGACCAGCCGCCAGAGCCGCACAGATACGCGAACGTTGTAGTAGTCGGAAAATCGGTCGTTCTGGTCCGTCATTCTTTCGCAGATACGGGAGACGTTGAAAAAATCTACAACGAATTTATCGACGAAAAAGTTGCGGAGAACGGTAGTAAATAGAGCAAAACGCTTGCAAATCAAGTCTTTTTCTGGTATAATAGAAGCATCTCAAAAAGTGCTGTGATTCTGCAAGGACGATGAAAGGAGCGTAAAAATGAACTTGCAGAACAACACCGCCAAAGCTGCCATTTATGCCAGGAGAAGCCCCGAGGACCGGGCCAACCGTCAGAATCAATTCCGTGGAGACGGCGTTTCCGATAGCATCGAGACGCAGATCCTTATGTTGCAGCAATACGCAGACAGTCAGGGATTCACCAACTGCCGGGAATATTACGACGATAACATTTCCGGGACCACGTTTGCCCGTCCGCAATTCATGCAGATGCTTTCCGACATCCAGCAAGGCCGGGTCGATACGGTGATTGTGAAGGACCTTTCCCGGCTGGGCCGTGACTACATCGAGAGCGGACGGTATCAAGAAATCGTGTTCCCGGAGCTGGGGACCCGGCTAATTGCTATCAATGACGGCTACGACAGCGCGACAGGAGCGGGTACAGATTGCGCAGTTTTCAAGAATGTTTTTAATGATTATTACGTTAAAGATATATCGAACAAGACCCGTTCAGCCCTAGCCGCCCGAGCCAGGGCGGGGAAGTATCTTTCCTCCGGTGTATATGGCTACGCCAAAGACCCCCACGACAAAAACAAGCTGATACCGGACCCCGAGACAGCGCCCATTGTCCGCCGTATCTTCTCCATGACTGTCAGCGGTATCAGCTTTCGCGCTATTGCTCGAACATTGTCAAGCGAGGGTATTTTAACCCCAGCGGCGGTAAAAGGTGTATCGCCCCGCAAGGAAACGACCCGCCCCACAGATTGGAGCGCAACAACAATAAACGGCATCATCCGAAATCCCGCCTATCTGGGAAAGCTGGTGTATGGCAAGAGCCGCAAAGTCAGTTATAAGAGCAAGAAGCAAATCGCCTCGCCAGAAGATCAGTTAATTGTCACCGAGGGGACCCATGAGCCGATTGTCAATCAAGACGTATGGAATCTTGCAAATGAGATTGCCAACAGGCACAGGAAAAGCAGCCGCACAGGGAAGACGCATATCTTCTCCGGCCTGCTGTTTTGTCAAGATTGCGGCTCGTCAATCGCCCAAGCTGACAAGGCTTTTATCTGCCAGCGATACCGGGCTTTTGGCAAGAGTGAAAACGGATGCAGCAGCCACCGCATACCGTACAAGCTGTTATATGCTTCGGTGCTGGCAAGTGTCCAGGAAGTGACCGCAGAAGCCCGCCGAGATCGTGACGGCCTAATAGCGAAGCTGTCCGGGATAGGCCAGAAGCAGCAGCAAGCCGCCCTTGCCGCAGCCAGGAAAACCCAGGCTAAGACGGAAAAACGGCTTGCCGAAATCGGGGAGTTGATTCGTAAAGCGTTTGAAAAAAACGTCCTGGGTGACCTGCCCGATGATGTGTATAAAAGCCTGACAGACGGCTACACCAGGGAACGCGCCGAGTTGACCGCACATCTTGAAACCGTCACGGAGCAGATCGCGGACTTGATGAAAGAGACGGACAACGCAACCCGATTTGTAGAACTGGCTGAACAGTATGCCGATATAACCGAACTGGACCGGGACCTGATACACAGGCTTATTGACCGTATCGAGATCGGCGAAAGCTACAAAGAGGACGGCATACGATGCCAGGAGATCACAATTTATTTTCGATTTGTTGGTAGAATCTAAAAGCATCCTTTTGAACAACAAACGGAGGATTTTATTATGGCACAGAAAACGACGGGAGCATTGGTATTTGACGAGCGCACAGACCGCTACGACATTCGCTTTGACCTTGCCAGCTATTACGGCGGGCTGCATTGCGGGGACTGTTTCGACGTGTTCACCCGCGGCAAGTGGAAGCCGACCCGTATTGAAATGAACATGGCGCAGGAATGGTACTTGGTGGGTATCAGAGCCGACGACTTAAACGGGCTGCGGGTGCGTATCTGACCGCCGCCCCATAGACTACCCCGAAAGGAGGGACAGACCCCATGCAGGACGAGATCAACGAAAAAACCGTTGCCCTGTATATCAAGACCGGGAAGCTGACCGCCGAAGTGCTGCAAAAGGCAATCAAAAAGCTGCTCTCACAGGCAAAGAAAGAGCTTGACAGACAGGCAATCCCCCACGGGAAGCAGACCCTAAAGCAGCTTATGAAGCAGAATACAGGCGTTTCCAACATTGAGATCACAAAGGACAACATCAAAGCCTTTGAGAGTACAGCGAAAAAATATGGTATCGACTTTGCGCTGAAAAAGGACGCGACGGAAACCCCGCCCCGCTACCTTGTATTCTTCAAGGGCAGGGACGCGGACGCGCTGACCGCCGCTTTCAAGGAGTTTTCCGCAAAGAAGCTGACGCAGGATAAGAAGCCCTCAATCCGAAAGGCATTAGCCGCTTTCCGGGAAAAGGCAAAGGAGCTGAACGCCAGCCGCCAGCAGACCAAACACAAGGACAGGGAGGTATCGCTATGAAGCCGGAAATCAAAAAGCTGCTTATTCTCAATCTCCCGTATCTGCTCTTTGTGTACCTGTTTGACAAGGTAGGCGCGGCTGTCCGGCTTTCCCCCGGCATGGACGCAAGCCAAAAGATTTTACATCTTGGGGAGGGCTTCACAGCCGCCTTTGCCAGTGCCGCGCCCAGCTTCCACCCCGCCGACCTGCTGATCGGCGTTGCCGGGGCGGTGATTATCCGGCTTGCCGTTTACCTAAAAGGCAAGAACGCGAAGAAATACCGCAAAGGCATTGAGTACGGTTCCGCGCGTTGAGGTGCATAATCTTAACTGTAAGCAACACCTATATTGACGCAGGAGGGTATGCACATGAATGATTACAGCAAAATCACAGCCCTTTACTCCCGCCTATCCGTGGGGGACGAGGACAGGGACGGCGGCGAAAGCAACTCCATACAGAACCAGAAGAAATTTCTGGAAAGCTATGCCAGACAGCTAAAATTAACCAATATCCGGCACTACATTGACGATGACGAAAGCGGCAGATTTTTTGACCGTTCTGCCTACTCCCGCATGATTGAGGACGTGGAAAACGGCAAAATCGGCGTGTGCATTATGAAAGACATGACCCGCTGGGGGCGCGACTATCTCCAAGTGGGAAACGCTATGGAGATTTTCCGCAGAAACAACGTGCGCTTTATCGCGGTAAACAACGGGATAGACAGCGAAAAGCCCGACACGTTGGAGTTTGCCCCCTTTATCAATATCATGTCAGAGTGGTACGCCCGCGACATCAGCAAGAAAGTAAAAACGGGTATCCGCACAAAGGGGACGAGCGGCAAGCCAATCGCAACCGAAGCCCCCTACGGATATGTCAAAGACCCCGACAACAAAGATTTTTGGATAATTGATGAAGAAGCAGCCAAAGTTGTCCGCTTGATTTTCCGCCTGTTTCTGAACGGGAAGAACCGAAACCAGATCGCCGTATATCTGAAAAATGAGCAAATCCCAACGCCCACATTCTATATGAAAGACCGAGGGCGGGGAACCTGCAAAAATAAGGCGCTTAACGAGGAAAACCGTTGCAAATGGAACAAAGCCACGCTGACCCATATCCTCACGCGGCAGGAGTATTGCGGCGACATTGTAAACTTCAAGACCGCAAAACATTTCCGTGACAAGCGAAACCACTATGTAGACAGAAGCCAGTGGCAGATTACGGAAAATGTGCATGAACCGGTTATCGACCGCGCCGACTTTGAGAATGTACAGCGGATTTTGGAAAATGCCCCCGTCAAGCGACCAAACGGGGACGGGGAAATCCACCCTTTGTCGGGCTTGCTTTTCTGTAAGGACTGCGGCGCAAAAATGCACATACGGATAGATTACAGGAACGGCGGCAAACGGCATATCGCCTATTGCAGTGAGTACCACAAGGGGAAAGCCAAAAATCCGAAGTGCCATTCCCCGCACATCATGGACGCGGATTTACTCATGCAGACCGTTTCGGACGTGCTGAAAAAAATCGCGGAATACTCTATCAGCAACCGGGCAGACTTTGAAGCCTTAGTGAAAAAGAGCCTTGCCGTACAGCAGACCGACCAGACAAAGAAACAGCAAAAGCGCGTACCGCAAATCACAACGCGGCTTGAACAGATTGAAAAGGTTCTGGATAAGCTGTATGAGGATAACGCCCTCGGCACGATTGAGCAAGACCGTTACGAGCAGATGTCGCGGAAGTATTCGGAAGAATATTATAAGCTGAAAGAGGAACTTGCGGAAATTAAGGAGCAATTATCCGCTTTTGAAAACGCGGGAGGGCGGGCGCAAAGGTTTGTGAAGCTGACAGAACGCTATGCCGACTTTTCCGAACTCACCCCCGCCATTCTCAACGAGTTTATCAGCAAAATCGAAGTGCATGAGCGCGACCAGAAGCGGGCAAGATACGCCATACAGCATATCGGGATATACTTCAACCATATCGGTAAATTTGAGAACGAACTGACACAGCTTGCAGAGCCGGCAGAGCAGGAAATCAGACAAATGCGGGAGGAAATCGAAGAAGCGAAAAAGGAAAAGAGCCGCGCCTACCACCGGGAATATTCCAGAGCCTACCGCGCTAAAAATAATGAAAAGCAACGGGAGTATGACCGTATCAAAGCGCGGGAATACAGAGCGAGAAAAAAGGCGCAAGCCGCCGCCACCGCACAGTAAAACCGAATAACCGACAGCCGAGAGGGATTTTCCGATTACGGGAAATCCCTTTTCCGCGCCCAAAGAAAGGAGCGACCCATTGACAGAAAAGAACGAAACGCCCGCCCCGCCCCGAAAGCCGGACGGTATCATCACGACACACAGGAACGGGCAGACCATTGTTGCGGAGTTGTTTTTCAACCACAGCGGCACAGAAACATTCCGCGACAAGCTGCTGAAAATGATACTAGCCGATAAGCAGGAATAAAACGGGAAACCGATTGTCTGTAAAAATCCATTCCATTCCTATCCTATCCATTCCACACAAAAATCGAAAGGAGCGATTGACGCATGGCAAAGACCAAAGCCGAAAAAATCACGAGCATTGAGGAAGAAATCCGACAGCTTGAAAACAGGCGCAGACAGCTTGTGCAGGAGCAAAAGGCGCAGGAGCGCAAGGACAGGACAAAACGCCTATGCCGCCGCATGGGGCTTTTTGAAAGCCTTGTCCCCGACAGCATACCGCTGACAGAGGAACAATTCAAGACCTTTCTTGAAAAGACCGTAGCCGCCGACCACGCCCGCCGCATACTGGACGAATTGACCGCCCAGTATGCCCCCACAGCCCCCGCACAGGGCGCGGAAACGGCGGCACAGGGTAACACGCCGTCCGCCGCCAGAACCACCCATACAGCCCGCGAGGGCGGCGCAGACGCGGACGCGGACGGGGGCGCGGCACAAGGGTAACGGCTTACGCCCCTACCCTTGCCAAAAAGCAAGGGCGCACTTATATACCACATAAATGTGGTATGTGCGGTCTTGCAGACGGCGTTTTGTGCCTGTCGGCACAAAAGGAAACGGCGGGAGTTACCCGCAGAAAGGAGCGCGGCGCGTGGCAATCTACCATTGCAGTATCAAAGTCATATCCCGCGGCAAGGGCAAGTCCGCTGTTGCCGCCGCCGCTTACCGGGCGGGGGAAAAAATCACAAATGAGTTTGACGGAATGACCCACGACTACACCCACAAGGGCGGTGTCGTCCACACTGAGATTTTATTACCCGACCACGCCCCCGCTGAATATACGGACAGGGCGGTTTTATGGAACGAAGTGGAGAAAATCGAGAAAGCGAAGAACGCCCAACTTGCACGGGAGATTGAAATTGCCTTGCCCCGCGAACTGACGAGGGAGCAAGGCATTTCCCTTGTCCGCGAGTATGTGAAACGGCATTTTGTGGCGGCGGGAATGTGCGCCGACGTATGTTTACACGACACAGGCGGCGGCAATCCCCACGCCCACATCATGCTGACAATGCGCCCTTTTGACGAGTGTGGCGAGTGGGGAGCGAAGCAGAAAAAGGAGTACATTCTTGACAGGGACGGGAACAAAATCTATGACCCGAAAAAGCGGCAGTACAAATGTAAATCCATTCCCGCTACCGACTGGAACGAGCAGACCAAAGCGGAGGAATGGAGGGCGGCATGGGCGAGGCTTTGCAATCAGGCGTTGGAGCAGAACGGACACGCGGAGCGCGTAGACCATCGCAGTTATGAACGGCAGGGGATAGACCAGATACCCACCGTCCATTTAGGCGTTGCCGCTTCCGCTATGGAGAAGCGCGGCATCCGCACCGAGCGCGGCGACCTTAACCGCGAAATCGAAGTGACTAACCAGAAGTTACGGCAGTTAAAGGCGCGTATCTCCAAACTGCAAAACTGGTTAAAGGAAGAAGCCGAGAACACCGAGCCGCCCACCCTTGCCGACTATATTCAAGGCATACTGTCACGCAAGGTACAGACGGGAAAACCGGGATATTCCCAATCCCTCTATAACCTCAAAGACGCGGCAAAAATGCTGAACTTCCTGCAAACCAACAACATCATGGATATGACGGGGCTTGATGAAAAATTCAAGTCCATGATAGG
>OFFR01000928.1_pt1 | contig 14697 bp, 5 predicted proteins | sample 1521421 | NCBI WGS metagenome assembly OFFR01 (sample SAMEA3504087, study PRJEB24116) | mouse gut metagenome | biome: mouse gut; feature: mouse-associated habitat; material: faeces | place: Denmark | collected 2011 | reverse complement strand
ATGGCGGAACATTCCCTTCGGTATGCCATGCGTTCCTCCCACCGGATGGTGCAGCGAAAGCTCTTCCGGTGGCGGGGATCCCCGACAGAGGAAGGAGTAAAAAGCCGCCTGCAGTTTGAAGTTTCACAGGAAACGGCAGAATCTGCAGGGAAGCAGTTAGCCGAAATCGGACAGACAGAAAAGAATATAATGAAGCGGTTTTGGCAGAAACAGCGGATCAAAAAATCTTACGAGGCGGCAAAGAGAGGTGAGAAAACAACAGCGGAGGCGGCAAAAGCCACACAATCCGTATTTGACAAAATAAAAAGTAAGGCGGCGTCCGTCTTAAAAAATAATAAAGGGATATTTGGGGCAGCGGCAGTCTTAGGGCTGCTTTTTTTGATGCTTTCTGCAGGCTTGTCAAGCTGCAGCGCTATGATTGAGGGAACATCTTCCAGTATTATTGGCTCTACCTATCCAAGCACGGATGAAGATATTTATGAGACGGAAAATGCGTATGCGGCATTGGAAGCTGGCTTAAACAGACAGATTAACAACATGGAATCCACACATCCGGGATATGACGAATACTGGTATCAGGTAGACGAAATTTCCCACAATCCCTACCATCTGATCTCCTATTTCACTGCGAAATACGGGGAGTTTACTTATGAACAGGTAAAAGACGAGGTGGAAGATATTTTCCGGGAACAGTACAGCCTGTATGTGGACGAAGTCAACGATACGGTGACGGAAACAAAAACCGTGCGTGTCGGGGAATCCCTGGGACAGGTGGTGACGAGTGGGTATTGTAACTGTTCCATCTGCTGCGGTGTATGGTCAGGAGGGCCGACGGCCAGCGGCGTATATCCAACGGCAAACCATACGATAGCGGTGGATGCCGCCAGTCCCTTTGTGCCGATGGGTACGAAGGTCGTGATGAACGGCGTGGAGTATGTGGTGGAGGACACGGGCGCTTTTGCCCGGTACGGGGTGCAGTTTGATGTTTATTATGACAGCCATTCCGCTGCGTCCGCACACGGGCATCAGACATGGGAAGCGTTCATTGCGGATGATAACGGAAGCCAGGAAGTGGAAGTGACAACGACAGAGGTAGTCAACCGTCTTGAAGTGAAGCTGACGAACCATAACCTGGATACCGTGCTGCGGAGCCGGATGGATGCCAATGAGGAAAAACGGTATGACCTTTACAATGCGACTTATGGCAATCGGAATTACCTGTTTGATGTGGACAGCCTGCCGGGAGGTGCGGATGGGTTCGGGTATGAGATTCCGTCAGAGGCATTGTCCGATGAAAAATTTGCAAAGATGATCCGTGAAGCAGAAAAATATCTGGGATACCCTTATGTGTGGGGCGGAGCTTCACCGAGTACCAGTTTCGATTGTTCTGGTTTTGTAAGCTGGGTCATCAATCACTGTGGAAATGGATGGAATGTAGGCAGGCAGACGGCGGAAGGACTGCGAGGGTGCTGTGCTTATGTATCGCCTGCAGAAGCAAAACCGGGAGACTTGATATTTTTCCAGAATACTTATCCTACATCCGGCGCAAGCCATGTAGGAATTTACGTGGGCAACAATATGATGATACACTGCGGCGACCCAATCCAATATACAAACATAAGTTCGCCGTACTGGCAGCAACATCTGCTCGGATTCGGGAGACTGCCGTAAAAACGCCATTTTGGAGTGACAATAAAGTTTGATAAAAACCAGAGGAGAAATGAGGTGGTATATATGAACCGGAAACTGCACCGAGTTTTAGATGAAATACAGAAAACGGAAGAAAAGATTGCGGCATGGCAGGAGCATTTGGGGGCGCTGAATGTCCAGAAGGAAATGTTAGAAGATGCGGAGATTATAAAAAGCGTCCGTTCCATGAGGCTGGGAAGCCGGGAATTGTTATCTGTCTTGGAGGGCGTACAGAATGGAACAATCATACTTTCAGAAAAGACAGAAGTGACGGGCAATCCGGGCGGCGATGGAAGCGGAGAACCGGAAATAGCAGAAGGTACGGCAGAAGATTTTGAAACTGGAGAGGGATTGCCGCAAGGCACAGCATTAGAAAGAGAGGATTTAGAGAATGAAAGAGAAAATTAAAAAGTATCTTATGATGCTTATAATGGTTGTGGGGATGTTTTTATCTACGGTCATACCCACATTTGCTTATACAGAAGGGGCAGAGCAGGAAACGGGGACAGCAGATTCGAGCGCAGAGACAGTCACCGGGAATGTCAGTACAGAAACAGGACATACAGAGGATGCACCCATTACGGAGGAACCGTCAGAATCGGAAGAGGAAACGGAGGAAGAAGCGCCGGGCAGGGTAAACGGAACTTCCTTTTCTGTTCCGGGAAATGGTCAGTTGGTGGATGATTTATCAGAGGATGAATCAAAGCAGTTTCTGACCATCCAGACAAAAAACGGCAATACTTTTTTCATGGTATTAGACCGTTCCAACAATACGGAGAATGTCTATATGCTGTCCATGATAGATGAAAATGATTTGGCAGAATTTATCGGTGACGGGCAGAAAGAAGCGGAACAAAAGCAGCCTTCTGTGGTAATCCCGGAGACAGAAAAGCCGTCTGCATCTGCGGAATTAGAAGCAGGAACAGAAACAAAGCCGGATGCAGAAGAAGAGAAAGGCGGCATGAGCACAGGCGCTATGTTTGCCATAGTCCTGCTTTTAGCTGGCGGCATCGGCGGTTTTTATTATTTCAAGGTATGGAAGCCGAAACAGGACGAAGATGAATCGGACGGCGAGGACTTGGAATTTTATGACGGCGGTGCATATATCAATGAAGACCAGGAAGATTCTGACGATGATGGGGAGGAAGAATGATGTATTTAGTGATTGCGGAAAAGCCCAGCGTTTCACAGGCGTTGGCAAAGGTACTTTCTGCCGGGGAGCGTGAAGATGGATATTTAGAAGGGAAGGACTGTATTGTGAGCTGGTGCCTGGGGCATCTGGCAGAGTATGTTTCGCCGGATGCTTACGATTCCAGATATGATAAATGGGAGTTTTCAGACCTTCCTATCCTTCCGGAAGATTGGCAGCTTGCAGTGGTAAAAGATAAGAAAGCGCAGTTTGCAATCCTGAAAAAACTGCTGAACCGTAAGGACGTTGATTATGTAGTCAATGCGTGTGATGCAGGGAGAGAAGGAGAGCTGATTTTCAGGCGTGTGTATGAATTATCCGGTAGTAAAATTCCAGTGAAACGGTTATGGATCAGTTCGATGGAGGATGGCGCAATCCGAGAAGGGTTTGCCAATCTGAAGGATGGCAGGGAGTATGCAAATTTAAGTGATGCCGCCGTATGCAGGGCAAAGGCGGACTGGCTGATCGGCATGAACGCAACCAGAGCGTTTACCACAAAATATTATAAGCGCCTTACCGTAGGGCGTGTCCAGACACCGACGTTGGCTATGCTGGTGGAACGGCAGGAAGCGATTGACGGGTTTGTGAAGGAAGCCTATTACAAAGTAACGGTTGAGGGGAAGGGGATTCGTGCCGTATCGGAAAGTATCAGGGAAGAAGCCGCCGGCCTTGCCCTTGCGGAACAATGCAATGCCAAACCTGCAGTGGTTTCCGCAATAGAAAAAATCAGAAAGAAGAACAAGCCGCCGAAGCTCTATGACCTTACCAGTCTGCAAAGGGAGGCTAACCGTTTCTTCGGATATACCGCACAGGAGACATTACGGGAGCTTCAGGCATTATATGAAGCAAGGCTTGTCACCTATCCCCGGACAGACAGCCAGTATATTACGGCGGATATGAAGCAGACGGCTGTGGAATTATTGGAATTACTGCCGGAGATGCTGCCATTCCTGCAGACGGAATCTATTGGGAGGAATATAGGACGCATTATCAACAATGGCAAGGTTTCTGACCATCATGCATTGCTGCCTACAAAGGAAGCTGTGGGGCAGGATTTTGAGGAACTGTCCGAAAAGCAGCGGAATATTTTCTTCCTGATCGGACAGAGACTGGCACAGGCCGTATCGGAGGAATGTGTTTATGAGGAAACGGTGGCAATTCTGCTTTGCGAGGGGCATGAGTTCTTTGCAAAAGGAAAAGCCGTAATCCAATCTGGTTATAAGGAGATTGAGATTCTTTTCCGTAATGCTGTGCAGAAAGAAAAATCAGCAGATAGGGATAGGACAGAGGATACATACTCTATGCCGGATGGATTATATGAGGGGATGGAGATACCGGAAGTTACGGCAGAAAACGGCAGGCATTTTACTTCCCCGCCGAAAGCATACAGCGAAGATACTTTACTCGCTGCAATGGAACGGGCAGGAAGCCAGGAATTTGAGGATGAGACAGAGAAAAAAGGGCTTGGGACCCCGGCAACCAGGGCCTCCATCATAGAAAAGCTGGTTTCTTCCGGCTATGCGAAACGGAGTGGGAAACAGATTATCCCGACTGTCGATGGGAAAGAGCTGATTGCGGTACTTCCGGAATATTTAAAGTCTGCTTCCATGACTGCGGAGTGGGAGAACCGATTGCTTTTGATGGAAAAAGGAATGACCGGCAGCAATGAATTTATGAGCGGGATTACAGATCTGATTGAAAAAATGTTGGAGGATTGCAGCGCCATATCTGGTGAGGAGCAGCGTCATTTCAACCGGAAAGAAGAAATCGGCATTTGTCCGGTGTGCGGGAATCCGGTATACGAAGGGAAAAAGAATTTTTACTGTGGGAGCCGGGAGTGTTCGTTTTCTTTATGGAAAGAGAACCGTTATCTTGCCAGTATGAAGAAGTTGGTTGATAAGAAGATGGCGGCAGATTTGTTAAAGAAAGGGCGTACCCATGTGAAAGATTTGTATTCACAGAAAAAGGGCAGAACTTTTGCCGCAGATTTATTGATGACGGTAGAAAATGGGCGCACTACGTTCGGCATGGAATTTCCGAAGAAAAAGGGCAAGGGAAAATAATTTGATAGGGAGGGTTTTACATGGCAAAGATAAATGAAATCCGTGAACTTGCGGAGTTCAAGGCAAAGGAAGTCACCAGTTCCCCACGGGACTGGATGAAATATCTGGATACGGCGGCGAAACTGTACCGCTATTCTTTTCCGGATACGCTTTTGATCCATGCACAGCGCCCGGATGCGACAGCCTGTGCGTCGCTGAAACTGTGGAATGGGAAGATGAACCGGTGGGTAAACCGTGGGGCGAAGGGAATCGCCTTGATTGACGATACCGGACCGAGACGGAGGCTTAGGTATGTATTTGACATATCCGACACGCATATGGGAATCGGCGGCAGGACGCCGAACCTCTGGCGGATGGTGGATGTACAAGAAAAAGCAGTGCTTGACCATCTGGCGGATGTGTATGGGTTATCGGAGAGCGACGCTTCCAGTCTTCCCGCCGCATTGTCTGCAATCGCTTACCAGATGACAGAGGAAAATCTGGATGAAGCAATGGATGGGCTTTTGTATGAAACGGAAGGGTCGTTTCTGGAAGGTCTGGATGAGAATACGATCCGGGTAGAGTTCCGGCGGCTTTTGATGAACAGTGCATTTTATACGCTGTCCGTCCGCTGTGGGACTGACCCGATGGAGTATCTGGAGGAAGAGGATTTTTCCGGGATTACCGATTACAATGCGCTGCCTGTGCTTACCTTCCTGGGAAATGCCACAAGCCAGCTTGTGGAGCCTGTCCTTGTGGACATTGGACGGACGGTGCGGAGGATTCTGATAGAAGAATCTCAGAAAGCAGTTGCAAAACAGAATGGAATCGGTTATAATGAATTTAATACTTTAAAGCGTGAAAGCGATAACAGAGAAGGAGGAAATGAGCATGGAACTGACTTACCACCGCAAAGGGGATTACCTGTTCCCGAACCTGACCATAGAGAAACCAGAGGCGGCAATCGGGAAGTACGGGATGCTGCGCCGGACATACCTGAAAGAGAACCGGAAGGGATGGTATCAGAGCATGATGCTGTCGGGGAAACTGGACAATCATCTGCTGGAGATCGAGAAAGCAGCCACGGAGAGGATGGAAGTATTGATGAAAGGGCTGTTGGAGAAATACCCGGCGCCGGACAAGGAGAAAGACCAGATGGCGTGGGCAGCGCATATGAATGGGTTGACGGCAATGGCGGAAGAGAGCATCTTGAAGGAATTGGTATACAGCTAAATGAGGAAACAACAGAACAAGATTTGAGTGAAGCAGAGGAGATACAAGCCTCTGCTTTATCTTTGCTCGATCTGCCGACGGTGGAACAGCAGAAACGGGGAATTGAAGAACGGATGCAGGCGTTGTATGCCGGGGAAATTGCGATTCCTGCAGATGTGGTGGATGAGGTACTACGGGGCGGCGGTAACAGGAATGGGAGCCAGCTCCGCATGATCTATAATTTTATGATTGAGCAGACGCCGGAAGAATACACAGAGTTTGTCCGCAGGGAGTATGGCAGAGGCGGCATTGGACTTAACATAGGCGGCACGGAATATTCTGTCTGGTATGACGAGTTAGGGATGCAGATAGCGGTTGGGCATACGGTAACGGACCGGATTCTGGATAAGGCATTTTTGTCATGGGAGGATGTGAGCGGGCGTATCCATCAGTTGTTGAAGCAGGGGGAATATGCGCCGCAGGTTGTGCTAGATGCTGCAAGAGATAATGCCCTGAAAGAACATGCGAATGCGCTGGCGTATATGGAGCATGATATGGCAGAGGGCGTTGCAGAGCTTGTATTTGAGGATACGGAGATTTTTAGGGGCGGTTTTCCGGAGACAGTTGAAAGATTGAAGGGATTGATCGCACAGCCGGAATACTTGTCAGAATTACTGGAGCGATTGGAAGGCTTGGCAGAAGCATATGAAGAAGATCGGTCAATCATGCGGTTTAAAAATTATAATCCCACGAAAATATTGGCGCAGTTCCAGAAATTTGCAAAAAAAGCTGTGCCATATCAGGCAAGGGAAGGGTTTACATGGGAGGAACACCCGGTTTTCATTACGGAAGATGAGATTGATGCGTTTTTACAGGGCGGCGGCGCATACTCTGACGGACGGCTGGCTACGTATGCATTTTTTATCCAGGATAAGACGGATAAAGAAAAAACGGATTTTATCAAAGAAAGATATGGGATAGGCGGATGCAGCCATGCGCTGTCCGGTGCGGACAATTCCCATGCAGATTATAGTGGGAAAGGCTTAAAGCTGGCAAGGGGAAGTTATGGGAACCCGGATACGGAAGTTTTGCTGAAATGGCCGAAGGTAGCGAAACGGGTAGCGTATTTAATACAGAGCGATAATTACCTGAAACCATCTGATTATTCCCGTATGCCAGACTATGAGCGGGAGGTTATGGCAGGGCGTGTTGTTCATTTCTATCACCATCTCCCTAGTCATATCATACGTCCCTGGGAAGGAAATCCAGATATGTTTACCCACCGGGATGATGTGGTGAGTCTGCTTCGTAATCCAGATGGGCGGGAAGGCTTGCTGCGGCATATGGACGAGGCAATCGCTGAACTTCCATTAGATTTTGAGGATTATGAACAAAGAGTGCAGATTCTTACGGATCTGCATGGGTATGTGGAAGGAACCTATACGATTTTCCCGGAAAAGAAAAAAGAAGAAGTCCAGATTGAGAACGGCGGACAGTTGTCATTATTTGATTTCATGGATTCGGAAAAAACAACGGAGAAACGGGAGGAAGCAAAGGAAACACCGAAAAAATCAGAAACGGAGAAAAAGAGTAGAAAACAGGAGGCAGATAACGGCAGCCACAGCAAGACTGGAAAATATAAGTACGGCATAGGAAATTTTATCTATATGGATACAGACCATCTATACCGTATTCAGGGGATAAGGAATCGGCATGTATATTTGGAGGATATGGAACATCCGGGCCATAAAGGAAGTATCGTCAGCTTGGAATCCTATGACAGCAGGTTAGCTGTCTGCCCGAACCTGAACCGTCATCTGCTTGTTGGCGAGAATCCGCTTCAAAGGGACAGCAGGGCAATTTACAAAGAATGTCTGTATACTGCGCTTACGGCGGTTCGTAATAGTTCCGTATATGATGTAATCCGTTCCAGGGATGTAGATGAAGATATGGCGTATGATATTGTCCAGAAGGAATTGGATAACCTTATCATACAGAGCCGGGAAAATGCCCCTGTCATGGCGGAAGCCTATGAGAATTGGGAGAATTTCCGGGAATGGATAGCGGAAGATATTTTCCAGAGGACGTATCAGGATTATGTTGCAGACAGCCGGGATGCGGTTGCCTTGCATCAAAATCAAACGTCATCCCCGGAATGGATGAATGGAATAATAGTGGAGGCGGAACACCAGGGGATTGCGGTGTTTGTGCAGGAAACGGTTCCGCATTTACAAAAAGAAACAGAGATTCCGGAGCCGGAAAAAACAAAATCAGGAGAAGAAAAGACAGAAAAACCAACAGCGGAAGAACCTCTGACAGAGGAAACAAAGCCGGAAGAACTTACGGTAGAGGAATCGGAAGAATCATTGATCGAGAACAGAGTGTTTTCAGCAATGGTGGAAGCAGACGTATATCTGGAAGATTTCTCACCGGAGCAGGTGGATGTCATCTATGAAACTGCAGAAAAGGATCTGAACCTTGTGCCAATTCTGAACCCGGAGTTTCCGCCGGAGCAGATGCAGTTGATTGCTGACGTAATAGAGCGCATGGCGGCGAATGAACAGGCGGCGTTCGGGAATGAGATCAACCCGCTTACAAACCATGTGATGAACCCGGAAGAGATCAATAACATCCGAAAAGACCGCCGCCTTCCTTTAGAGCCTGTTGCGGCAGGTACATTGGATGGGACAGGGGAAACAGATAGCATACAGCCGGTGCCGGGGAAACAGACAGGGCAGAAATCTGTAGCAGGCGAGTCGGTACATCAAACAGCAGTACAGAAAAGAAGCAACTTTCATATTACCGACGATGATTTAGGCGCAGGCAGACCGAAACAGAAGTTTCGTGCCAATATGGATGCAATCCGTCTGCTAAAGGAACTGGAATCTGAAAACCGCCTTGCCACGCCGGAAGAACAGGAGATTCTCTCCCGCTATGTTGGCTGGGGCGGCATTGCCGGGGTGTTTGACCAGAATGACCCCAAGTGGGCGAAAGAATACGCCGAGCTGAAGGAACTGCTGACCCCGGAGGAATACAAATCCGCCTGTGCCACGGTCCTCAACGCCCACTATACCAGCCCCACGGTCATCAAGGCCATGTATCAGGCGGTGGAGAATATGAATTTCCAGCCGGGGACCGTGCTGGAACCGTCCATGGGCATCGGCAACTTTTTCGGCCTCCTGCCGGATTCTCTGGCGTCGGCGAAGCTGTACGGCGTAGAGCTGGACGATCTGACTGGGCGCATTGCCCGACAGCTTTATCAGAACGCCGATATTACCCTTGCCGGTTTTGAACAGACAGACCGGAAGGACTTCTATGATCTGGCGGTGGGCAACGTGCCTTTCGGCCAGTACCCCGTCAATGACCCCGCCTATAACAAGCTGGGCTTCAACATTCACAACTATTTCTTTGCCAAGGCGCTGGACCAGGTGCGTCCCGGCGGCGTTGTGGCCTTTGTCACCAGCCGCTACACCATGGATTCCAAGGACTCCACTGTGCGGAAGTATCTGGCGGAGCGGGCCGACCTGCTGGGGGCAATCCGGCTTCCCAACAACGCTTTCAAGGCCAATGCCGGGACCGAAGTGGTGTCCGACATTATTTTCCTGCAAAAGCGGGACCGCCCCGCCATTGAGCAGCCAGGATGGGTGCAGGTGGGAGAAAATGAAGATGGCTTCAAGATCAACAGCTATTTTCTGGAACACCCGGATATGGTGCTGGGACAGCCCACGTCTGAGAGTACACAGTACGGCAGGCAGGACTATACCGTCGCGCCCATTGACGGAGCGGACCTCTCCCAGCAACTTGCCGGGGCCATTCAGAACCTTGCCCCGCCCGACCGGGAGCTGCTGGAGATTGAACCGGAACAGGAGGGGGAGCTGGAATCCATTCCCGCCGATCCCTCTGTGCGGAATTTCAGCTACGCCCTCTCAGAAGGAAAGCTGTATTTCCGCGAAAATTCCCGCATGAAGCCCGTGGACCTGGGCAAGACCCCCACGGAGCGGGCCATGGGCATGATCGCCATTCGGGACTGCGCCCGGAAGCTCATTGATTTGCAGTTGGAAAACGCCGGGGACGATGTAATCAAGGCGGAGCAGGCCAAGCTCAACCGGCTCTATGACGCTTTCACGAAGAAACACGGCCTGTTGAACAGCCTGGGCAACAGGAGGGCCTTTGAACAGGATTCCTCCTACCCCCTGCTGTGTTCTCTGGAAGTGGTGGACGATGAAGGAAATTTGGAGCGCAAGGCGGATATGTTCACCAAGCGCACCATCCAGAACCGTCAGGCCGTCACCAGCGTGGACACGGCGGTGGAGGCCCTGGCGGTGTCCATTGGGGAGAAGGCCCGCGTGGACCTGGAGTATATGGCCGGTCTGATGGGCGGACCTGAGAAAATTCCGCAGATCGTGGAGGATTTGAAGGGCATTATCTTCAAGGACCCCGCCACCGGCCCCTTTGATTTTGCCGGGGGCGGCGAAAACTGGTCGAAGGGCTGGCAGGCGGCGGACGAATACCTCTCCGGCAACGTCCGGGTGAAGCTGGCCCAGGCCCGCGCCGCCGCAGAAGATAACCCGCAGTTTGCTATCAATGTGGAGAAGCTGGAACAGGTACAGCCCAAAGACCTGACCGCCACGGAGATCAGCGTCCGGGTGGGCGCGTCCTGGATTGACCCGGAGATTTACCAGCAGTTCATGTTTGAGCTGCTGGGAACATCGGAACGTCTGCGTGAGAAGAAGATTCAGCTCCGTTATTCCGATTCCTCCGGCGAGTGGCGGGTTCAGGGAAAGAACGAGGACAGCCGGGATAACGTCCGTGTCCACACTACCTACGGCACCAAGCGCGTCAACGCCTATGAGCTTTTTGAGGCCGCGCTGAACCAGCGGGACGTGCGGGTATTCGATAAAAAATGGATAGGCGGCGAGGAAACCCGTGTTCTCAACGAGGAAGAAACCACGTTTGCCCAGCAGAAGCAGGAGGCGATCTGCGAGGCGTTCAAGGAGTGGATTTTCAAGGACCCGGAGCGCCGGGAGGCGCTGTGCCGGAAGTACAATTCGATCTTCAACGCGACCCGGCCCCGTGAGTACGACGGCTCCCATATCTGCTTTGCGGGCATGAACCCGGAAATTTCACTGCGGCCCCACCAGCAAAACGCCGTGGCCCATATCCTCTATGGCAAGAATACGCTGCTGGCTCACTGTGTCGGCGCGGGCAAGACCTTTGAAATGGTTGCCGCCGCCATGGAGAGCAAACGCCTGGGCCTGTGCCAGAAATCCCTATTCGTCGTCCCTAACCACCTGACGGAACAGTGGGGCGGCGATTTTTTGCGCCTGTATCCCGGCGCGAAGGTGCTGGTGGCCACCAAGAAGGACTTTGAACCCCACCGCCGCAAGAAGTTCTGCGCCCGTATCGCCACCGGAGACTATGACGCGGTTATCATCGGCCACAGCCAGTTTGAGAAGATTCCTCTCTCTCCCGAACGGCAGAGCGCCGTCATCCGGGACCAGATTGACGAAATTATAACCGCGATTGAGAGCGCGAAAGAGGAAGATGGCGACCACTTTACCGTCAAGCAGATGGAAAAAACCAAGAAAAATCTGGAGGCTAAACTGGAAAAGCTGGCGGCGAAGGAGAAAAAGGACAATGTGGTGACGTTTGAGGAACTGGGCGTAGACCGTCTGTTTGTGGATGAAGCACATTCGTTCAAAAATTGTGCGAAACGTTGCGCTACAAGTCGTTGCTGACAACAACGGCGAAAAGTGCCATGTGGTTGCACTTGTAAATCAAGAAAAGACCATAGAGAACTCAAATCTCAAAATCAGGGGTGGAATTCCCCTGCCGTACTGAATCAATGCCGGAGCGGTCTGTCAAACCGCAGGCAGTACGCGGGCTGATACTCCACTGTGCGCTGACCATCTGCAAATGGGCGGGGTGCAAGAGCGTGGTGAAGTCGTAGCCTGAAAACCTAAACCTCCCGCAAGGGGGGCATGGATAATAATGGAGCGGGCCTCCGTAAGCCTATGGCTATCCGTAAGTGTAAGCTATGCAGCATCGTAAGACACAGGCACTCGAAAGAGTGAGAATTGGAAAAGGTGTGTGCGGCTGGTTTTTCCGCATATACCCGGTGGAATGAAATGTCCATCTGGAATCATGCAAAAACTGTGATTCAAAGCATGGTTGGATTTTCCCGGTGTAAGGTAGCGGCCTAAGGGCTTCAACGGTCAGAAATGACCACAAGGATAGAGATTTGGGAACGTTTGAGAGCCTATAATGGGAGCATTGCAGTGCGATGAACTTATAGGAAGTCAGCCGTACCATAGTAGTCTGAGATTGGGAAAGCCAATCACACGGGGCTGAAATGCCTCACGGCGAAGGGTACGAGTCAAGTTGATTTACAAATTTCACAAAACGAGAACCAAACAACTCCCTGAAAGATGGGTGACGAACTACGAGGTGAGAGCCTTGTGCATTTGAACGTCAGGTTTTCAACAGAAACAGAATTAAAGGAATTTCAAGACCTGCTTTACGAAAAATCAGGCCAGGGAATTTCTTTCACAGGACTGTTGGAAGCAATGGTCAATGAAGCGACCATTGTTACCGCTGTTCATAACATCAAGTCAAACAAAGGCAGTAAAACCGCCGGAGTAGATGGAATGTCAATGGACAGATACCTGCAAATGCCAAGAGATGAACTGATTACGTTGATTCAATCGACCGCAGCAAACTACAAGCCAAAACCAGCACGAAGGGTCTATATCCCCAAAAGCAACGGCAAGCGGAGACCGCTGGGAATCCCCACAATGTTAGACCGAATTGTCCAGGAATGTGTGCGAATCATCTTAGAACCGATATGTGAGGCCAGGTTTTATCCCTATAGCTACGGGTTCCGGCCCTATCGGGCGCAAAAACACGCAATCCGGGATATTATCAATGTTATCAATGCAGGCTGCAAATCATCAGACCAAGCTGTCTGGGCAGTAGAAGGTGACATCAAAGGGTGTTTCGACAACATCAACCACCGGGTACTGCTTCAGAAGCTGTGGCGCATAGGCATTCATGACAAAAGAGTTTTGAAGCTCATCAGCCAGATGCTGAAAGCCGGATATATTGAGAGCGACCTGTTTTACACGACGAAAGCAGGAACGCCCCAGGGCGGCATTCTATCCCCCCTGCTGTCCAACGTGTATTTGAATGATTTTGATTGGTACGTGGGACGTACCTATATGGAACCGCACCGCCAATGCAAACACAAATGTAATGATACCCGGCGCCTGAAGTGGGCCGGAGTCACGCCAAAGTATAATTTCCGCTTTGCGGATGATTGGGTGATTCTGACTTCTACACAGCGCGAGGCCCTTCGCTTAAAACGTGAATTGACAAAATACTTCCGATACAAGATGAAGCTGGAACTGTCCCAGGAGAAAACCCATGTCACTGATTTGCGCGAGGAAGGAATACACTTTCTTGGATTTGTTGTCAACGCAGAGCGCAAACGCAAAACCCCGGACCCGAAAACATGGACACCGTATCTGGTAGGCAAACCATTCCCAGATATGGAACGTCTCGGAGGGAAAATCCGTAAACTTGCAAAAGAAGTGCGAAAAATCGGGATGTGCGAGAAAAGCAATACCCAAGCGGCGCAAATCCAATATGTGAACTCGGTTATCATGGGAATCGCGCAGTATATCCAGCCTTCCATTTGTTCCAGCGCCTTTCACGCAATCGACCGCAGGGTAAATAATACGGCGTTGGCAGTCTGGAAAAAGATGTTTCCCAAGCAATACAACCAGATGCAGGTCCCGCTAAAAACACTTTGCAACCTCCCCCACCGGCATGAGGGGTATGACAGTACAACATTCGCGGTTGAAATGGAAGGGAAATGGTTTGGCATTACCTACGCTTTTATTTCCCATAGCAATTATGAAAACCGGCCATTTGACCAGAAAATGACCCCTTACACAGCAGACGGGCGGAAACGGTATGTAAACTATCGTTCCAAGCATAAGCCTTTGCCGTGTGACCGTCCATCCATCAATACCCCGGAAGATATTGCACTGTCTGTTTATGCAAAAGGGAAGTACAATTTTGAGTATTTTATGAACCGTGAGTACGCCTACAATCGGGATAAGGGTAAATGCAAGTGTTGCGGCAGGACCTTTTCGGAAGATGTTCCTAAGCGTTGTCATCATGTAAACAATAAACTTCCAATCGAGCGAATCAACAAAGTTCCTAATTTGGCATGGCTATGTGAATCGTGCCACCGCATGGTACACAACAGTCCCATTCCGTCTGGCATGAACGCCAAGACGGTACGCAAAATCGAAAATTACCGCAAGAAATTAAAAATGTGAAATTTGTAAGTGCGCTGTATTCCGTGAGGGTACGGCGGTATTGAAATCAGTAGAAAGTAAATCAACTTGATGGTAGGCCGGGTGCGGTGAAAGCTGCACGCCCGGCGTGAGGTGGGGGAAAACACGGAGATTACTTCAAAGTGTTACCTATCACCATTGTTCCTTTACACGAAAATGCGGAATGTGGCGGGGCTTTCCACCTCCGAGGCGCAGAAGTCCT
>OFFR01000927.1_pt1 | contig 14701 bp, 16 predicted proteins | sample 1521421 | NCBI WGS metagenome assembly OFFR01 (sample SAMEA3504087, study PRJEB24116) | mouse gut metagenome | biome: mouse gut; feature: mouse-associated habitat; material: faeces | place: Denmark | collected 2011 | reverse complement strand
TTCCGCCAGCACATTATGGGGCGCAGAACCAGTCCTTTATACGGTATTTTTCCAATAGGGGCATTGTAAACTTCCAGTACCGCGACAACCCGTACACCATCTATATTGAGGATGTGCGCTGCTATCCACAGGCTTTTGCGGCGGCAGTGACCATGATGGACAGGCTGTTAGATAAGCCGAGGGTGCTTATCGTAGATATCGGCGGGTTTACGGCAGACTACCTGATGATGCGTTCTGGCCGGGCGGATCTGAGTATCTGCGATTCCCTGGAAAACGGAGTGATCCTGCTCTATAACCGGATTCGGACGAAGGCCAATTCAGAATTTGACATCCTGCTGGAAGAAACGGATATTGACGGTATCTTAAAGGACGGTGAGAGCACCTATGCCCCGGAAGTCTCCTCCCTTGTGGAAAAGCTGGCGCAGGATTTTGTAAATGACCTGGCAAACAGCCTGCGGGAGCGTATGCTGGATCTGATGTCCGGCATGGTGGTGTTTGTGGGCGGCGGCGCCATCCTTCTGCGCCGGCAGATCGAAGCTTCCGGGAAGGTGGGAAATGCACTATTTGTGGAGGATATCAATGCCAATGCAAAGGGGTATGAATTTCTCTATAAGATGGAAACGGCAGGCAGGTGAGCTTATGGGTGGAAAGAAAGACCGGGAGCGGTTCAGTATCAAATTTAATGAAAATGATCCGGCCCATGACGCCGTGATACGTCTGCTGGAAAAACAGGGGCCGCGCAGTAAGGCACAATTTCTTGTGAATGCGGTCCTCCACTATATCAACTGCCCGGACACACCGGATATTGCCATTCCCCAGACCATAGACAGGGCGGCAATCGAAGAAATCGTTGCGGAGATTCTTGGCCGTAAGGAAAATGTCAGGCAGACAGAGGATAAAACAGAGATAAAAAGTGAAACTATATGGAAACAGGGCGCTTTCAAGCCGGAGAAGAAGCCGGATGGAGAGTATCCGCCAAAAGAGATGGATCAGGCAACACGAGCACTGATTGCAGATACCATGTCAGCATTTCGGAGTAACTGATTAACATGGGGAGAACTATTTACTTTTTTGTGTTTCACGCACCTCCAAGGCGGAGATAAAGCTGTTGATAATATCTTCGAGATGACGGTATTGTGCGGGATGCAGATTTGAGATTCTGGAAATCAGGGTCCAGTGGTCGCTGGCATTCACTTCTCCGAGAAGCAGGTAATCGGTGCTGATATCCAGTGCGGAACAGACCCGGATGATATTTTCCGGGCGCAGCGCCTTTTTGCCAAGTTCTGCGGAAGAAACGGTCTGAGGGGTGATACCTGCCTTTTCAGACAGTTCTTCCTGTGTCATCCGGAGCTGCTTCCTGCGATGAAGTATCCGGTTTCCAATCTGTTTTAATAAGTCGTCCATCCGTTCACCTCCAAGTATAATGGCTTAATTTTATCTGCTATAGTTTCAATAATTAAGCGATTATGGTTGAGAAAGTTCTTCTATAACATATATAATGTACTTCAGGAGATAGGAATATACGGGAAATGCAGGAGTTGAAATTAAGAATGAGGAAGGAGAATTGGAAATGTCAAATGATATGTGGGTGAAAATGGCTGAGTTCCTGGGCAACTTAAACGGGGAGAATGTGAACAGGGAAAGTTACATCCGCACTCCGGAGTATGAAGAGGCGCTGACTGCCTGGAAAGAAACCGAGCTGGAGTGGGAAGAATTTTTAAAAACCTTATCTGCAGAGCAGCAGAATCAGGCGGAAAAAATGAAAGACTGCCTGGAGGACTTTGCGTCTGTTCAGGAGAGAAGGGCATATATCCAGGGATATGCGGACTGCGTGCAGGTGCTGTTTCATATGGGATTATTAAGGAAAACAGAAGGGTTAAAGTGGCCGGAAAAGATGGAATAAAGCGGAGGTACGGAAGGAATGCTTTGTCTGAATGGTTTGAAGCAGATATAGGACAGGAAAATAATTGCAGGGCGGCAATCGTTTGTGATGGCCGTCCTTTTTGCGGTAAAGGGGAACTTAGGCCGGGATTAACTGCAGGTGCCGACCGGGCAGCTTTTGACCGGGTGTTGGAGGAATTTTGCAGGCGAGTACCGGGGACGGTCACGGTGTCCTATGAACAGACGGACCGCCAGTATGCGGAAAGCAAGACCCAGATCCGTCTGCTGGCCTGGGGCCTGATTCTGTTCATCGGCCTCATAGGAATCCTGAACATTATCAATACAGTTTATACCAATATCCATACCCGGATCACGGAGATCGGCATACAGCGGGCCATGGGTATGAGCGCGGGAAGCCTGTACCGGGTATTTTTGTGGGAAGGGTTCTATTATGGCATCCGTGCGGCGGTGATTGGGTGTATCACCGGATATATCGGCACAGTATTTGTGGAGGCCGGGGCAGCGGATGTCCTGCGGCTGACGGCAGTTCCCGTGGTTCCCATGGCCTGCGCATCACTTTTTGCCATCGGAGCCTGTATCCTGGCAACCTGTATTCCACTCCGGAAGGTCAGCAGGATGAGCATTGTGGATTCCATTGAACTTGTGGAATAAGAACCCGGAGTCTTCTCAAAATCGGTCAACAGGGTGATAATAGGAGTACGTTTTCCGGCTTTTTAACCGCAGAGGGTACAAGAAAGGAGACTGGTATGAGTATTGGTAACGTGAGCGGTGCAGGGATGAATCCGTACCCCCTGCACAAGCAGCAGAAGAAAAGCAGCAGATAAGGGAAGTTTTTCGGCGGGTATGCAGAAAACCGCAAAAGAAAAGGAGACAGCAGAAAAGTCCGGATTATCTCCATGGGAAGGGGATATGGTGGTTTCGCAGACGCCGAGTTATTTTGGGTTTGTATATGACCACAGCCTTTCCGGTAAATCCAAAGAGGAAATGACGATGGACGAATACAAGCAGTGGTTCATGAATGAAATGTCGGTTATGCCTGTCAGTGGCTGGTACCGTTCTACCTGCGTGGGCGGGGCACTGACAATTACTGAGGAATGTTTTGAAAGAATGAAATCAGATCCGGAATGGGAAAAAACAGTATTAGGAATGGTTAGGAAAATGTATTCCGGTACCGGAATCATGGGTTCCAGGATGATTGGCTATCAGGTCATCGGGGCGACACCTGAACAGTGCCATGGCGAAGGGATACCTGTAAAGGACGGTTCACCACTTTCTGCAGACAATGAAAAATCATGGTGGGAGAAACGCCATGAAAGGATGGAAGAACTGATAGGGGAAATAGAGAGTAAGGCAGTGAAAAGGGTACAGGAGAACCGGGCAGCGGTACAGGAGAATTATTTAAAAAACCAGATGGCAAGCAGGCAAAGGTTACAAGCATTTCCTGCAAAGAGCATACAAAATGGGGATGATGCGGTGGTTTTCCAGTCAGAAGGTAGAATCACACGGACCGTAAATGCTTATGAAGAAAACATAAACATATTCAGCGAAAGCGTGTTTGAAAGAGAGAAAATATAAAGATTGCGGACATTTTGAAGAAGGCGGGTGTGGGTAATATGGTCATACATAAAGCGGATGTAGAAGATGTGGATCGGCTGATAGAAGTGCGCAGACAGTTTCAAGAAACAGTAAAAGGTACCCGGGGCAGTGAACTTTTTGCCAAGGCTGTGGAGGGATATCTGCGAAAGCATTTGTCCGTGGGTACATGTGTAGTCTGGTTAGCGGAGGACGAGGGAAAGATTGTTTCCTGTGCTATGCTCTCGCTGGTAGAAGAATTGCCTGTTTTGGAGAACCCCAGCGGACGGGTTGGGTTTCTTCACAATGTATATACCCATCCCCATTACCGCAGGCAGGGTCTGGCTCAGCAGATGGTAGTAAAATGTCTGCAGTCCGCCAAAGAGTGGGGTGCGGGCCGGGTATGTCTGGGCGCTACAAAACAGGGCAGACGGCTTTATGAAAAATTGGGATTTAACTTCCGAAAGGATGAAATGCAACTGGATTTTCCACTTGACTGACTGGAAAAGAAGTGCGTAATTTAATTATGCCGTTCAGTATATGAAAATGGGAGGAGAGATACATGGGAGATACAAATATAAATTATGACGAAAAATTTGGGCTCAGCACATTTCAGAGGGAAATCTGCGCGGAACTGGGAGAGAAATTCTGGAAGGAACTTACAGACGGGCTTACCCTGCCGGACATAGAATCCGAGTGCAGCTGCCAGTGCCGTAACATGTACCTTTTCATAGAGCGGTTTGAGAGGATGGCAGACATAAAAACCGTAGAAAAGATACTCTGCCGGGTAAGGCACGGGCTTCACCCTTCACAGTCTGTCTGGGCGCGTGAAAAATTTCTGAAAATTGGGGACCTGGATGTATTTCTCCAGAAACATCAGGATGATGAAATGAATCATTTTGAGGAACTGAACCGGGAAAAGAAAGATTTTTACGGCCAGGATATAACGGATGAGGTGCTGGAGTTTATCAGGCAGAATCCGTCCATGCTGGCCCCTGTCAGAAAAGGGAATAAGCTGTACTGCATGGCGTTCCCGTGTAATATGAACGAATACCTGAAGACAGCGGATAACAGGATGAAGCGATACCATGCCTGCCACTGTCCTTTTGCAAAGGAATCTATCCTGTCCGATTCTGTGGTTTCTCCAGTGTTGTGCCATTGCAGTCTGGGGCATGTCATGAATTTTACGGAAGCTTTTCTGGGAAGAGAACTGGAGGGGAGGGTCGTGCATTCCGCGTTGAACGGGGATATGACCTGCGAGTATGAAATCACTATACCGGAAGACATCATGGACAGCTTTGTGAGGGAAAGAGAGAAAGAAATGGTTATAAACGGATATTACAATTATTACCGTACTTTTTCCCTCTCTGGCATTGTTGGACTTCAGGAAGGCATGGTGGAATGGATTATGCCGAAGGAGGGGGAAAAAGGCCCTTCCCTGGTTTTTCATGTAAAACTCCATGAGAAATCATGGGAGGAGGAACTGGAGCCGATGATCGAGGGTATCCGGTCGGGGACAGTTCCGCAGCGGTGGATCATTACGCCGGATGCTACACCCTGGAACGTCATTCCGCTGCTGGAATCCAAAGGCTTCCAGAATCTTTCGTCCCAGGCAGAGGGACCAGAGCCGGGAATGCTCCTTCATAAAAATGATTTCCGGCCATACTTTCCCGCGGATGGGGATGTGATATGCAGAAGGGTTCGTACAAAGGAGGATTTCCGGATATGGGTGGATGTGGTAAATACCGCCCTCCACGGATGGGAAATGATTGACGCAGAGCATTATGCTGTCTGGCTTGAAAAAGAGAATCTCCGGTTTTATCTGTGCGAGATGGATGGGAAGCCGGTATCCACGGCCTCCACAATCCGGACAGGGGATACGGCGTCTTTGGAATTTGTTTCCACCATACAGGAATACCGCAGGAGGAAAGCGGCAATTTCGATATGCTCGCAGGCACTGGGGGAGCTTTTTGAAAACGGAGTAAGGGCAGTTACGCTCAGCGGTTCGGAGGAGGCCGTTGAACTTTACAGAAAACTGGGGTTCCATGACTGTTTCCATAACATCATCATGCAGTATGATATCCCTGTATAAGAAAATCAGTAATTGAAAGGATGTGGAGATACTGGAAACCCTGATTATGGCAGGACATCAGTTTTGTCTTGTCGTAACCCAGCTGGATAAATAGATGTGCAATGCTTCTCTGCTGCCAAAATGTGGGGCGCTGCACTACCACAAATGCCAGGTATCTGCTGCGCATGGCGGGAATTCTAAAATAAGAGATATTGATAAAAGGTGGTCTGACAGAGATGAAAAACATGGGAAAGCAAAAACTGTTTATTGCTGCAGGTGTCCTTCTTTTTATAGTGTCCGGATGCGGCAAAAAGGCAGAGGAAAATCAGGAGATACCGCAAAATGCAGAAGTCAGAGAAGAATATTCGGAAAAGGAACAAATGGGAGAAGACCGTGATTCTGATGGGGAATCCATTGCAGAGCTTTATCGTGACATTTATGAACAGGCAGTAGAAATGGGAACGGTTGGAGAGCTGGAAGTGACAAGACGCATAGTTGAACGGATCGGAGAATATGGTTATGCCGTGGTGGACGAAGAAAATCAGATTGACATGGTCGGTTCGGAACAGGTTTTACGCTTTTGCAGATCCGTAGAGGAAGCGCAGGATGACAAACTTACCATAATCGCAGTCACCAGTTCCGGCGGATTTATAAAGTATGACCTTCATACAGCAGAGGGAGCAGTAAATGTAACCAGAGGATATTATCAGTATAGCAATGGGATTCCGAAAAACTTAAGTACCGTAAGCTATCCGGCAGAATCGTGGGAATATACGGAAGAAGGCTACCTGCTGTTTGAGGGAAGTTATTTTTCCGAAAGCTATTATGTGCTTTCCCTCAGTGATGAACCGGAACATACGGCGCTGAGGGTTGAGCCGCTGGATGAAACGTGCAGGGAATTAAACCGACAGTATTTGCTGCCGGTGGGGTATGGGGGAAATAATCTTTTCCTTACGGACTGGAGTGAACAGGATTTTGGGAATCTGGATTTTTATGATTTATTTGACAGGTTCTATCCTGATATCTATGAACAGCCGGTTCCTTTTACGCCGGATGATGATTTAGACGCCGGAGCCGTTTACAGGATACCGGCAGATGTATTTGAACATGTCATTGAGCGTCATTTGCAAATTGATCACGAGGAGCTGCATAGGAAGGCCGCCTATATCCCGGAGGATCAGACTTATGAATACAGGTCGAGAGGGTTTTATGAGGTTGAATATCCGGATATCCCATATCCGGAGGTGGTCAGTTATACGGAAAATGATGACGGAACGTTAGCTTTGACTGTGAATGCCGTATACCCGGAGGAAAACACCTCCAGGGTGTATACCCACAAAACCGTGGTCCGTTCCCTTGACGATGGAGGTTTTCAGTATGTATCCAATCAGATTATTTTTCCGGAGGGCGGCTGTGAGCTGTGGTGGCATTCGGACCGGCTGACAGAGGACCAGTGGAAGGAAGTATATGGAGGGGATGATTAGTTGGAAGATTTAAAGCGGTTGTTCAGAAAGGGGAGTTTCCTGCTTATCCTGTTATGTTTGGCAGTGGCAGCCGGGAGCTTTTTTACAGGCTTTAAGGAGGACAAAGGCCGAAAGCAGCCGGAGGAATCCTGGGAACCGGCTATGGAGATTTCCGGCAGCGCTGCCACAGGCAATACCGGGGCAGGAGACAATGGGAAAGAACCACAGGAATCTCTGTCATCACCATATTTTTTAGAAGAGCCGGACAGCCTGCTCAGTGAAGCTGAAGAAAAAGAACTGGAAAACAGTGCCCTGTCGGCTGCCTTGGAGGTGCAGGAGGTATACAGGTATGCAGCAATAGAGGAGGATGCGCCCTATACTTATACGGTCAGGGATTTCTCCAGGGAGCAGAGGAACCGGGTAGTATCCATGCTGGGAGAGGCCGGATATGTAAGCGTTACTGACGGGGCAAATATGGAAAACCATAACAGTGTCCGGGACTTTTATTCTGCTTATTTAAAAGGGCAGGACAGCCTGGTTACTATTTTTGACGTGAATCTGGATGGGCTGATCGGTGCTTATACATTTATACACAGGAGAGGAAACCTGCAGACCTTTTATGTACAGATCGGATGGAGGGAAGGGGCGTACCGGAAATCATATCAACTGCTGTCAGTGATATTGCGGAGATAAAACTGACAGAAAAGGGATATTTCATTTACGCCTATACGGTACAGCTCTATCATTCCAGCCTGCGCCAGTTCTGGCGGGCAGCCCCGCTTTCTGACCGGTGCAGGGAGTTGACAGAAAAATATCTGGACGGACTTAGCTATGTCAATTACAATGTCCTTGTAACGGACTGGGACAGCAGCAACGTGGAGGATATCCTGATGCCATGTATGTTTGAGGACCTGTACCGCATGGATACGGGAGAGATTCTGCGGCCGGAAAACGGGGAGATACCTGCAGAGGTATATGAACGGATCATGACCACGTATTTTCCAGTCACAAAGGAACGGATAAGGGAGATATGCGGTTACCGCGCAGACACAGACAGCTATCCGTATGAAATGATCTTTTCCAGCCCGTATCCGCCTTTTGGGGAAGTGGTGGGGGATAAGGAGAACCCGGACGGAACGCTGACCCTCTTTGTAGATGGGGTATGGCCGGATTATAACTCCGACTGTGCGTTTACCAACATCATAACCGTCCAGCCCTTTGATGATGGAACATTCCGTTATTTATCCAATTCCATAGAGAAAAAGGAGCTGGAGATTCCCGGCGTATACGATATGAAATAAAGGAAGGATTTCCATGGAAATATATATCCAGACTATTATCATAGTGATGACAGGGTTTTTGTGTGCCTGTGGAGGAAAAGAACCAGAGGATTTTTCACTGTCCGGCGCCAGGGAAGGCAGGGAAGAACTTCGGCAGTGGGCTGTGTTTGATGAAGGGCGTCAAGTCTACCGATGGGAGAGACTGGGGTGCGGAAATTACGCACCCAGTTTCTTCGGTACTTCTGTTCCCGAGGTGACACAGATCAGGGAAAATGAAGATGGAACATTTACCCTGACTGTGGATGCAGTATGCCAGATGATTCTGTGCGATGATGCGGTCATAACCCATGAGCTTACAGTCAGATGATTAGAGAACGGCGGTATCCAGTATCTGGGCAATCAGATACTGGATGATGGAATGCTAAATATTTCGGAGTATCAGTACCGGACAGGAATCAGCATTCAATCATAATTCATTGATTGTGACGGTAATCGCCATATTGCATATCCTTTTGGCCGGAGCGTATACTGCGATTAGAGCAGAGAAAACAACAAAAACAATCACGATTCCAATTAGTGCTCCAGACAGCCGCCACTCCACTCCCAAATGGCGGGTAATCAGTCCAATATACAGAAAACGGCTCAGGGGAATCCCGATTCCGAAACCGGCAATCAGGCCGGAAACAGCGTAGGTGAAAGCCTCTGCAGCAATCATCCGGGTAAGCTGCCTTCCATCCATACCCACGGCCCGCATGGCCCCGTACTGTTTTGTCCTCGCAGACACACTCATGGAAATACTGTTAATGATATTAAACAAGGTAATGATTCCGATGATCGCAAGGAATCCATAAGTGATCATCCGGGTTGCCAGATAAGTGGCATTGTTCTGCTGATTGTATTCCCGCAGGTCGCTGACAATCACCTGGCTGTTTTCAAAGTCTCTGATTTGTGCCACGGTTTCTTCCGTGGCATTCCTCCCAAGCTGCACGCCGATTAAACAATACTTTTCCGGTTCCATCAATCGATCATAGGTCTTCTGGGAACAGATTAAAATCTGGCTGTCGCCAAACAGCCCCTGGGACAGGATACAGGAAATCTCAATCTCTGTGCTGCCTATCTTAACAATATCGCCCACCTTTAACGGGTTATCCTTATTAAAAACCGTTGCCGCTTTGTTACTGTTTCCATAAATTTCTGACAAATCCCCCTGCACAACGCTTTCTTTTGCATACTCCAGCAGAGTCTCGTCATAGGATACCACATTGATATGGTCGATTCCCTCCCTCAAGGACACTGCCGGAATATTGTCTCTGTAGTTACATCCGTAGACATTGGAGACCCCTTCCATTTTCCTGATTTCGTCAACCAGTTCACGATCCAGTATCTTTGCATTGGCATACCCGTTCAGCGCCAGATCCGCGGTCGTAACGGACTGGGAAGGCATCAGCAGCTTTGCAAAGTCCAAAAGCACCGAAAAAGAAAGCAGCAAAATAATACCGAGCGCAAAGGACGCCGTCATGAAAAACCATCCTTTTCTGACCGCCACCGCATGATGGATACCCAGAGAGGATTCGATTTTTAGAAAGCCTGTTCTTGCGGCCCGGCGGACTGCCGGCGTATTTCCTGCATTGCCGGAAACCGCAGATACAGGGGAAACTTTTGCCGCCCGTCTGGCCGGGGACTCTGCCGACAGGAGAACGGTTATGATTCCTACCATGGCTCCGCAGATAAGGCCCACAGAACTTACTTTGAACACCGGCATAGTATCCCATTCACCGCCTATGCCGTAGCGGAGCATCCCGCCGGGTTTCCCGTTCTTCTCGAAGACGGTGGGTTTGTAGCCCTTCTCCGCCAGATAGTAAGCGCAGCTCAGACCCGCCGGGCCCGCGCCGATGATGGCGATCTTCTCCTCGAAGCCGCCCAGCAGCTTGGGGACCACACGGTCGGGGATAAAGCGGCGCTCCGCGTTCAGGTCCTGCTGGGCGATGAACCGCTTCACCTCGTCGATGGCCACCGCCTGGTCCACGGTGCCCCGGGTGCAGGCGTCCTCGCACCGGCGGTTGCACACCCGGCCGCAGACGGCAGGGAAAGGATTCTCGCGCTTGATGAGCTGGAGGGCTTCCCGGTACTTGCCCTGAGCGGCGAATTTCAGATAGCCCTGGACGGCGATGTGGGCAGGGCAGGCGGTCTTGCAGGGGGAGGTGGCGGTATCGTAGCAGTTGATACGGTTCTTATCCCGGTAGTCGATGGTCCACTTCTCCGGGCCCCATCTGGTTTCATCGGGAAGCTCCTGCCGGGGATACTGGACGGGGCCGTCTTTGGTACACAGCTTCTGGCCCAGCTTCACCGCGCCGGCGGGACAGACCTCCACGCACCGGCCGCAGGCCACGCAGTTCTCCGGCTCCACCTTGGCAACATAGGCCGAACGGCTCATGTTGGGGGTGTTGTACAGCTGGGAGGTCCGCAGGGCGTTGCACACGTTCACGTTGCAGTTGCAGATGGCGAAGATCTTCTGCTCGCCGTCGATGTTGGTGATCTGGTGGACGAAGCCGTTGTCCTCCGCCTTTTGCAGGATCTCCATTACCTCATCATAGGTAATGTACCGCCCGCCCTTGCCGGTCTCCACCACGTAGTCGGCCATGTCGCCCACGGCGATGCACCAGCCCTCGGGATCGTCGCCGCAGCCCTCGCCCAGTTTGGCCCGGCTGGCCCGGCAGGAGCAGGGGGAGGCGGCGTACTTGCCCTCGTACTTCTTCAGCCAGTGGGAGATATGTTCCACGCCGGCAGTCTGGTTCTCAGTTTCGATGGCCTTTTCCACGGGGATGACGTGCATCCCGATGCCCGCCCCTCCGGGGGGCACCATGGGGGTGATCTTCTCCAGGGGCAGGAAGGTCATCCGCTCGAAGAAGGCGGCAACCTCCGGATGCTCCTCAATCTGCTCCATGCGCATATTGAAGAACTCCGCGCTGCCGGGGACGAACTGGGGCAGGATCCAGCGCTTCTCGTGGCTGGGATTCTTCCCGTCCAGATTCTCCCAATTGTATTCCAGCAGGCCGATGAGGCTCATGTCCGCCAGCAGCTTTTCCAGCTTTCCGGCTTCCAGGCCGGTGAGCTTCTGGAGCTGGGCAAAGGTCTTGGGCTTCCGGACCCCCATTTTCAGGGCCACGTCCGCCATCTCGTCGGTGACCAGCCCGGCCAGGCCCCAGTACTCCGGGTCGTTTCCGGTGACGCCGCCCAGTTTGGCGGGGACCCGGTCGGTAATCATCCGGCCCAGCTTGACGATCTTCTCCCGGGGCTGGTCCGTGCGGGGGATCTTGAAGGAGAGTTTGCTCTCATCCAGAGGCATGTTGGATCGGGTCTGCTTTCCCATGTTCGTTTTCCTCCTTTATTCCACGCGTATGCACACTTTTCACTGCTCTGTTCCGCACTCGTTTCCCGGCCGTCCCGTCCGCGCAGGGGGGAAACGGGGCGATCGGTTCTCTCTTGCCATATCGTTTATTTTATGATATTTTAGAGAGGAAGTAAAGGACTATCCTTTGGCTATTCTTCATAAAGATGGACGGTCAAAATTTAAGGTCGTGGTCAGACCAGAAGGAGGCCCCCGTGGAATTTAAGGAGATCGTCGCGCCCTCCATCCGGGAGCTGTTCGTGCAGCAGGTGGTGGGGATGATCCTCTCCGGGCAGCTGCGCCCCGGGGACCGCCTGCCCACGGAGCGGGAGCTGGCGGATAATATGAAGATCAGCAAGACCGCCGTACATGAGGGTGTCCGGGAGCTGCACAGACTGGGGTTTCTGGATGTGACCAGCCGCCGGGGCGTATCCGTGGCGGACTACGCCCAGACGGGGACGGTGGATACCCTTCTGGCTATCATGCACTACCACGGCGGACAGCTGGACGCCAAGACCTGCCGCAGTATTTTACAGGTCCGCTACTATCTGGAGGGGCCCGCCTTCCGCGGGCTGGCGTCCAGCCATACGGAGGAGGATCTGGAGAAGCTGGAGGAGCTGTACCGGCAGGCGGAGGAGGCGTCCGGAGAGGGCGTTTACCGATCCAGGCAGGCGCTGTTCCGCTATCACCGCACGGTTGCCTTTCTCAGCGGCAACTCCATCACTCCGCTGATCCTCAACGCTTTTTCGCCGGTGAGTCTGGAGTTCTGGCGGGAGTATATCGAGGTCTTCGGTACGGCGTCCTGTCTGGAGCGGCTGCGGGGCTTTACGGACCATATCCGCCGGGAAGAGGGCGAGGAGGCCGTGGAGCTTTTCCGGGAGGGACTGGAGGAATTCGAGCGGCGGACCGAGCGGACGGGGTTTATGCGCACAAATTAAGGATTTATCTATGGAATTTCCGGTGGATTCATGGTATACTAATAAAACTTATAGAGAAAGAGGGGGTCCGGTATGGATCTGATTGAAAAAAAGATATCCAGTGAGGAAATTTTTAACGGCCGCATCCTCCATGTCCGGCGGGACACTGTCCGCCTGCCCAACGGGGGCGAGTCCTTCCGGGAGGTAGTAGATCACCCGGGCGGCGTGTGCGTGCTGGCCCTGGACAGCCAGAACAGGGCGCTGCTGGTGAGCCAGTTCCGGTATCCCTACGAGGAGGTCCTGCGGGAGCTTCCGGCGGGAAAACTGGAGTATGGAGAGGATCCCCGGGAGGCCGCCATCCGGGAGCTGAAGGAGGAGACCGGCGCTGTGGCCGGAGAATTCCGCTCTCTGGGAGAGCTGTATCCGTCCCCCGGTTACTGCGGGGAGATCATCCGGATGTATCTGGCCCGGGATCTGACCTTCGGGGAGACCCATCTGGACGAGGACGAGTTTCTGGATCTGGAGCGGATCCCCTTCGACCGGCTGACGGAGCAGGTGCTTTCCGGTGAGATCAGGGACGCCAAGACCATCGCCGCCGTACTGAAGGGCAAGCTGCTGCTGGGCCTCTGAGCGGACCGCCTCTCTGGCGGGGGCGGCAAAGGAGAAGATATGGAAGAGAAAAAAAGAGTCCTCATCGTGGAGGACGAGAAGAACATCGTGGACATTCTCCGCTTCAACCTCCAGCGAGAGGGCTACCAGACCCGGGAGGCCTACGACGGGGAGGACGAGAGCATCCGCCGGGTGTTCAAGGCGGAGGACGGCTATGTGCTGGAGCTGGAGACCGCCGGATACGCCGGGCCCATGATGCTGTGGGTGGGCGTCACCAACGAGGGCCGGGTGTCCGGCCTGACGGTGCGGGACCACGGGGAAACCTTTGGCCTGGGCCGGGGGGCCCAGACCGACGCCTCCTTCCTGCTGCAATTCCTGCACACCTCCGGGGAGGCCGCCGTGGGTGAGGACATCGACGCCCTCACCGGGGCCACTGTCACCAGCAAGGCGGTGACGCGGGCGGTAAACTCCGCCGCCGCCTTTGTCACCGGCGCGGACGTTTCCTCCGGCGCCACGGAATGGGAGGGCTGAGATGAAGCATAATCCGTTGAAGCGCAGCGTGGCGCTGTCCGCCGTGGTGGGCTTGGCCTGCCTGGGGCTGATGCTGGCCGGGACGCTGGCCCCCATGGCCATCCTGCCCAAGCTGGATCTGACTATGATGCTTGCCCTGAGCGTGACCGCCCTGGCGGTGGACGCCTACTGGTCGCCTGAGCGTAAGCTGTCCTGGCCCGCGCTGGCGGCGAATACTGTGCTGGGTGGGGCGGCCTTCGCCCTGCTGCCCTGGTGCGCCGGGGGGACGGGGGATGTCCCCGTCTGGGTGCTGGGGCTGGCGGGGTTCGGGATTGCCTGCCTGCTCTACACCGCGGCCCTGGAGCGCATTGCCACCGGGCCGAGGGCCCCGCTGGCCCCTGTGGGCACAGCCTTCATGCTCTATCTGGCGGGGCAGTGCCTGAGCGGGCTGCTGTAGTGCGCGCTCCCGGCGCAAAATAGAAAAAGCTGGCAAGCTCCTGGGCCGGATCGGCCGGGCTCAGGCGCTTGCCGGCTTTCCTTTTTGTGCCAGGCAGGGCGTTTCGCACAGGAGGGATGCGCTGTGCCGCGATTCTTTTGTGGGATCGGCCAAATAGAATGGTGCTTCCTTTTGCGGAAAATTTATGATATACTGCCTAAAAAGGTCTTTCGTTTTCGCCTCGCCGCACGTCAAGCCGGCGTACAGGGAACGAGCGGCTTTTTGTGCTGTTTATCGGCAGATATCATCCAGAAAAGGAGCGACGGAGACGTGACGGGAAAGCACGCGGAGCCCCAGGGCGGACGGGGGATAAAACGGAGCCTGAACAGGAGGATTTTGAGGAATACTACCCTTAATATCCTGATTTTGGTGGCCATATGCTGTACCTTTATGGCCCTTTCCATGCAGTCACTCACCAACAATATCTTGTTGGACAGCCTTCAGCCGATGGCCCGGCAGTCGGCCAAGACGGTGGAGGCCAACATCCATATGC
>OFFR01000919.1_pt1 | contig 14804 bp, 9 predicted proteins | sample 1521421 | NCBI WGS metagenome assembly OFFR01 (sample SAMEA3504087, study PRJEB24116) | mouse gut metagenome | biome: mouse gut; feature: mouse-associated habitat; material: faeces | place: Denmark | collected 2011 | reverse complement strand
TTATAGAAGCCAGCCATAAATAGAATCGGTCTGTCCTCTCTGAAAAATGTTACCTTATTTTTATCAGAATCCCACTCGTAAAAATGCTTTGCCGGGATAATGCAGCGTCTGTGCCGCACACTGTCACAGAATGTCCTTCGTTCTAACGCAGTCTCCGCCCTGGCATTGATCAACAGCCCTTTCTTCTGATACTGCGGAAATCCCCAGTGCATTTCTTTCAGTTCAAATGCCGGTGCATTTGGAGTTACCAAGTCCGGCGCTAACGGCTCTTTCTGCCGGCTATGCAATCTATATCACCTGCTTTCATCTTATCCAATTTATATCTTTTTCACAAACTTCTCTAATCCAGGTAATTTCCTGAATCCGCCTGTTCCTCCTGGCAATTTAATCATATTGTATGTAATCATGCCGCGAAAATCAACTGTAGATTATTCCAACTACAGAACCTGCCACTGGCAGCTTCCTCCGTATGCTGTGGAAAGTAAAAATTCCGGGCAGAGGATTCACCCCGGCCGGAATTTTACTTTTACAGCCCTGCGCTCTTTAGCAGTTCCGTCAGATGCATACATTTTGTTCCAGTTGCTGTACTTCCCTGTAATACGGTTTCAGAATGATTTCCGCCTTCTCCAGAAAATCGCTTTCACCTATGCTTTCCTGATAGACCTCCCACAATACTTTATGTAGATTCTCCATTCGAGTTCCATAACAATGTCTCTCTAACATTTTCATAAAGGGAAGCACCATTGTCTTACGGAAATCTTTTCCCTGACGCAGGTTGTCGCCTTCCAGACCATATACCTCCTGGATGCACTCCAGCACAACATCATAATCTGCCTCAAACCTCATAAATACCTGATCCATTGACCTCTCCATCTCACAAATACCTGGCCATCTCTCTTACATCCGCACAATCAGTCCGTCAAGGCTCATCCGGGGCAGTCCTGCCAGATACCATTCATCCCCCATCTCAATCCTGGCCGGAACCCAGGCATTATCCACCTTCAGGTCGAAGCAGTCTCCACAATGCAGTCCGCCATAGAACGAATCCAGACCAAACCGGATATCATACCGTCCGCTTTCTTTGTCATAGAACAATGCTCCTTCTCTTTTTTCACTCATAACGCTATTACCTCCTCTAAAAATTTTGCTTTCATATAAGTAATAGTGTCATTTTTTCTGAGATTGGAAAATTTCCGGATTTTTTTCAAAATATTTTTTCCGGTAGCGGTAAAAAGTAGTGTGAGATAAGCCCAACTCACGCTTCAAGTCAGCCTGTGTGATCTCACCTGCAGTCACTCTTTGGTATGCTTTGGCAAAGTCCTCTTCTTTGATCGCTGGCGGTCGTCCATAGTCACTCCATTCTCCACGGAGCTTCTTCATGGCGATACCTTCACGCTGGCGCTTCTCCTTTTTCTGGATTTCGCTTTCACTAATGGAGGCGTAAAGCTCCAGCATCATGTTATTTATTGTCTCCATCATCAGAAGCGCCATGGAATTATCCATCTTAGACAGATCCATCAGTGTTGTCGGAAGTTCCAGCACCATCAGCCGTATGTCCATCTCTTGAATCCTTCGGATTTGCTTCATTGTATCCCGTTTATTTCTGCCTAACCTGTCCAATTCTGCCACAATCATGATATCGCCTTTTCGCAAAACATCATCCATAAGAACCGTATACCTCGGCCTGTTAAAATTCTTCCCCGTCTGCTGATCCGTAAAGATGTTCACCAAATCCATATCGTGTTCCTTGCAAAACTCTTGAATTTCACAAATCCCTCTATCAAGGTGTTGGTCCTTTGTACTTACTCTGTGATATCCGTATACAGCCATATCCGCTATCCTCCTTCTGAAAAGCGTGCCAAAATGTTCACACTTTTTCCGGCATATGCCAAAAGCCGTCATGTATACATTTTGGTACAGGATTTCCGCCTGTTTTTTGCTATGCCAAAAAGTTTGCTTTTTGGTATATATTATCTATACTTTTTACTCTCAAAATAGCAACTACTCCCAGAGAATTTTATTCCCCTGGGAGTAGTTCAAATTTATAGCCAATATCACGTACTGTATGAATGTATTTCGGATATCGTGAATTTAATTCTATTTTCTTTCTAACTTGGCTGATACAGCACATTACAGAATTCTTGCAATTAACAGGTTCTTCACCCCACACAAATCTATACAGTTCATCATATGTAAATACCCATCCCGGATGTTTGACGAGAAAGTACAATAAATTAAACTCTCTGGTTGACAAATCTATTTTTTTGTCATCTATTGTAACTCTCCGACATTTTAAATCTATAACCAATTTTCCGTGTTTCAAAACAGGATAGTTAAAACTGTCTTCAACCAAATTATCACCTCCCTCCATCTTTTAATTCTATTTTTGTTTCTTATAATTAACTCCCCATTCTTATCAAAACCCGACATATATTAGCCGCATTTCTTACAAGCTCACCTCTGTTGATTTTTCCAGCATTTATCCCTTCCATAGTATTATCACCCTTACTGTTGCTCAATGAATCTTCGACTACCATATACAAATCATTCTGCGCTTGTATCATAACAGTTGTATTTTTTTCACTGGCAGGATTTCCCTCTTCATTCATCCGTGACCACCAGTCTGTCATAACAAGGCCGTCGTATCCCCATTCTTTTCTTAGGACAGTCGTTAAAAGATCATAATTGCCTGCTGTCCAAATCCCATTGATTGGTCCATAGGTACTCATAATTGCCTGTGGCTTGGATTCTTCCAATGCAATTTGAAAACCTTTTAAATAAATTTCTCTCAAAGCCCTCTCAGATACAACACAATTACAATCTGTCCTTGCTGTCTCCTGATTGTTGGCTGCAAAATGTTTTAGAGTTCCAGACATACCAGATCTTCCAATTCCTCTAATCTGTGCAGCAGCCATTTTTCCTGAAAGCAGCGGATCTTCTGAGAAATATTCAAAATTTCTTCCCCCAAGCGGATGCCGATGGATATTCATTCCCGGCCCCAAAAGAAACTCTATTTTATTTTCCGCCAACTCTTTCCCCATCCAGATAAATAATTCCTCTACCAGCGGAATATTGAACGTACATGCCAATGCTGTTCCAATTGGTATACTGAATGCCTGATGGCCGTCATCCCGCCGAATTCCCGATGGACCGTCCGCACAACAGCCAACAGGAATCCCATAGCCTTTCAATGTATCCGTTACCCCTCCAAACGCTGCCGCTGTTCCTGATGTTACCTTGGGCGATCTCATCCCTTCCCCCCGTACTAAGCAGGCTAGATCCTCATCCAGAATCTGTGAAAGAAATTCTTCCATTGTCACTTTCAAACTTTTTACATCTTCTAATTTCCATCCTTTGTCACCAAGAAATCTTTCTGCTACAGGCTGATTCTCCCGAATTCTCTTCTGCAGATTCACCGTTCTTGTAGGAACACTTTCATAATCACATGAATATCCATGTTCATTTAAAATCGGCTTTATTCTTTTAAAACTTTTAATAGGTGCAAGCACTTCCTCCAATTGTTTTATGATTTTTGTTTCAGGCAATGTGATATCTCCGACCTTTTCAACATTTTGACTGCTGTTCCCCACATAAAAAGTATACGTTCCCTTTTCAATCACCCATGCTGATTTATGTCCAGATTTCCCACTGTCATCATAAGAGCTCATCTGTTCTCTGGTAATAAAAAAATTTATTGTTTGATAGTCACCGGGTTGCAGCATCTCTGTCTTTACAAATCCTGCCAATTCCTTTCTGGGATTTCCTAACTTCCCCTGCGGTTTCTCTACATATACTTGCAGAACCTCTTTTCCCTCTTTACTTCCAACATTTTTTACACAGACTTCTATGCTCACATCACCGTTCACATCAAACATCTGAGAATCCATCATCTGCCACTCGAATTTTGTATAAGATAATCCGAATCCAAAAGGATATAAAATCTTATCTGGGGCAAATGTTTCAAAATACCGATATCCAACATAAATATCCTCCTGATACACATTTTCCTTTTTATCACCAAAATTCGAGTCCGATGGATAATCTGAAAGAGAAGAGGCTATGGAGTCGCTCAGCTTACCACAGGGATTTACACGTCCAAGTAAAATATCTGCCGCTGCATTTCCACCTTCCATGCCGCCTTGCCATATATACAGCACAGACGAAGGCTGGTAGGTTTCTACCCAGCTCATATCTATAATATTTGCAGTATTTAATACAACGATTGTTTTTGGAAAATACTCTGTCACCTTTCGTATAAGATCTTCTTCTACTTCACTTAAATACCAGCTTCCTCTTTCCGGCAGACTATCTCTTTCTTCTCCTGCAGTTCTTCCTATCACAATGAGAGCAGAAGTATTTTTTCCTGCTGCTTCTGCCACCATGCTTTCAGATACCGGCATTTCTTCCTGCGCCCATGGCTCAACATACCAAAAATCTTTTTCTATAAAAGTCCTGTCAAATGGATGATTTTTTAACCATTCTCTATAGATATTTTCAACTGTCTGATCAATACTGCATTGTCCTGATTCCTTCAATGCGTCCAATACATTTGTTTCATAAGGAACATTTACCATCCCGCCAGATCCAGTTCCGCTGCGATAGTAATGAAACTGTATTCGCCCAAAAACTGCAACTTTTTCGCCTGCTGCAAGCGGTAATGCATCGTTTTCGTTGCGGAGTAAAACTGCACTTTCCGCCGCTGCAAGCCGCGCTGTTTTTGCATATCCATTCCAATCCATTATTTACCCTCCATCCTATGAGATTGATACTTTAAATGATTTTTGAGATTCATCCAATAACTGATATTTCCAGTGTTTCCTTTCCAGATTTTTTGTATGAATCAGTATTTCCTTACCTCTTCGGTCTATTCGTATTTCCGCACACTTATTTCCATGTATGTCCACCAGATATTCTTGCAACGAGATACCATCTGTAAGGCTTGAAATATATAAGATAATCTGATCCGTATAATCATAAACCGTATCAATGTCATTAGTCCCTACAACTAATACGGAATCCGGGCGAACAAAAAGAGGCAGAGAAAAATAATCATAAGTTTCTTTTACCCATCTTTCTCCATTTAATGTTCTCCCGTCTAACAGATGAACCCACTTTCCCTTTGGAAGGTAATATTCCACCTCTTTACTGGCTTTGAAAACCGGCGCCACAAGCAGGCTGTTTCCCAACATATACTGCTTATCCAGTACTTCACAGGTACGATCATCTGCAAATTCCACAAACATAGGACGCATAACTGGAGTCCCTGTTTCATGGGCTTCGACAGCCATTCGATATAGATATGGCATCAATCTGCATTTCAAATTTGCAAATTGCTTTAATACTGTACAGGCTTCCTCATCAAAAGCCCACGGGACCCTGTATGAAGTAGATCCATGCAGCCTGCTGTGGCTGCATAATAATCCAAAAGCACACCAGCGCTTATAAATATCAGCCGGAGCAGTATTTTCAAATCCACCGATATCATGGCTCCAGAATCCAAATCCACAGCATGCCAATGAAAGTCCGCTTCTTAAGGTCTCTGCCATGGATGGAAATGATGCGGAACAATCCCCGCCCCAGTGTACTGGGAATTGCTGTCCTCCGGTTGTCGCTGAACGCGCAAAAAGGACTGCTTCCCCTTCCCCTCTTTTTTCCTTTAAAAGCGAAAATACAGTCTGATTATAGAGGAACGTATAATAATTATGCATTTTTACCGGATCTGCGCCATTATAATACATAATATCCTTTACAGGAATCCGCTCTCCAAAATCCGTTTTAAAACAATCTACGCCCATATCCAAAAGCACTTCCAATTTATTTCGATACCATTCGGCTGCTTTCGGGTTCGTAAAATCTACAATAGCCATTCCCGCCTGCCACATATCTGTCTGCCAGATATCCCCGTTTACTTTCTTTAGAAAATATCCATTTTCTTTTCCTTCCTGAAATAACGCTGATTTTTGTGCAATATACGGATTAATCCAGACACAGATTTTAAGCCCCTTATCATGATAACGTTTCAGCATTTCTTCCGGATCGGGAAATGTTTTTTTATCCCATGTAAAATTACACCATTCAAACGCTTCCATCCAATAACAGTCAAAATGAAATACCTGCAAAGGAATTTCCCTGTCTTTCATTCCTTGAATGAATTTAGACGTAGTATTCTCATCATATTCTGTTGTAAAGGATGTTGACAGCCATAATCCAAATGACCATGCAGGAGGAAGCGTCGGTTTTCCCGTTAAATCTGTATACTTCTGAATCGTACTCTTTGGTGTACTGCCATTAATGATATAATAAGATAATTTTTCTTCTTTGACCGAAAACTGTACCCGTTCAACCTTTTCACTGGCCACTTCATAAGAAATATCACCTTCATTGTCAACCAATACGCCATATCCTTTATTTGTCAGATAAAATGGAATATTCTTATATGCAATTTGGCTGGATGTTCCGCCATCCTCATTCCACATGTCTATGGTCTGTCCATTCTTTACATAGGGCGTAAATCTTTCTCCAAACCCATATATCATTTCATCAACGTCTATCGCTAGCTGCTCTACCACGTAACCGGTATCTACGCCTCTTGTATCAAGCATATAAGCCATATTCCTGTAACCCGTATGCGTCAGTTCCCGTTCTCCGTCATAAAAGCTAAGCTTCCATGCCTTCGCTCTCTTATCGATTACTGCATGAGTATGTCCGCTGGAGAATATAAGCGTTTCTTCTGTTTCATCCACTGTCACTAATGGGTTTTCCTCTTTTACCATTACATATGGAAAACGCTCCTGTGTTCCGTCAAAATGAGAAATTGTTACTTTAATTACATCTTCCATCGGTGATGATAATTGAACGGTAAGCATGCCAAGATTTAAGCACGCCCCTCTGTCTGTAACGTGCTTTCCCGGCGCAAACACGGTAAGCGTGTGCCCATCAAACTGATGAGAAAAATATTCTGTGGCATATAATGGCTCTACCCCTTTCTTTACAACCCAGTATCCATCCGTAAATTTCATCCTATCCCTCCATAGATTTTTATATAAAAAGCTCCCGGCGGCTTTCATCCTTTCTGCCGTCAGGAGCTTTCTGCCTGCTCTTACAGTTGACTTCCAGTAAAGTGACTGCCTTGTTTTGTAAGGCTATAATTTACAGAAGTACCATCATAAAACTCAATTACGAGTTTATATGTATCATCTGTTATGGCATCATTATACCAATTCATCAGTAATAATTCACCGTCTCTATAATTTGCTATGAATTCTCCGCCATCCTGAAGATAAATGCTCGCCCAGGAATTTGCGTGTTTTACATTGTTGTTAGAGTCATAAGAGGTAATCCTTCTTACCTTTTTTCCCTGAAAATCAGAAGGAATTATTGCTACCGGATATGTTGCCGTTCCATCTGTATCATAGTATGACATATAACCGTCATCTGACCGGACATCTGCAGAAATATCCTCTAATGCAGGTGTATTTCCTGTATAATTAATCAGCTCATGCCAGTCAGCTCCGGCCGAAAATTTAAACGAAAGATCCGCAATCTGACCATAAGATTCTTTCGGCAAACCGGCTATATATGTTCCTTTCAAAACTACCGTTTCATCTACATATGTATAATCAACATTTTCAACTAACTGCTGATCTCCATTATAGATTCCTTCAAATGTATTTCCATTAAGAGTTAAAGGAATCTCTATATCATTATTAATATTGCTGTCTGATACAAATAACTCGTCCAATCCTGTAGCATATGAACATCTTTCCTTCATACAGGCAGAAAATGCGTTACCCCATATTTTATTTGTGTATTCAAATGTATTGCGGTCTATGATATTGCCGCATTCCCACAACATTAAATTAATTCCGCCTAATTCACGTGCCCGATAGTTCATATAGTCAATAAACTTAACTACTTCTCCATCCTCCAGGGCATTTTTATAACCCATGTTAAACAGGCCATATTCACCAACAATTACACCTATTCCGTTATCTACAAATGCTTCTTTCAGACAATCATAGAATTTATCTACGGTCTGCCTAGCTGTACTGCCATTATATGTTTCATCAAACATTGAGACACCGCAATTAACAGTATAAGCATATAATTCCGTCGAATAATAATGTACTGTAGCAAGGACGTTTTCATCATTCAGTCCTTTGAGATAATCAGCCAGGAAATCACTGTACACCAGGTTATGGTTTGTAGAGGTCGTTGGAAATACCAACATCCTTGTCGCATTATTTCCTCCGGAGTTGCGAACAATATCATAAAATGCTTCGCTTAATTTTTTTACTCTCTGATTCTGACTGTTTTCATCTCCATCTATGAAATATACCTCATTGATAGATTCAAACATAACTTTATCATTATAATCTTTGAATCTATCCGCTAACTGCCTCCACAAAGCACAGAATCTTTTATATTCTTCTGCATTTACATCACCACCCCATGCATTCAACCATTCGGACGAATCATGATGAAGATTCACCATTACATATAGTCCTGAATTTAATGCATAATTTACTGCCGCTTCATACCGGTCTAAATAAGCTTTCGTGATCTTATAATCAGAATCTGTACGGGTAAATGCTGTAAACGGAATACGGATACTATCATAGCCTTTAGCCTTAATATCGTCCATATATGCCTGTGTGACAACTGGATTCCCCCATGCCGTTTCATCATCAATTTCCGAATGATTTACCCTGTCAAATGCATCAAACGTATTGCCAAGATTAATTCCGGAACCCAATGCTTCGGCATATAACTGTGACTTGGTTTTGTTTTGTTCCTCAGCATTCGCATGAATCGTCGGCAATACTGTCAATGTCATTGCAGTGCATAAAACAGCAGATACGACTTTAGTTAAAAATTTCTTCATAGAGTGCTCCCTCCTTTTATTATTTGGGTAAATTATACAATTTTTAAACTTGATTGAATAGTTGGATTTTTTCTCAACCTTCCTTTTACGTATGATAGATATTTACTTATTAATCTTCAATAACACAAAGACCCCTCTTTGCTCTATTTCTATAGAATTACCCGTCTTATACTCTTTACCAGTCAACAAGTCTGTATAATCATCGTTTAAAGTGATCTGTTTGTTTTCTTTATTATGATTCATTAGAAAGAGAATTTTCCTATCGTCTCTTACCCGTATTGTTGCCTCCACTCCTTTCGGTGTGATCATCGTTTCTGTAATCTTTGCTTCTGTAAAAATATCCTCCAAAAATTTATGATAAAATTCGCGGTTTGAACGTGTCCCCACATAATATGCATACCCCTGGCCCAACCTGTTTCTCGTAATAACTGGCATCTCTTGATAAAAATCCTTTTCATAAACACTTAATGCTTCCGCACCTTCCAGATGCATTAAATCGCAGAGTATTTCCGCAGGATATAGATTTCCTTTATAAACAAAACTATTTTTTTCTCCTTCAGGAAGAGCATCATTTTCTTCTACCCAGATTCCAAGAATATCTCTCAATCTGCCAGGATATCCCCCCTGTATGACCAGATCATGCTCGTCTACAATCCCGCTGAAATATGTCGTTACAAATATGCCTCCATTTTTCACAAAATCCCGAAATTTCTTGTCAATCCCCGGTTTAGTCATATAAAGCAGCGGTGCAATGATAATCTTGTAAGAATTAAATTCATCTTCCACACCTATAATATCAACAGGAACATTTGATTCATATGCCGCCGTATAATAATCCCTGACAGCATCCAAATATTTCATACGAATACTGGGACCAGCCGAATATTCTAATGCCCACCAGTTATCCCAGTCAAAAAGTATAGCCATCTCTGCCGGTGTACGTCCCTCCAAAAACACATCACCCAACTGCTCTAACTCATCGCCAAGTTGTTCCACCTCCCGGAACACCCTTGTGTCATCTCTGCCTGCATGGTCGATGACAGCACCGTGGAATTTCTCACATGCCCCAATGGATCGACGTATCTGGAAAAACTGGATTGCATCCGCACCATGTGCCGCAGCCTGATAGCTTAAAAGCCGCATCTCTCCGGGACGTTTTAACCGATTATATGGCTGCCAGTTAGTTACGCTGGGCGTTTGCTCCATAAGCACAAAAGATTCCTGCCTTTTTATTCCCCGCATCAGATCATGCTGTAATGCCGTCTCAGCAGGAGTATCACCCGGTTCCGGATAGCAGTCCCATGAGATAAAGTCCAAATCCTTTGCCCACTTCTGATAATCCAAAGGTTTATAAAATCCCATGAGATTAGTCGTAACTGAGATATTTGGCATTTCTTTTTTTATTTCCTGATACTCCAAACGAAAACACTCCAGCATACTTTCAGACATAAACCTTCGGTACTCCAATGAGATTCCCTGAAACATGGTTCTATCCTCACCTTCGGCCGATAAGTGCTCGCTCTGAAGGTTCGGAAGCACCACTTCATCCCAGTCATAAAATGTATGTCCCCAAAATGCTGTATTAAATACCCGGTTCATTTCTTCCACCGTTCCAAACCTCTGCTTCAACCATCTCTGGAAAGCCTGCTCGCAATTCCTGCAGTAACACTCCCCGCCGAATTCATTTGACACATGCCATGCCACAATGTTTTCATAATCCTTATATCTTTTTGCAAGCTTCCCCGCTAACTTTGCCGCATACTTCCGATATGTCGGACTATTGGGGCAGGAATTGTGACGGCCTCCGAATTTTCTCTTTATACCGTTCATGTCAGTACGCAAAATATCAGGATGTCTTTTCGCCATCCATGCCGGGTGTGCGCCTGTCGAAGTGGCCATACATACCTTTAATCCATTTTTTCTTACAAAATCCATAATTTTATCTAACTTTTCAAAACAGTAGCTGTCTTCCGAAGGCTGTAATGCTGCCCAGCTAAATGTGTTCAGTGTTACAATATTGATATGTGCCTTTTTCATTAAGCGTATATCTTCCTCCCACATTTCCTGCGGCCATTGTTCCGGGTTGTAGTCGCCTCCATAAAGAATCCTGTCTATATTTTTTCCGTAAGCCATATTTTTCTCCTTAAAACAAATCCTTTACTGTCGGATATATCCTCCTGAATTACGGGACACCATCAGAACATCCTACAGGACAAGCTATTTTTAATTACAGCCTCATCTCGCATCATTATGTAAAAAAGCACTACATAACGGCCTTGCGCTGCCGCATCCTGCTGAATGAAATCTCAAAACCTCCTTTCGCATATGCCGTCCATGGCACATATTTGCAGTTAAATGCTGCTGGCTACTATTCTTGCTGCTTCTGCAGCAAGCGAGTCAAAACAAATAACTCTCTTTTGATTCGCTTGCCGCAGAAACAAGGAGTTTCCTAAAATATCTTGAAACCGGCAATATTTGTCAAGGTACAATAAACTTCTTGGCTCTTTTTCGTCTAAATCATGAAAGAACCTTCGAAGTGATAAAACATTTTCAGAAATAAGCGGAAGAGCACATATGAAAGGCTCTCCACTTATTTTTTATCATATACGTTTCTCATAAATTTGTCAAGCGGTTCGTAGGAACCGCGTATCAGTTAAAATATACCATTGATTTTCTTGGGATACACACAAAGGGGGTTCCTGCCGCCCCAGACTGTATTCCCACATAGTGTTATATATTATTATCGGCATTTTCACCCAAAAAGCTTAATGGTTCTACAAAAAAGAACTGAATATTATAAATCCTGTAAAGCTGTAAGAATTTTCATTTCATCACTCTCGAACATATGGGAATATCGTTTTAATATTGTCTGCTGTGTATCGCCGGACGCTTTTTCAACAACCGGTAAGGGAACGCCTTTACGAATCAGGTTGGAAATAAACGTATGCCGGAAATCATGGCAGGTATAACTGGCAAGTTCCAACTCGCTGCATGCTTTTTTGAGAGTCGTATAGCACAGGCTGTATCCCCAGTTGAATATTTTGTCTCCTAATTGCCCGCCTTTTCGCAGATGTTCCTCTCGGATTTGGGTAAACAGGCGTTCCGGGGCGGGAGAGAGGGGGATACGCCTTTTTTTGTGATTCTTGGGTTCTTTGGTCAGTTTCATACTGCTGACATAGGATTTATCGATTTTAATCCGAATACCATATTGCTGTTCTTTTAGCAAATCTGAGTTAGCAGAAGCAGCCGCTTCTTTATGTTTGTTTTCGTAGCAAAATTCTTCAAAGTCTGCATAAGTCAGCGCAATACATTCCCCTATTCTCAATCCTGTATAATATAGAATATTAAATAGCAGACGGTATTTCGGGAAATTATTAACTCCTTTTCGCCATAATTCGTTTTCTTTAAAATGACTGTCTATTTTATCAAATTCTTCTTTACTGATTGTTCTGTAATCTTCCTTTTGCTTTGTTTTCATGTTGTCGGCGTAATCCAGGATATTTTCCTGTGTCAGTTTCTTTTTATACGCCAGGTTCAGTATTTTACGGAAGGTCGCATTGACGGAATGAAGCGTTTCCTCAGAATAACCGTGTTTACGGATATCACTGCAAAACTTATAATATACATCCTCATCAATATCTTTTAATTTGGTTGAAGCAGGAAGGAACTGGCAGATGGTCTTGAACTGCGCGCCTGTATTTTTAATGGATACGGGGCTAAAATTCTGTCCATTGGCTTTTATCAGCCATAAATCATAGGCTCCCTGCAGTGTAATATCTTTATCTCCAGTCCGGATTCTGCCTGGCTGGAGTTTTGCAAGTTCTGTCTTTGCCTCCGTAATGGTGGACAAATTATAGATCCATTTTGCCCGGTATCGGTTCCGTCCGGCTTTTACGTCATATTCTTTGAAGTTATATTTTACATCATATTTTTGAGTGTTTTCATTATAATAGATATTTTTATAGTTGGTCGTTTTTCTTTTTACTTTTCCGGCCATGGGAAAAGCCCTCCTCTTTTGTAGTCGATCCGGCGGCATTCCGTTTTGGTAATTAACAAATAAATGTTTATCTTGATAAGCGTGTTTGAAAAAGGCTTTCCGGCAGATGTATTTTGCACTTAGTACCCAAAGGGTATGGTATGGGAGATTTGTACCAAATTGGAGAGCCGCATCGGGCCACATTGGATGAATTTATGTTGATTGAACTGCTAATGTTCAATTGGATGGTGCAAATATTATACTAAGCGGGGAATGCAGATGACGGGAATGATTTTTCAAACACGTTCTAATATTTAGTTCCATTTGGAGGAAATTATACCATAAATTTACTACGAAATCTATACGAATTTTATTCTGCAAAAATGTGTAAAAAACAGTATGGAATGTTATTCTGGCAAGGATTTTTGGAAATCTAATTTGCAAAAAAGGCGGAAAGCGTATTTTATGTACTTGGTATTTTGGAGAAAAACGGTGTAGAAAATTTGATTTATTGCATTTTGTACTTGGTTTGAATTGTGTTTCTTCCTATATAATAGCGGTTGAATCGAAAGGAAGATTGCGGAGAAACAGAAAGAAAAATCGTATAAATTTGTATATTTTATTAAATTTATCCTTCTTAATCTCTGGTTTTAGTGGGAAATAAATTGAAAAAAATTTTCACAGTATGAATTTTAAGAAATTAAAACGCCTGACAAGCGTAGTATTATCGCTCAGCATGGTACTTTCTATGAACATGACGGCTTTTGCCATGGAAACCGCACCGGTAGAATCAGTAACGGAAGAAATAGTCCATGAACATGTCCTGGTCGTTGACCAAGCTCAGAGCACGCCGGCAACCTGCGGCGAAGAAGGCGTAGAAGTCAAAGTCTGCGAGTGCGGCTATAGTGAAACGGAAACGGTTGCCGCAACCGGAGAACATACACAAGAATCAAAACTCGACGAAACTACAAACGAGGTTGTTACGTCCTGTAGCGAGTGCGGGGAGGAACTTTCCCGGGCGCCTTATGAGAATAACTTTGACTTAACGGCTGAAGGCGATGCCGGAGACACAACAGACAATACCACAGCATTTGAAAAATGCCAATCTCATAATCCGGCCAAAGTTGCACGTATACCTGCAGACTGCTGGACAGAAGGTAAAGTGGCACACTATGCATGCCCAAACTGCTCAGACAAATGGGTTTACAGGTCGGCGGCAGATGCGGCTGGCCAGACAAACTATGTTGCGGCAAATGATCCTTCTCTGACAATTCAAAGGGCAAACCATAATGCCGTAAGAACAATGAAGGTTGATGCAACTTGTACGACAGGTGGCAATAAGGAATATTTTAACTGTTCTATCTGCGGAAGGTTTTATGAAACAATTGAGAATGCCTATCTTGACATAAAGGAAGGCAGAACCGTACATTCCGGCCAGCAGGATGATGAACAGGCTAGTGAAGAAGAAAAAGCCCAGGAGAAATATAATGTAGCACGTGAATCGTTGGATATCGCCGCAAAAGGACATCATTTTGCAACAAAGGGATCAGCGGAAGACTCTCCTGAAACGAGAACCATTTCATTTAATTGGGACAATTTCCAGCCTCAAAACTATGTGGAAAATGAAGCTTGTAACGTAACTGCATCACGTGGCTGCGGAAACTGTGATTACGAACAGACTGCGCAAAGTGTTTCTGTTCATAAAACCCTTTCCGAGAGTTTTAATTGTACTACAGAGGATAATGACGGAGTTGATTATACTGCAACTGCTACATTCACAACGGAAGAAGGTGAGCTTTGGGCAACGGATGAACCATCGTCAGAGAATGATACGTACCATCAGGATGTTACAGGACATGTATATAAGTACACCTTTAACTGGGGCTCCCTGGAATTGATGGCAAATGATGAAGGTAAATTAGCTTTTAAGGGAGAGGTAACATT
>OFFR01000908.1_pt1 | contig 14936 bp, 10 predicted proteins | sample 1521421 | NCBI WGS metagenome assembly OFFR01 (sample SAMEA3504087, study PRJEB24116) | mouse gut metagenome | biome: mouse gut; feature: mouse-associated habitat; material: faeces | place: Denmark | collected 2011 | reverse complement strand
CCTGGGAGTCTATGACCACGCCCAGCCCATTGCCGAAAGCCATCTTCGACAGGGCAGCCGCCGCGCCTCTGGCATCTAACGCATAAGCGGACACAATCGTACCATTCTGCATCAATCCGTGCAGTTTCCTGTAGACTTCCGCTACCTGGTCATAGACCGGTATGTCGAAATCGTCCTTCTCTATCCGGAAGCGGACCAGCTTATGCCCCGCCTCCTTCAGCTCCGGCGTCACAATATCCTGCAATTTTGCAACGTCCACCGCAAAGGATACCAGTGTAGGCGGTACGTCAATCTCGTTAAAAGTACCCGACATACTGTCTTTTCCGCCTATGGACGGCAGTCCGAAACCGATCTGCGCATCATAGGCACCCAGCAGGGCCGCAAAAGGCTGGCTCCATCGGGAAGGTTCGGAGGTCATCCTGCGGAAATACTCCTGGAATGTGAAACGTATGGCAGAGTAATCCCCTCCGGAAGCCACAATCCTTGCCATGGATTCCACAACCGCGTAAACTGCCCCGTGGTAAGGACTCCAGGAGGAAAGAAACGGATCAAAGCCACAACTCATCATGGTGACAGTATCCGTCCTGCCCTCCAGAACCGGAAGCTTCGCAATCATGGTCTGGGTCTCCGTGAGCTGATGCTTTCCTCCGTAGGGCATCAGCACGCTGCCCGCGCCTATGGAGGCGTCAAACATCTCCACCAGACCCTTTTGCGAGCACACATTCAGGTCATGCAGCAGTTCCAGCCATGCCCCGCGCACATCTCCTTCTTTCAGCTTCCTGCCTGCCGCGGGAACGGCCCATTTGTCAAAATAATTATCCTTTTCATCCGGAATGTCCACTTTTACCCGGGTCTCCTGATGTGCGCCGTTGGTATCCAGAAAAGCCCTTTTTAAGTCAACGATTTTCCTGCCCCTCCAGTTGAGCACCAGCCTGGGTTCTTCCGTTACCACAGCCACTTCCACTGCCTCCAGGTTCTCCTGGGCGGCATAGCCAAGAAATGCCTCCACATCTTTGGGATCCACCACCACAGCCATACGCTCCTGGGACTCCGATATGGCAAGCTCCGTTCCATCCAGGCCCGCATATTTCTTCGGCACTTTATCCAGGTCCACGGTCAGCCCCTCTGCCAGTTCCCCGATGGCAACCGATACACCGCCCGCGCCGAAGTCATTGCACTTTTTGATAAGCCTGCTGGCTTCCTTACGCCGGAACAGCCTCTGTATCTTGCGCTCTGTGGGAGCGTTTCCCTTCTGTACTTCCGCTCCGCAGGTCTCAATGGACTGCTCCGTATGTACCTTGGAGGAGCCGGTCGCCCCGCCGCAGCCATCCCGTCCCGTGCGTCCTCCCAGCAGAATGATAATGTCTCCGGGATCGGAAGTCCCGCGGATCACATTTTTCCTGGGTGCCGCTCCCATGACAGCACCGATCTCCATTCTCTTTGCCACATAGGAAGGATGATAAATCTCTTTTACATAGCCCGTTGCCAGGCCGATCTGGTTGCCGTAGGAAGAATATCCCCCTGCCGCTCCCCGCACCAGCTTCTTCTGGGGAAGCTTGCCCCTGAGCGTATCCGATACGGGAACCGACGGGTCTGCAGCGCCGGTGACACGCATGGCCTGATACACATATCCACGGCCGGAAAGAGGATCCCTTATGGCGCCGCCCAGGCAGGTAGCCGCACCGCCGAAAGGCTCTATCTCCGTGGGATGATTGTGCGTCTCATTCTTGAAAAATACCAGCCACTCTTCGGTCTCCCTGTGACTGCCGTAATCCATCTCCACCGGCACCACCACCGAACAGGCATTGATCTCGTCGGATTCCTCCATATCGTCCAGCCTGCCCTCTTTTTTCAGCTTCTTCATGGCCATGAGTGCCAGATCCATCAGACAGATAAATTTATCTTTCCTGTCACCGTAAATCTCTTCCCTTGTGTCCAGGTAACTGCGGTATGTAGTCTCTATGGGGGAACGATAATACCCTTCGCCAAACTCCACATCGGTCAGTTCCGTGGAAAATGTGGTATGACGGCAGTGGTCGGACCAGTAAGTATCCAGCACACGGATTTCCGTCATGGTTGGATTGCGCTTTTCATCTTCCCGGAAGTAGTTTCTGATATGTAAAAAGTCCCTGAATGTCATCGCAAGGGAAAGCGACTGATACAGCTGTTCCAGTTCCCCATCCCCCATCTGCACAAAGCCATCCAGCACCGCCACATCCGCAGGCTCCTCATACTCCATAATCAGGGTATCGGGCTTGACGCTTCCCGTCTCCCTGGAATCCACGGGATTGATACAATATGCCCTGATTCTGGCAAACTCTTCATCCGTGATATCTCCCAGAATCATATAGGTAACGGCTGTACGTATCACCGGTTCTTCGTCCTCATTTAAAAAACGGATACACTGTACCGCGGAATCAGCCCTCTGGTCAAACTGGCCCGGCAGATACTCCACCGAAAATACCCTGGCCTTCTCCGGAACTTCAATGGACTCATAGTACAGTTCGTCCACCGGAGGTTCTGAAAAAATAGACATGCAGGCTTTCCCAAATACCTCTTCCGAAACATTTTCCACATCATAGCGGATGAAAACCCTGATTCCCTCCGCATTGATTCCCAGAAAACTTCCGATTTCCTCATGCAGTTCTTTCGCCCTGACGGCAAAAGGTTCTTTCTTTTCCACATAGATACGTTTGACGCTTCCCATATGCCCTCCATTTTACAAATTTGCGTTACAATACAGACTTTCCGGTATCCTGTCCACGGCCGGCTTTCTGTGCAGCAGCCGTATGTCCCTGTCATCCCGGAAACATATCCTTGTCCTCCACCCCAAGCATCTTCAGCATAAAAAGGATTTCCCTGTCCACGGCTTCTGCCGAAATACCTATGGTCTGGGCCGAAATCTTCAGTCCCTCCAGCACAAACATGATATTCCTGGCCATCCCCTTGCAGTCGTCACAGAAAAATTCCCCGTTTTCCACCCCTGTCTCAATGAGTTTTTCAATAATCCTCACTGCGGAATCAAACTGTCTCTTCAGGATATTTCCCTTTCTCCCGGGCTGTATCTGAAAATAGAACTCATAAATAGCCTGTGTCAGTGTATCGCTCTTCCGGAGCAGTTCTTTCTTTTGCTCCTTCAGAAACAGAATCAGAATATCCGCCGCCGTGGCATCATCCGCAATGCTGTCGGAAAATACATCATCGGCCTCCTGACTTTCCATCTTCATCACTTCCAGAAAAATCTGGCTTGTACTGTCAAAATACAGATAGAGACCGCCTCTGCTGATATCGCAGGCTTCCACAATATCCTTCATGGTCACTTTCTTGAATCCCTTCTCCACGAATACTTTTCTGGCCGTCTCCAATATAAACTTCCTCTTCTGTGCGGATTTTTCTCCCATCCTGACCCCCCGGCGATATTCTCACCACCTTGTCTTATCCCAATATCCTACAATTCTGCGCATCCGTCCCAGTACCAGGGCAAAAATATTTTCCTGCACGGCCTCTCCCCACAAGGTCGCCTTTGTCTGGCCCTCCAGCACATACTTGGACAGAATCCCCCTCAGGATATCCCAGTCCCTCAGCTCCGCGGCGGCGATAACCCTTCTCTCGTCATCATGTGTCCTGATACGGTTCCGTGTGTATACATAACAGTAATTGCGGTCCATCAGGCCCGAACCGGATGCCTCCCTGACAAAATTCATCAGATTGGCATCATATACCGGAAAACTCATGGATTTTCTGCTGAGTCCCTGCCCCTGGTAACTGCGGCTGGCCGTTTTTCCGGCATTTTTCTCCAGCCAGGGCAAATATTGCAAAAGCGGCTCCAGCATGCTTCTGTACTCCTGTATGACCTGCTGCCGGTATTCCATTTCCTGCTCCATAAACATCCCACCTTTTGACAGTCAAGCTTCCAGACCTTTACGATGACGCATCCGGAATACGGCTTTTTTGCGTCTCCCGCTGTCCGAACGGTAGCTTTTTAATCTTTCCAGCAAAAATGACACATATGTAATTTATTTTATCACATTTTCCGAAAAAGTACAGCAAAAATTTCAGCCGGCCCATCCCATCTATTACACGCAAAATTATTAAGATTTTATAAACTTAAAAAAACAGTTGACAAACCCCACCCCATTGTGTATAGTATAAGTGAATTCCCCTTTTATAGACGAAAGCACTTGCAAATACTTGCGGGTGCTTTTGTCACGTTCAGCTGTTTTTCACTTTTTTCCCTGTGTCGGCCTTGTTTATTCCAGGATATCCTGCCCTGTCTCAGAACGCATTTTCTCCACAAAAGCCTTCGGATCCTGTTCCATCTGAAGCATGGATTCAAATGCGGCCAGCAGCAGCCTGGGCTGCCTGTAGCGGTTCATCTCCTGGGGCCGGTCCATATAAAGCTTAAAATGGTCTACCTGCCACACCAGAATATCCACCAGGGTATAGCCTGCCACTTCATAGCGGCACAGAAATTGTCCCTTGTCATAATAATAAGCCAGCTCCTGCAGCAGTCCTTCCGACCGGCTGATTCCCTGCCAGAGCTTCTGGCCGTACGCTTCATCCTTCCCCGCCTGCCCTGCCAGACCGCAGACAAATTCCCTCAGCGCATCAAGCGCCTTTTCCAGTTGTTCCTTCTGTTCCATTTTTCCTCCATTCCGGTTCCGGAACCGTTCCTTCCCCGCATTCCCCGCAGCTTTCGGCTCCCGCGGAAAATACCGGTCCTGCCGGTTCTCCCCTATTCTTTCAATTTCCTGACGATTTACCCTTACAATATGATAATTACTCGAACCGAGTCAGATTCTCTTCATTTTCAGATAAGAAACCATCTGGGACTTCACCGCCACAGACTCATGCTTCCACGTCCGTCCTGCCCCGGACTTTCCTGGAAAGTAAAAAAGAAGTGCCAATAATGCCAGCAGTCAGCATCATTTAACGCTTCTCATTTGCAACAGGGGAAGAGAGGATCGAACTCCCATCAACGGTTTTGGAGACCGCCGCACTACCATTGTACTATTCCCCTGGACATTGGCTTTCCACCAACGAAATTCATTATAACACAGACCCCCCACAATAATCAAGTATAATTTTACAATTTTTCACAAGATTTTTTGCGCCCCCGCAGACAGTTAAAAAATCCTGTCTATCACATCCTGCACCGTTTTCACCCCGATAATCTGTATCTTGCTGTTCTTGCGGCACTCCTCCTGGCATACAAAGGGCAGGATACAAGTCTCAAAGCCAAGCTTCTCCGCCTCCTGCACCCTCTGTTTCGCCATGCTCACCGCCCTGACTTCCCCGCTTAAACCCACCTCGCCAAAAGCCGTCAGTCTGGGACTGAGAACCGCGTTCCGAAAGCTGGAAAGCACGGCAATGACAATACTTAAATCGATGGCCGGCTCCACGATCTTGATTCCCCCGGTAATATTCACATAGGCGTCACAGGCCGCAAGCTGGACACCGGAACGCTTTTCCAGCACTGCCATCAGCAGGTTCACCCTGTTAAAATCAGTTCCCGTGGTCTGCCTGCGCGGAATGCCGAAATTGCTGTGGCACACCAGCGCCTGGATTTCCACCAGCAGGGGCCTTGTGCCCTCCATGGTGCAGGCCACTACGGACCCGCTGGCATTTTCCGGCCTGCCGTTGAGCATATATTCCGAGGCGTTGGCCACCTCCGCAAGCCCCTGCTCCCGCATCTCGAAAACCCCGATCTCATTGGTGGCGCCGAAACGGTTCTTTACGCCCCGCAGAATGCGGTAGGAGGCATGTCTGTCCCCCTCAAAGTAAAGCACGGCGTCCACCATATGTTCCAGCACCCTGGGCCCTGCCACGGTTCCCTCCTTCGTCACATGTCCCACAATCAGCACCGGCACACCGAGCCCCTTGGCAAGCTGCAGCAAAATGCCGGTGGACTCCCTGACCTGGGACACACTTCCCGGCGCTGCCGAGACATTGTCGCTGTACATGGTCTGAATGGAGTCGATGACCACCGCTTCCGGTTTTCTGTTCCGGATCACTTCCGAGATTTCTTCCAGGTTTGTCTCACACAGCAGAAGCATCCCGGCGGAAAATTCCCCGATTCTGTCTGCCCTCATTTTAATCTGGGCGGGTGATTCCTCCCCCGATATGTATAAAACCGTATGTCCCTGGCCGCAAAGATTATGACACACCTGCAAAAGCAGCGTGGATTTGCCGATTCCGGGATCCCCTCCCACCAGAATAAGGGAGCCCTGCACGATCCCGCCTCCCAGTACCCTGTCCAGCTCTCCCATACCGGTGGACATCCGGTCCTCCTCCCGGACGGTCACTTCCGACAAAACCGCCGGCACCATCCTGGCCCTTCTGTCAGCAGAATGCGAAGCAGAACTGCCCTTTGCCGTCTTGCTGACTGTCTCTTCCACAAAAGTATTCCATTCCCTGCAGCCCGGACACTGTCCCATCCATTTGGACGATTCATGTCCGCAATTCTGACAGAAAAAAACGGTTGCTGTCTTGCCCTTTGCCATGTCCTCTCCCCTTTCCCGGCCCTTCTTTTCCGGTATCCCCAGCGGACTTTCCTATGTAAATCCGGCAGGAAGGTTTCCTTCCCCGCCCTCTGCGCTTCCTGTGCACGAAAAATGCGGGGGAACGGACGGCCCCTCTGAGGTGCCTCTCTCCCCCGCATTCCGGATTTCTTACAGATACATTCACGGATGCGCTGCGATGATTGACTTCCCGGTAAGATACGACTGCCTCATTACCACGCGCAAAGCCTGCATTGCGGTACCAGAGCTTAAATTTCCACCACTTTTACAGGCACCTCGTCGGCCGCCCCCAGTTCCACACTCAGGGACAGCTTCCCTCCGAATCCTGTCTTTATGGCGCCTATGCTGCTGCCATCCACAAATACTTCATAGGCCTTGTCATCCATCAGCCCTATGGTGATCTGGGCGTCTTCGTCGCCTTCCACCACAAACTCTACGCCATCTTCCTTCTCCACAAAATTCAAAACACTGGTACCCGGTACGGATTCATAGAGAAACATTCCGTTTTTTTCCAGCTTGGTGATCTCGCTGTAGGTTTTAACTTTCAGCAGATCCCCCTCATGCTGATAATCTTCCACCTTCGCCTTTTTTGCCAATTTGTGATTGCCAAAACTGATTGCGCCGTCTGCCTCACTGCGGAGCAATTCTTCCACCACTGCCATCTGTGTGCCCTCCTGTCCTTTACGTAACGACTTTGAAGTCTGATTCCTATATCTACAGTATAATATAAATTGCTTCTATTTTCTACCAGTTTTTATTATTTTTTCAGCATCTTTTTCTGACCGGCTTATTCCCTGCCATTGTCCCCGCCGGTCTTTTCTTTTACGCTGAAACAGACTTTCCCGTTTTTGAAGCCCACCGAAACAGAATCCCCGGGCTGGACTTTTTTCAGCAATATCTCCTCTGCAAGGGCATCTTCCACAACGGACTGAATGGCACGCTTCAAAGGTCTGGCGCCCATCTTCGCGTCGGAGTATTTCTCCACCAGATGTTCCTTCAGGGCGCCCGACATGGTCAGGTGAATATCCATCTGGGCCTCGCAGCGTTTATACAGATTGGAGGCCAGAAGGCTTACAATGGCTTTCATATTGTCCTGGGTCAGCTGATGGAATACGATAATATCATCAATTCTGTTGATAAATTCCGGTTTAAAGCTGCGCTTCACCTCTTCCATGACACCCAGTTTCATTCTCTCATAATCCCGCTTCGCATCGCTGACCGCGGCGAAACCCAGATTTTTCGGATCCACAATCCGCTGGGCGCCCGCATTGGAAGTCATGATCAGCACAGTGTTTTTAAAACTCACTTTTCTGCCCTTGGAATCCGTGATATGTCCATCATCCAGAATCTGAAGCAGAATATTAAACACATCGGGATGTGCCTTCTCAATCTCGTCAAACAAAACCACGGAATAGGGATTGCGCCTTACCTTCTCACTGAGCTGGCCGCCTTCGTCAAACCCTACATAACCGGGCGGTGAACCGATCATTTTGGAAACCGAGTGTCCCTCCATATACTCCGACATATCCACACGGATGATGGCATCCTCGGAACCGAACATGGCTTCTGCCAGCGCCTTGGAAAGCTCGGTTTTTCCCACGCCGGTGGGCCCCAGAAACAGAAATGAACCGATGGGACGTCTGGGATCTTTCAGGCCTACCCTTCCCCGGCGCATGGCTTTTGCCACCGCCGTCACGGCTTCTTCCTGGCCAATTACCCTTTTGTGCAGAATCCCTTCCAGCTTCAAAAGCCGCTCGCTCTCTTTCTGCGCCAGCTTCGCCACCGGAATCTTTGTCCACATGGCCACAACTTCCGCGATCTCATTCTCACCAATGGTAAACTTTTTGTCAGCCTCCCTGCTTTCCGCCCGCTTTCTCATGCGCTGGAATTTCTTCGTCAGTTCATCCTGGCTGTGCTTGATCTCCACTGCCTGGGAGAAAGCCTCCATGCGGATGGAACGCTCGATCTGCAGATCCATCTGCTTGATCTGTTCCAGCAGTTCTTTCTGTTTGTCCGGCATATCCACAGCCCGCAGCCTTGCGCTGGCAGCTGCCTCGTCTATCAGGTCGATGGCCTTATCCGGCAGATTTCTGTCATTGATATAGCGGCCGGACAGCCGCACTGCCGCGTCCACTGCCTGGGCCGTGATATTCACTTTGTGATGTTCCTCATACTTTTCCTTGATGCCTTCCAGAATGCGGATGGCCTCCTCTTCCGTTGGCTCCTCCACATTCACCGGCTGGAAACGGCGTTCCAGAGCCGCGTCTTTCTCAATATATTTCCGGTATTCCACTATTGTGGTTGCGCCGATCAGCTGCAGCTCTCCTCTCGCCAGGGAAGGCTTTAAAATATTGGAGGCATCGATGGCCCCCTCCGCGCCGCCTGCCCCGATCAGTGTGTGCAGTTCGTCCAGGAACAGAATCACATTGCCATCCTCCGCCACTTCCCGGATCACCTTCTTGATTCTCTCCTCAAATTCACCGCGGTACTTGCTGCCAGCCACCATGCCGGACAAATCCAGTGTGAGCACTCTCTTGTCCTTCACCGTAAAAGGAACCTTTCCCTCCACGATACGCTGTGCAAGGCCTTCCACAACCGCCGTCTTGCCCACCCCCGGCTCTCCGATAAGGCAGGGATTATTTTTCGTCCTTCTGCTCAGGATCTGGATCAGGCGGCTGATCTCCTCTTCCCTTCCGATCACCGGATCCAGCTTCGCCTCCCTGGCCATGGCGGTGAGATCCTTGCTGTACTGGTTCAGGGCAGACTGTCTGCCTTTGCCCGGAGATTTTCTTCCCAGATCCTCCTTGTACAGATTTCCATCCTGTCCCATGGCCCCCAGAGTATCGGCATAAATTTTCTGCACATTAACTCCCAGGGTGTTGAGAAGACGCACCGCCACATTCTCGCCTTCCCGGATAATGGCCAGCAGAATGTGCTCCGTTCCCGTCTCTTTCTGTCCGAATCTGGCCGCCTGCCTGTGGGCCTCTTCCAGAATCTTCTTTGCCCTGGGGGAATATCCCTCCCTTTCCTTCAAACCCACGCCGCCATCAAAGGCGATCAATTCCTGTATCATGTCCAGAACCTGGGTAAGCTCCACGCCGTTATCTGCCAGGACTCTGTGTGCAACACCCTCCTGTTCCTTTAATAAACCGGCCAGAATATGTTCTGTTCCCACATATCCCTGCTTCAGACGTCCGGCATATCTGGCCGCATGGTGCAATGCCTCCTGTGCCTTCTCCGTAAATTGTGACTGCATACATTTTCCTCTCAATCCATCATTTCTAAATCCAAAACCCGAAACAGTCCCCTGTCTGGTCCAGACCGTTTCGGAAATTTATCGCTGCTATGCATAGCCTTCATAAATTTCTTCTATCAGTTCATGAATCTCTTCTTTGGATACATTCCTGCAGCTGCTCTTTGCCAGAATCACCTTCAGCTCTTTTTTCAGTTCCGCCAAAGCCCTGATTCTGTCCACATCCACGGCAATCACAGCGCCTCTTCTTCGGTCAACCTTCACATATCCTTCCTGCTTCAGGACAGTATATGCCTTATTGACCGTGTGCATATTGATCCCGATGGAATCAGCCAGCTGTCGTACACTGGGAAGGGAATCCCCTTCCCGGAACCGGGCCGTGGCTATCCCCAGGATAATCTGATTACATAACTGCAGGTATAATGCCTCGTCACTGTTGAAATCAATTTCAAGGACCATACACACCTTCCTTTCACGGCGGCAGGGCATATCTTGTGTTTTTCCAGTCTGTTTTCCACTTCGCCGCGCCGCCGGACCCGAATCCGTGATACCGTATAAATCATAAATCAGGTCCGGGGCACTGTCAACCTCAGGGTCAAAAATTTAGAGCATTTTTAGAAATGGATTAAAACAGGGAGTACTCCTGCGGAATATTCCCTGTCTTCAAACCCTTTTTATTCTTCATCCCCGTCGTAATTCAAAAATTCAAAATCAAACTCGTCGTCATCTTCCATAAAATTCCTGGGCTGGCTCTTCTGGGTATTTGTCTGGGCCGGTTTCGCCGGTCTGGCACTCTGGGGCGCTGCCGGACGAGGCTGTTCTGCCCTTCTCTGTCCCTGGGACGCGGGCCTTCCTCCCTGGGGCGCCTCCGTCATTCTGGTCCCCTGGCCGGTTCCGGCGCCTCTTCCACCCTGGGAGCTACCCGCAGGCCTTGCCCCCTGGTTTCCGGCGGGTCTCGCCTGGCCGCTTCCCGCAGGTCTTGCTCCCTGGCTCCCGACGGGTCTCGCCTGGCCGCTTCCCGCAGGCCTTGCTCCCTGGCTTCCGGCCGGTCTCGCCTGGCCGCCCGATGCCGGTCTTCCGCTTCCCTGCCTCGCGGACGGTTTCTCTCCGCCGCCCACTGTCTGCATGGCTCTCCTGCTGCCCTGGCCGCCCGCGTTCTTTTTCTGGAGCACGTCATTCTCCATCTTGTCAAAATACGCGGAATCCATCATATCCCTGACCTTAAACACCAGGAATGCTATGCCGGCAGCGGCGGCAACCAGCAGGAATACAAGGACAATGATAATGATTTTCTGGTTCTTTACGGTCTGCAGGCTATCCTCATACAATTTACCGTTTTTCTCCACACCATCGAACAGCTCGTCTATAGGAAATCCTTTGCCTAGGCTATTGTCCACCAGCAGCCAGACGCCATCCTGGAATGCAGTCTCATACAGTTTCTCTTCCTCGGAAGGTTCAGGCTCGGAAGGTTCTTCCGGAGCAGGGTCGGAAGGCTCTTCCGTCAGCGGTGTCAGTTCCCCTGCCAGGGTAACATAGTCATACCGGATAAAGCCTTTCACCTCTGTTTCCCCTGAGAGAAAACTTACCTGGTACCAGGTTCTTCCATCTGCATCCGTAGCCTGTCCGTTCACCGTCAGCACGGTTTCTGCCGGAACCTCTTCCAGAATCTGGCCTTCCGATGAAGCAGTGTCACGAATTTTTCCGGAATCGCTGGACACGGTTGCGCTGACGGGATTCACCGCCATCACATCCACGGGCGCCGCGCCTTCTCCGGAACCGCCTTCGCCTCCTTCGGTACCTCCTTCAGACGGTGCGGTGCCGCCTTCGGACACTTCCACCAGGTCGGAACGGATATACCCCGTCGTATCACCGCTTTTCACCTGATACCAGGTGTAGCCATCTGATCCCTGTACCTGATTGAGCACTGTCAGCACACTGTCTTTTTCCACTCCACCCACACGTTCACTGCTGGAGCTTGCCTCTTTTCTGATATTTGCCCCTTTGGGAGAGGTCACTTTTACCTGGGACTCCGCATGACTCACGATTGCCATCATGATAAATCCCCAGACAAAGAGCCCCAGCCCCAGTGCCAGTACAGCTGTTTTGTTCTTCCATCCTAACCTATTCGTTTTTCTCATATGGGTTCCTTTCCTTGGTTTCATTCTGTTACTGTTCCCGCATCTCTGCCGCCGGAAGTTCCATGTTCATTTCCACGGCATTCTTTGCCGTCATTTCCACAGCACCCTACCGGGAGCACTGCCCTCTTTCCTTAACCGGACTGCAGGTTTTTCTCTGATCTCCCAGTAACTTAATTCTCCCTTGTAAATCTCTTCTGGCCTTCTTCAGACTTCTGCTCCAGGCCAAAGCCCTGGGTATTCTTATTGAGCAGCTCCCTCTGCTTTGCCTCCAGATTGCGGTGCACCTTCACCTCACAATCCGGGCAATACTGACCTGACCGGATTTGTTTCCCACAGAGTTCACAGCGCATATATACTTTGGATCCCTCCGCGATCTCCAGCCTGCCGTCTTTCAGCAGACGCCGGATGGTGCGCTGGGATACCCCCACTGCTTCCTCAATCTGCGCGGCAGTGGCGCCTTTATGATGCTCAATATACCCTCTTACTTTCCCATAGTCATCAAAATCCACAGCTCCGCATTTCTCACAATGATACTCGCCCACACCTTTGAATACCATCACACCTCCGCATTCTTTGCATACACGGGGAATATTATACATATCCAGTGAGCCCAAAACGCTCATTTCCCTTACACCTCCTGTTCTGTTCTATTTTAATGTGTCTACGAATCCCGTGTTTTTCTCCAGGGTTTTCCGGGCACTTCGTGCTCCTTAAAACCCTGCACTCGGGCTTCTTCGACCACTTGCCAAAATATACTTTTAGGCCTCGTCTATGGCTTTGCCGATGTCGCGGCGCATATATTTATTGGCAAAAGAAACCCACTCCGTCGCCTCATATGCTTTCCTGCGCGCCTCTTTCAGGCTGGCGCCCTTGGCGGTTATCCCCAGCACCCGGCCGCCGTTTGTCAGGATCTGTCCGTCCCGGCCCATACTGCTTCCCGCATGGAAGCAGTAGTAATCCTCTTTTCCGTCAAAGTTCTCCAGGCCCGTAATTTCGTATCCTTTTTTATAAGAAACCGGATATCCGTCCGATGCCAGCACCACACAGACGGCCGCATTGTCTTCAAATTCAAGCCGGATTTTGTCCAGGCCGGAATCAATGCAGGCATCCACCACATCCATGATATCATTTTTCATCCTGCACAACACCACCTGGGTTTCCGGATCCCCGAATCTGGCATTGTACTCCAGCACTTTGGGTCCCTGGTCTGTCAGCATCAGCCCGAAGAAAATAACACCCTTAAATTCCCTGCCCTCAGCGGCCATGGCATCCACAGTGGGCTGGTAAATGTGCTTCTGGCAGAATGCGTCTGTCTCCTCCGTGTAGAAGGGACTGGGCGAAAAGCAGCCCATACCTCCCGTATTGGGTCCCTGGTCCCCATCCCTGGCACGTTTGTGATCCTGGGCAGATGTCATGGTCCGGATGGTTTTCCCATCCACAAAGGCCAGCACGGATACTTCCCTGCCCGTGAGGAATTCCTCCACCACCAGCACGTCCCCTGCGCTGCCGAAATGTTTGTCCAGCATGATCTCCCCGACACCGGCCTTCGCCTCTTCCAGTGTATTGCAGATCAGCACACCCTTGCCCAGGGCCAGCCCGTCGGGCCGGGTGGCCACGCCGACAACATCCATGTCGCCGCCCTTGTGCAACACCACCCCCTGCCGCTCCACGGTCTTCTCTATCGCGCGGATCTGGTCGCGTAACGCGGCGGCGCGCTCAAAGTCCAGCGCCTCGGCCGCCTTTTCCATTCCGGCCCGCAACAAATCCAGCAATTCATGGGACTTGCCCTCCAGAAGCATGGACACGCGGCGGGTCATGTCGGCATATTCCTCGCGGCTTACGCCGTCGGTACAGGGAGCAAGGCACAGGCCGATGTGATGGTACAGGCAGGGCCGTACCCGGTTTCTCATCGCGCGGTCTGTACAGCGCCGCAGGGGAAAGATGCGATGGATACTTTTCCAGGTTTCGCGCGCGGCCTGAGCGGAGGTGAACGGCCCGAAATAGCGCGCGCCGTCCCTTTTGCGCACCTTGCGCACCACTTCCAGCCGGGGGAAGTCATCCCGCTCCGAAAGCCGGAACAGCACATACTGCTTGTCGTCGCGCAGAACGATATTATAGTGCGGCCTGTGCTTCTTGATCAGGCTCGCCTCAAGCAGCAGCGCTTCCTTTTCCGTGGTGGTGTTCAGCGTTTCCAGCGAAGCCGCGTGCCCGATCATCGCCACGGTCTTGGGCGTGAGCTGTTCCTTCGGGCGAAAATAGGAAAGGATGCGCTTGCGCAGGTTGCGCGCCTTGCCCACATAAATGATCTTGCCCAGAGAGTCCTTGTACAGGTACACCCCCGGCGTGGTCGGTATGGCGGAAGAAGCGGGACGCTCCATAACTCTTTGACGCGGCCTGCGACGAACCGCTACTTTTTTACATACTCAAGCGAATACTTGTCCTGCACTGTGGGCAGCGGCGTGGGATAGTTGCCGTCAAAGCAGGCGGTGCAATACTGATCCGGGCAGGATACGCTGCGCTTCAGGCCTTCCAGCGAAAGATAATGCAGGGAATCAAGCCCCAGCAGCGCGGCCAGTTCATGCGGCGCGTGCTGCACCGCCACCAGTTCCCTGGTGGAAGGAAAATCTATGCCGTAAAAGCAGCCATGTTTGATGGGCGGGCAGCTCACGCGAAAATGCACTTCCTTCGCTCCCATATCCCGCAGCTTGGCCACACGGGTACGCACCGTGGTTCCGCGCACGATGGAGTCATCCACCACAAACAGCCTTTTGCCCTCGATCATGGAATGAACAGGGTTGATCTTCACCCGCACGCTGAACTGACGCATGCTCTGGGAAGGCTGAATAAAGGTGCGGCCCACATAATGATTGCGGATAAGCGCATGCTCGTAGGGCACGCCCGCGCCCTGCGCCACGCCCAGAGAGGCATAGACCCCCGAATCCGGAAAGGGAATCACGCAGTCCACATTGGCGGGAGCCTCCTTTACCAGTTCCAGCCCCATGCGCTTGCGGCACTGGTACACGT
>OFFR01000897.1_pt1 | contig 15062 bp, 7 predicted proteins | sample 1521421 | NCBI WGS metagenome assembly OFFR01 (sample SAMEA3504087, study PRJEB24116) | mouse gut metagenome | biome: mouse gut; feature: mouse-associated habitat; material: faeces | place: Denmark | collected 2011 | reverse complement strand
ACTCTCCCCACTGGAGGGCATTTCATCTAATTTTTTTTTTTTAATTCCTGAGAGTCTCTCACATCCCAGGTCTCTGGTTTACTCTAGAGCGTTTTCTCATTTCCTCCTTCACAAAGTTGCCTGTTTCCATTCTTTTCGCTGGTCTTCATCAATTCAGTCCTGTTTCCCACAACCACAGTACCTGATAAAATTCCTCTATTCTCCTTCTTGTCCCATTTCCCACCCAGGTCTCTCCCTTCCCCTATCTGTATTGATTTTTTAACCTTCTTATCATTTCTAATTATGTTTATGACTAATAAAATAATTGAAGTTTATTTTTTTGATTCATTATCTTATTAGTTTCCAAAGGGATGATATACAAATACCAAAGGTACATTGGTTTAATTTTATTTCATTTCATTTGATTTTTGAGATAGGCAGTTAGTATGTTTTGTATTCTCCAGGAAGGTCTAGAGTGTTGAGGTTCAGCATTCCATGCTAGTACCATTACAGGTATGTAAAAACTTACCTGGCTTTAATTGCTTATAATAAAATAGTCCCAAAATATCTATAAACACTATAAAATAAACACCTTCCAGTCTGAGAGATGAAAATATTTCCTGTTCATTTACAAACCTCATTGATAGAAAGTATATTTGTTTCTTGAAACAAACTAAACTGCAAACTGAGTGCCATGATTAGCCCCCTCTCTGGTTTCCAGGCTCAGCCGCTTCTCTCTGTTCCCATTATTATTGATGCTCTCGAACAGGGGAATGCCAGGCCTACGACATGAGAGTGAGTGGGTAAGGGGAAGGGTTGGGGGAACATACAGGGGAATTTTGGGATAGCATTTGAAATCTAAATGAAGAAAACATCTAATTGAAAAAAAAACTTAAGTGTATTCACATATGTACACAGGGACATGTGGCACATATGTACATAATTTAAAATTATCATTCCTTTTCAATACTCTGTTTTTCATTTATTTTATTATTATTAATATATATGGCAATTCTGAAACTTACTTTGTAGACTAGAATGTCCTCAAACTGAGATTTGCCTACCTCTGCCTTCCAAAAACTGAGATAAAAGGTGTGTGCCACCACCACCTGGCTTCCGAAATATTTTTTACTTAGTGGGAGATGTCCATTATTTTTTTCCTGTTAGGATATATCAAAATCATCAAGATGTCATATTTCCTTAATCAATTTATGAGATTAAATCAATCCCTGTAAAAATATTTCAGGTACTTTTGGAGACAGGTAAGTTTACAAGAAACATCATTTAAAAAATATTTTATTTCTGGAGCCAAAACCTTGAGTAGACCTTGCATGCAAACTCTGTAGCTAGCCTTATAACACCCGGAGGCAACTCCACTGCCAATCATCTAACATTCATAGGATCCGATGATCAGACAAGAGGAAGACACAACATCATTCCCCAACACCTGGAGTAGAGGGTACCAGAAAGACACAGGCATGCAGGAACTCCACCAGACCAGTGGTATGGATTGCATCCATTCTGTCTGGGACAGGGCCCTGAGCAGTCCTTGGATGCAAACTCAGCAGCCAGCCCCATAACACCCAGAGGAAGCTCCACTACCTGAAGATCTAATATGGCCAGGGTCAGAGGATCCCAGGATCCTAGGAGCTTAGTCACACCAGGATCTCAAGGTTCCAAGGGCAGCTTGACTCCCAGGATGTCAGACACACCCAGCATCTCATAATCACAGTATACCGTAATAACAGGATCACAGAGACAGCTAGACTTTGAAGAGTTATGACACAACCAATATCACAGGAAGGACAGTCTGATGTAGCCAGGGCATGTAGCACTTGAGATATCCAGATGGTGAGAGGCAAGGATAAGTTAATAAGCAAGAGAAACCAAAGTTATTTGGAATAATCAGAACCCAACACTTGCACCATATCAAGTGGATAACCCAACACACCCTAAAAGTAAGACATGGATCTAAAGTCACTTCTCATAGTGATGATGAAGGACTTTAAGAAGGACATTAGTAACTCTCTTAACGAAATGCAGGAGAACACAGATAAACATGTAGAAGTCCTTAAAGAGGAAACACAAAAATCTGTTAAATAGATTCAGGAAAACACAATCAAACAGGTGAAGGAGCAGAACAAAACCATCCATGATCTAAAAATGGAAATAGAAACAATTGACAATTCTCACTCAGGCCATGAAGCTATGGAATATTCCCATTTACTGAGATCCAGAGGAGTAGCCATTTGGAAGATTGTGTCCCTAAATGTGAAGGTTGTGCTGAAACTCTTATGAAAATTGAGAACAATTTTAAATATGAAAGAAAAAAACACACATTAAAAATTCATGTAGGCAAAATTGACAGCCTTCTATATGTCACAAAACACACAAGCAGAGATTACAATTACAATAATTATTTTTATATCAAGGGGTCAAAACTCCTGATACAATCAATGTCCAAGAAGAGATATTTAGAGCACACACTCACCGGGGACAAACTGTCATGACTGGGACAGCATGGCAGGAAACAAAATGTTGATCTGTTTCATTGAGGGCCAGCATGGGGCCTTCTTACACTTTTGTGGAATAAGCAGCCAAGAGTTAGGTCAGAAATAGCCAGCGCCCTCAATTATGCCAAAGTAACCTATTTCTGCTAGGGAACAGTCCCAAATGTTCCACAAACTTGCTAGACTGTTCCACTAGTTTGAGACACCTGAGACTGTGGGAAAATTTCACACCCAATCTTAATGAAACTGAACCAGGCATGTGTAAAATACTTTTTGAAAATAGTTTCATTTCAATTCAGGAAAAAGGACAGAGAGCCCTGCTTTGTAATGGATGGAGTTAGTCTTTAGCTTCCATTGTGCACCCTAAATGAAACATAGTGTAAACGAAGCAGTTTTCTATGCAGCAAGTAAAGAGTGAAAACAACACACTAATGGAGATAAAATGCAAAGAACCGGGATATATAGTAACAATTCCAATTGTAAGTGTGAAAAAACAAATATACATATATGTGAGTTGTGCTTGTTATTTTCCTACTGGTTTGATTGTACAGGATAAAAAAACAATAGTCTGTCCGTATTGGCCACAGTTTCATTCATCATTGTGTTAGTGGACCCAATCTAGGAATTAATCATCAGGGTTTGACAGCAAAATCCATCGGCTCAATACACCAGACATTAGCTGGAAAGTGAGGTACAAGTAGGTCATGTCCTTTGGTTTCTTCTCTCTGAGTCTGTTATATGGGCGTCCTGTCATTGTTTGTTATTGTTGTTGGTTGTTGTTTTAAAATTTGAAATATTGAATGCAAAAGCAAGTGGCAGGAGCCCAACAGGTCTTTGCATTCTTACTTTCTCCTTTCCATCACTCTCCAATTCTTCCAATCCCCAGCTTTCATTCAAACATAAAGAAACAATGTGAAAATAAGACTCCTTCATCATCTTTACTTTGTGCTTGCATGTTGGCTGTAATCATCTTGAAAACATTAAAAATCAGGCTAAGATTCTGCCTATGTTTGATAGGGTTTCATTGCTGTGAAGAGACACCATGACTCAGGCAACTCTTATAAAGGAAAATTTAATAGAGGTTGTCTTACAGTTTTAGAGGGTCAGGTCAGTACATTATTATCATGGTGGGAAGCATGGCAACATCCAGGTAGAAGGGGTGATGTAGAAGGAAAGAAGTTTTCTATATCTTAATCTGAAAGCATACAGGAGGAAGCTTGTGGCCAAAGCAGCAAGGAAAAGCATCTCTCTTCATCACTGGGCAGAGTTTGAGCACTAGATAAAAGCCAGCCTACACAATGATCAAGGCCACATCTGCTAATAGTGCCACTTCCCATGGGCCAAGGATATTCTAATCATCAAACTGCTACATACCTGCAAACACTCCTGTATGCATGTATGCACACACACACAAACACACACACACACACACACACACACACACACACTTTCATGCCTATTGCACGTGATATTGCATAAAAATATATTTGTTTATTTACTCATATATTTATTTTTTACTTACTTGCTTGCTTGCTTATTACTTACTTATTTACTTATTTACTTACTTACTTAGTTTTAAATGTTTTGCTGAAGAACTTTGTACATAAACATAATGAGTTTGAGTAAATCCATCCCCATCTTCTCCTCCTTGAATTGCTCTCCATTTCTCCTGTATCACTTTTAGCCTTAATTCCATGCACATTTTAATAAAGACCACTGAGTGAATTTAGTGCTGACTACATATGTGGGGTTAGGGAAACACATCCACTGGAACATGGGCAGCCTCTGAGGAGCCAAATCTATGAAGAAAACTGGCCCTCACACCTGCAGCCACTAATTGCCAATTTTTTGGGGTGAAATTTTCTCTGCTCCCCCATCTATTCTTCAAGAACTGTGAGACAGAAAATTTTAAAAAAAGGTGTTGAGATCTGCTTAGAAAGGACTTTAATCTCAGGATATGGGAATCAAAACCAGGTAGAGATGAATTCTCTGCTGATCTGCACAGGAAAGCACAGAAATCTAGGACTATACAGAAATATCCAGTTCCAGAGAAGAAAAACAAAAGAAACAGGGAGGAATTGGGAAGTACAAATAAGAATTTGAATGTACAGATTGTAAATCCTGTCTCTGGGAGTAATAATCAAGATACTTTGAAAGGAACAATCAAGCCATGTTTAAAAGACTGGACACACCATTTGGCATATGTTATATAAATCAGTAAAAATAATTAAAAATGTCTCATTAAAATTCACAACAGTCCCCTTAAGTTTTTTCTTCTGGTTTTCTTCTTTAAATATCTTATTGAATCTGAAGTGATGGCTCAGCATTTCTGAACACTGGCAGCTCATGCACAGCATACACTTGGACTTGCCACATTTCCATTGGCTGTTTACAACTTCTTCTATTTTAGTAACCACAGGGAATCCACACTCCCCCTTCCCATGAGACAATGTATCCATACCTATACAGAGAATTCAAAACAAACAAAATCTCTTCAATCTGTCTCACCAATCATACATTAGGTCCAATGCTTGGGTGCTTTCTGTTTCAGGCTCACAATGATCAATGGTATATACTTTCTAGGTTGTATAACTGCACTTCATTTCTCTACCAGGAACCTTTCCTCAGATTCTGTCCTCATCAAGAATCCCATCTAATACCATCAGACACTTCTATGCATCAGAGGGAACAAGGTCTAGCTGTGTGCCTTGCAGGTTGGGTAGAGCACTGTCAATATCCCTTCTCCTCCAGCAAACCCTCTCAAGGCTCACAACGGTTGTCTTCCAGAATAAAATCTGATTGCCTAAGAGAAGGAGCAAATCATCTCTGCTTGCTCTAATGTCTAAATGACATTGCAGATTAAGAAAAAACCTAGAGCTTCCCCAAGATTCTCAGTCCGGGAGCATTTGGACAATCCATTACTTTCATAGGGTCCAAAATTGTTTGAATTCTACAGACCAATGAATTGTCCCATTAGAAGCCACCTTTCCAGCAGGTAGCAGCAGCTCCAACTGCTGTCTCCAAAGGCAGTTAAACAAAAGCAACCTGAAGAGGCAGGTGAACTGCTCCTGGTCCCACCAAGGTGACTTTGGTTTCTGGTGGGAGGGGGCAATTACATGCTGTGAGAACTCTGTTCTGTTGATGTGCTCACCCACCAAAACACTCCTCTTGGAAAGACCAGGAATGAGTTCCTCTTCCAAAATCCCTCCTCTTGCATGTGGTGTTCATTCCATGGGTGTGGGGAGTAGGCTCTATTCCTTGGGTACTCTGTTTCTAAATGAGGTGACACACAGTGATCACTCTCTCCTACCTTTCACAGATGATTGAGACTCCTAATCTAGACATTATTTATTTATTTATTTTTTCAATCTGCGAAGGCAGATATGGTTGTTTGCTAACATTACAGTTTGCATGGACACTTCATATATGTAATACATCAGAGGACAGAAGAGGATACAGCAGCATATGCTGCTGGAATTACAGGGAGGATGAGAAAGAAAGGGGGGGCAGGGAGTGAGAGGGAAAGAGAGAAACACAGACTGAGACTGAGATACAGAGAGATAGCAATACAGAGAGTGGGAAAGTTAGAAGGAAAGAGAGAGAGGCAGAGAGACAGAGAGACAGAGAGACAGATAGAGAGACAGAGAAACAGTCACAATGTAATTGCTGGAAATTGAAGCCACGACCTGTGTGATAGCAGCAAGTCTGTCCAATACATACATTGTCTCTTGAGATTTTGGCTCCAATTTTAATTGGCCAAGAAAGACCTGATGCTATGTATTCTGGAGCTGACCTTTTGTATATCATCGTATTCCTGGAAACAGTTTCACATCTAGGGAACATGACCTTTAATCAGTCTTGATGCATCTCACATATCCTATGCCCAGACACCAAAGGAGACATATGGAAGGTTTCCTGTTGTGGTCTGGTAAATGCTCGCAATTCCTGACAAGAATCTCCAGAAGAATAAAGCCAATACAGTCGAAACAACCTTAGCCCTGTTCAGAGTGAGATACCTGCCTTCTTAATGCTTCTCAGTACAGCTTTATATAGTGTATTAGCTTACTCTTGGTCAGAATTCACCACAGATCACAAACATCCTATTCAGATTTCTCTCTCTTTATCAATTTTTTCTTGCTGTAGTGGTGGTGATTTTTTAAGAGAGCCTTATAAGAATTAATTTACTCTTAGATGAATTTGGACCTTTTGAGAAAGATTGTGTTCCTACACCATTTTTCGCTCATGAGAAAATGGGGAGGTGGTACATGGCTTAGAGTATAAGATCATTGGCCCCTGTGCACAGGTTCCAGGATTCAATTACCAGGGCCCATCTTGTTTGTCACAGCCACAGGTAAGTGCTGTTTCAGGGGATCTAATACTATCTAACTTCTGATCTCTACACGGTCCAGTTTAGTGCACAGGCAGCAGACACACCCCTTCAGGTAAAACATTCATAAAATAGAAATAATGAAAATTCTACAGTTTACCAATTGCCATATAAAACTTGATTTCCAAATGATCACACATACTATTAGGAGAGGACCTCAAAATGTGGATGTAGGTCAAAAATTTTGATATATTTGATACTTATTTTTTCTTTCTTTTCTGTTTTACACCACCTAGGACCCCACATCCCAATGACCTGGAGGAGAGTAAGCCAGAGTTCTTCCATAGTCTTTGCTTCAGTTCCTGTCTCCACTTACCAGCTCTGATTAAGGTGTTGTCCAGACTTCCCTAGATAACACAGTTTAAAACCTGAAAGTTGAAAACAGAAAGAATCCATTACATCATTTGGTAGATTTGGGTCCCAATTTTTACCTCATTGAAATCAAGACAGGACTGTATGCTTGCAATAATGTTATCTGCCTGTGCTTAAACTTCTGACTAAAAAACTCTTTGTTCAAAACAGTGCAGTGACCGATGAGCATCAGACAGTTACATAGCAATTGTTGCCCTATGAATTTGGATACATCTCTGATTATATTGAAGATTCAAATTCAATTAAATGGTTTTAGTAGTAGGTAGACAGGCACCTAGTGTTGATGTAAAACAAATTCCACAGTAGATCAGTTCTAAAACTACATTATTCTGCATGATATCTCAGCACTAATGAATAGGCAGCTGCACAAGCAAAAGAAGAGGAAAAGGAAGAAACACAGGCAGACACAGATGCAGAGGTTGAGAAACAGGCTGAGATAGAGAATGAAGAAGGAGAAAAGGAAGGACAGGCAGAGTCACAGGGACAGTCAAAGGGAGATTCAGAATCAGAGACAGAGTCAGAATGTGTGGTGTGCATGTACCTAGTGTGTGTCTTTCTAATTTTTAGACCTTTTAGGAAGTTACATTAACTCAAGTGTCCTGAGAGATGGAGTGATTGGTTGCAACAAATTTCTCAGATTACAACCAGTATACCAAGACATGGTTTCTGTCTAATTGACCACCCAGACCCAAGGAATACTTATAATAGGAGAGATCCCAGGCTAATGGTTTTCTTTCTTATAATAAGTCTGTCTCTCCCAGTCACAGAATAAAAGGAAATTATGATTCATTGGAAAAGAACACATAAATGGCTCCAGAAACTCAGCCAAGTCTATTAAGATATATATATATGTGATTATATATATATATATATATTATCACAAAGCTCTCACACAACTTTTTAAAAATCCTGTACTGGATTCATCTTCTAAGTATACACTGTATGTTATATATAGTATATCATAAAATACTAAATAGGAATATCTAGCTATGTACACTGAATGTATACTGTGAGGAGCTGCCCTTTCAATCTCCATTACAAGATGGCGCTGACATCCGTTGTTCTAACTGGTAAAGAAATAGTCTGTGTATGTGCTGGGGTATTTTTCCATTCTTTGTGCCCTTCCTGTTCTGTGGCGTCATATGGGCTGATAGTGAGCAGCCCTTAGGGTGAAATATGTCTCTAACACTTCTTGTGGTCTATTTAAGGACCGAGTTTCCTGTGTTCTAAGCCTCCTCGCCCAAAAGCTAATCATCTTTCTCTTGAGATGGATTAAAGCTATGCTGCAGAAGGATCTGAGTGTGTCCTGTGTGTGTGTGTTATCGACGGTGAGACTCTTTATCATCACAAACACAGTATACTGAATGCACAGAGCATTAGTACTGTAACTCCATGGATAAATCATGTTCATGAAGCAACACTAACAGAGATTTACACACAATATTTGCATTTCATTTGTGTTCCCGAGATGAAAATTATTTTCATCAACACACATGGCACTGCATAGAACAGGTATGACTAATATTAAAATAGTAAACAGCTGACTGCAAGAAGTATAGAAATCAGAGTTAGTAAGTCTTTGGTGGAATACTATATTTACATACTCACAACATCCATTAGTGAAGAACTCCTGCTGCATTAACTTTGCACAAGATTTATTGTCAAAACTTGTACTTTTAGTCTGGTGGTTGGTGGTTGGTTACACAAGTTGGTTGTGGTTTGTTAGTAGCCATAATTAAAGGAGAAGAACAAGGAAAGAAATTAAATTCAGAGATTTTCTAATTCCTCTCTCTAATATACCCTTATTTCTGTTCTATCTAGCGTTAGGGGTTATAAAAAGAAGATCCTAGAAAATATCAAACACCAACTATAAAAATGAATCCTTAATTACTGTCCACCAGAAACCACCAATTGTGAAGAAATACACTTTATCTTCTTTATCATAAGTTTTAAAGGACTCTCTTCAATAGCTTCCTGACTGGACTGTTCTTTTTTCTTCTGTGTTCTTTTTCCTTGTGTGTGTGTGTGTGTGTGTGCATGAGGGTGAGTGTGTGTGACTTCCTTTGCATAATACCTTCCTGTGTTGTTAACCATTCATATTTGCTGTGGATTTACTCACAACAAACAGATAAACTGAATTGTGAGTATCTTTTTTTTTGGTGTCTGTTTTGTTTTTCTTTTCTGGTGGTGGGTTTAGCATGTATGTAAATCAAACACTACCATCGAGTCACATCTCTAGCTTAGACAGGGTTTTGAATTCTTTAACACTAGTTATTTCTCTCCATATTACTGTAACATTATAATGTTTTTATTGTACTCCTGATCTGTTACTGAAATTTTATTTCTATTTACTCCAAATTTATGTAGGTGCTAAGCAACGTCAACCCATTGCTGATATTTTTTGTCAATAAGGCAAGTTGATCAATAAATGACTTTTTTTTTCTGACTAGTGCCATATTGTGTTTTCTTGAAGACTTGTATCTTATGAGCCGGAGCAGAAACTTGTAATGTACACTTGAGGAGGGTTTTTTTGGGATTTGGAGGGTATTTCAGTGTATTAAATGAATGTCAGGTGCCTGATGTTCTATCAGGGTAATGGTGCTCCTTAAGCTACATGTTCATCTTTATTTTCTCCTACACTTTTCATAACAATATTTTTCAGTACCACAGAGCAAATGTTACAGGTTCTTAGCTTTTAAACTCTCAGTAAACACCAAAGTCTCAATTTTGGACTTCAGTGCAGCCTCTTCTCTAAAAGCTAGTCAGAGGATGCTTAGTCCTGTGAGCCCAATCCTTTCTTTTTATTCCAAGCATGGAGGGAAGCTGGCATTCCCTGTAAGGGTTTTGCAATTAGAGATTCTGGTGTCAGCAGATCTTACTTGTCACCCTATTGAGTTTGCTCATCTGTAATAGCAAGTGAAAGAGTGGTAATCAGTACCATGATGGCTCAAAAGAAGTCTAGAACACCACTGCATTCTGCCCCCTTGTGGGTGCCATCCCTGTCACATTTTGAAGAGAAACAGTGCTCCTTCCAGGAAGCTGCTGGGAATTGAACTGCACTCCTCTGCATGCTGTCAGACCCAGCCTCCAGGTCTGGACTGACTCTCCTTAAGGATAGTCACTTACCCTCCTGGCCCCAGTCCCTAATTCTCTCTCAGTTCTCCACAAAACAGGAGACTCTCTTTATTTTTTGTGCCAAATGATGCCAGCTTCATTTCAAATATCCTGATAAACTAAACTGGTTGGGTCTTAAAATAATTTCTTTCTCTCAAACACCTATTTATCAGGAAAACTGTCAGTGAGAATGGCTGAGACATCTAGTCTGGGCGAGTTTCCCATGATTAAGGGCAGGGAATATGAAGATAAGGCCAACTTATTAATATACTTCCAAAGTCTAGTTTTAATTGGCATCTCTAATGCTGTGCAGAAGAAATGTGAGATTGTGAGGTGACTTCACAGATTAATATAAGAGGTGAGTCTAGAAAATCAGGAGCTGTCTATTGAGAACAGCACTGGACCATGGCCCTCCTTTGAGGATTTACACTTTAAAGCTGAGATAAACTGTAAAAAAATTATGTCTTTCTGAAATTTATGCCATGGAACGTCCACATAATATCTTAGTTCATTTGTGTGATGTTTTTATACATGGCTGTAAATGCTTTTATGTTAACCTGTGTGTGCTAGTAAGTGTTTGCCTTCTTAACATGAAGCTAAAGTCACCTGGGAAGAGGGAACCTCAAATTGGATCTGTCTACATTAGATGAGGCTATAGCCATGTTTATTTGTTTTCTTAGAAAATTTTCTTTAAATTTTCCATCTTATGTGACCTGAAAGTATCCATCTCCCTGTTTATCCTCCTACCATCGAACTCAGAGACACAGTGAAACTAACAGAAGTTATGGGCCAAATGAATTTAACAGATACCTATAGAACATCACCCAAAAACAAGAACACACATAATATGCACTCATTCTTAAGTGTATATTAGGCAAAAAAAACATGGAATACCCATGATACAATTCATTGATACTATCCATTATCTCTACCTCTGGTCAGGATTATTTTTCTGACTTTTCTTTGCATAGATTCCTGATTCTTGAAGGAGAGAGCTCGATAAAGGCATCCTCTTTAATCTTTAATTCTCTGAGTCTCTCACTCTCTGTGCATTGTCCAGTTGTGTCTTTCTGTGATTATTACCAGTTTTGTAGGAAACTCACCTCTGATGAAGGCTGAGGCATATATACTAACATATGGGTGGAGCCATTAGGATTCATGAGAAGTCATTTTACTGCTGTGGTTATTTAACAAAATTTATGATGGCAGATTTTCACTTAGTGTTTTATGACCTTTCTAGTCTCAGATGCTTGGCCTGATATTTCCCTCCACATTTAACCCTCCTATTTTAGTGTCTTCTTCATTCCTTTATACCACTATATTCTACTTCCCCTTCCTTGGAAGAGCTCCTCCTTCTTTATGGTTCCTTACTAGATAGCTCATCTCTGTTACCCTAAATGAAAAACAAACATATATAAACCTTACAAGCTAACTCCATACATAGGTGAAAACATTCCATTTGTGTCGTTCTGGGTGTGATTTGACTGTTGGATATTTTCCCTTTTTTTGTTTTTTTGTTTTTTTTTTGTTTTTGTTTTTGTTTTTTGTTTTTTTGTTTTGTTTTGTTTTGTTTTGTTTTGATACTTCAATCCTTCTTTTTTAAAAAATATTTTTATTACGTATTTTCCTCAATTACATTTCCAATGCTACACCAAAAGTTCCCCATACCCTCCTCCCCAGTTCCCTACCCACCAATTCCCATTTATTTTTTGGCTCTGGCGTTGCCCTGTACTGGGGCATATAAAGTTTGGTTGTCCAATGGGCCTCTCTTTCCAGTGATGGCTGACTAGGTCATCTTTTGATACAAATGTAGCTAGAGTCCAGAGCTCCGGGGTACTGATAAGTTAATAATGTGGTTCCATCTGTAGGGTTGCAGATTCCTTTAGCTTCTTGTGTACTTTCTCTAGTCCTCCATTGGGAGCCCTGTGATCCATATAATAGCTGACTGTGAGTATCCACGTCTGTGTTTGCTAGGCCCTGGCATAGTCTCACATGAGACAGCTGATTAACAGTTGATGGGAGAGGATCCAGTACTCAGTGAGTGGTGCTATCTCTGCAAAGATGGTGATAAAATATATAAGAAAGCAACCTGAGGGTAGTGTTTGAAAAATGGCTCAGTGTTTAAGAGAACTGGCTGCTCTCTTAGAAGGTCAGGATTTGAATCACAGAACTCAGGTGGCAGCTCACAGCCTCATGAAGCTCCAATATCAAGGGACCAAGCTCCCTCTTATGGACTCTGTGAACCCTGGACAAAAAAGGCCCACAGACATTCACGCAAACAAAACATTTTTATATATACATATATGTTATTAAAATAAAAGTTAAAAGGCATTTTTAAATTTTGTAAGTAGAAAAGCTGAGAAAACTGTGTTGAGAAACAAGCCAATAAGCAGCCTTGCTCCATGTACCCTGCCTATAATCCTACATGGGTTCCTGCCCTGATTTCACTCAGTGATGGAGTGTGATGTGGAAGAATAACACAAACTAATCTTTTTCAAAAGAGAAGGGAGGAGAGGGGGATTGGAATGGGGATTTGTTGATGGGAAACTGTGAAGGAAGTTATCATTTAAATTGTAAATAGATAACTAAATTAATGATGAAAAAAATAAGTCCTGTCAAGAACTCCAATGTGACAGTGTGAAACTGCTAATCTACAACCTGCTAAACTCACATGTGCGGGGTGTGGGCATGCAAGTGTTCTGTCTGAGCCTGCAGGCCACTTAAATCCTCAAAAACCCTGTGGAGTTCAACCCTGACTTCCTGGCACAGATGATCCCCAAAGTGTATTGGGAAGTGCTTGTGCAGGTAGCAGACACCTCAATCTTGGCCCAGGTACACAAATAGCCAACTAGCTGCTATGAACAGGACAAGATACTTTTGAGGAAGATGTACCCACGTGTGGCTTGAGATTGATGTACTGGATGGTACTCTGCAATGGTCAGAATCCAGTGTTCTTTTCCCCATCATCCACAGGATCACCAATATGCTGTAGAATGATGAGGAGACAGAGAGGTAACCTTGCTAGCCACCACAATGCGATGTGGGAATGGGTATCCAGATGGAGGAAGACCCTCATGAAACAGTGGGGAGGGGATGGGATAGAGGGTTTCTGGAAGGGTGGGAAACTGAAAACGGACATCATTTGAAATGTATATAAAGAAAATATACAATTAAAAAAAGACCAACCAAAGAGTACATAGGGCGGGGCCCATGGCTGCAGCTTCATATGTAGCAGAGAATGGCCTATTTGGACACCAGTGAGAGGTGAAGCTCCTGTTCAAGAGAAGGCTCTATACCCCAGTGTAAGGGAATGTCAGGACTAGGAAGTAGGAGTGGGTATTTTGTTGATTACTGAGAGGAGGGATGGCATAGTGGGTTTTCAGAGGGGAAACCAGGGAAGGGGATAACATTTGAAATGAAAATAAAGAAAATGCCTCATAAAATAAAATAAAATAAAACAAAATAGATTGAAAACAACCACCTAGACACAATAAGTTAATAGCAGAATGATAAATAAAAGAAGACAGTGTAGTGGTGCATACCTTTTATCCCTGCTCTTGGTAGGCAGAGGCAGGGGCAGGCAAATTTATGAGTTCAAGGCCAGCCTGAACTCCAGATTGAATTCCATGACAACCAGGGCTAAACAGAGAATCCCTGCCTCGAAAAAACAAAAAACAATAAACAAATAAAGAGAAAATGAATGACACACAGGCATACAGAAGAGGACTGGTCCCAAAGACAGCTCTGTCCTAAATATACTAGAGCACATTGCTTCACAAAATGAATTCTGAACATGCTCTCACATAGTGCATTTGAATATACTTTCTAGGTTAACCCCATATGATCACAAGAAACAAAAGGTAACAAGAAGATCAGAGTCAGAAGTATATCTCAGACTCATGTCAAAGACAGTCTGGGAGGCACACCATGCTTCAGTTTTCAAAGTTCCAGAGAGTGGTTCTCCACCTTTTTAATACTGCGGTTCCTTCATATATATACTTCCTTATGCTGTGTGGTGCCCCAACCGTAAAAATATTTTTTGCTGCTTCATAACTGAAATGTCCTACTGATATGAATTGTAACATACATTTCTGACATACAGATAGTCTTAGACAACTCCTGTGAAATTTGTCACAAGGACTAGCAACCTACAGGTTGCCAACCACAGTGCCAGCAACTAGGAAAACTAGCCAGCCCCTTGATTTTTACAATGTTGCCTTCCGTAACTGTGGTAGAATAGATGTGCTCTATTTTAGTGGTCTAAGCATGTGAGGATCTGTAACACTACCTGGAAACACACATACCAAATTGGATGAGGGAGTCTATTTTTTCTGTCCTGGACCTTGCAGGTTTGAGTCAGCTCTAACCAAATAGAAGAGAAAGGATACTGGATGAATTCCTACTCAAAGTCTTTGGAGACAACAGGGATTTTATTGGGTTCTCATGGAGAATGGGAGAGTGTTTGTGCTCCATTAAAAAGGTACTCACATTCACTATTTTGATGCCTTTCTTTCTATTTGAGTGTGCTTTGTACTTTTGTCTGCTATGTGTTGTGTTCTGTGTTCTTTGTTACTAACTCTAGGGTTCTTCCCATACTTGGAAAATGAAAGTCAGTTTGAAAACCTTTCATATTTGTTCTCTGTATAGAAACTCTCTCTCTCTCTCTCTCTCTCTCTCTCTCTTTGAGTTTTCAAGACAGT
>OFFR01000880.1_pt1 | contig 15274 bp, 18 predicted proteins | sample 1521421 | NCBI WGS metagenome assembly OFFR01 (sample SAMEA3504087, study PRJEB24116) | mouse gut metagenome | biome: mouse gut; feature: mouse-associated habitat; material: faeces | place: Denmark | collected 2011 | reverse complement strand
CTTTTTTATAAATTTCATCTCTTTGCTCCTTTTGTTTTACTTATTTTCAAACCAGAAGCAAAGTCTGAGGATATCAACAAAAATGATTCCTCCATGCAGTCCCCTCAGACTCTGCATGGAGCTGTTGCAATGCAAAGCATCGTTTTATCTCCTTTCGTACTGTCACACTTTATTTTATTGTAAACCATTAAACACATAGAGACAAGTTATTTTTATGATTGGTTTTTACTTCTCTGGTTTTTTATTTTTGAAGGTAGTTGGAAGAATTTCAAACTACAGCAGTTAAAGGTATTTGATAAAAACAGTGTTTATCTTCCCGCCAAGAAAATAGAAAAGGACAATCCAAAAGCCGCAGAAATTGAAGCTGATAATTCCGCAAAAAAGCAAAATGTGCTAAAACATCTGCATGAGATACAGGAACGCAACAAGCAGAAACCACCGCAAAGACAGCGTAAGAAATCCATTGACAGAGATAGCCGATAGGCATTGAAAAACCGCCGTTATGGCGTTTCCCGTAGCGGCGGCATACATAATCATTTACTGATTACAAGCGTGATTTTTATATCTCATTTTTTAAGTCCTATTATAGTATTTCCTCATCACAATTTACCGAATGTTTTAAAAATGTTTTTCAAAATGTTTATACAGAACAATTCCTAAAAATGTTTGCAGTAGGAATAAACCAAATATAATTCCTATAATCCATGCTTCAATATGAAGTAATGCAAGTACAAAAGCAACAAACAAGTACACGAAAGTCATTAACTGATACACTAAAGAACCAGCTTTCATTCTTAAAAATACTTTTCTTTCATCAACACTATTGATATGATTTTCTCTATTTATATTTTCCAATTTTTCTTTATTTTTTGGCATTTCATAATAATAAATTTTAAGTAATTGAACACATGAAGCAAAAGCTAAGCCGAACCCCATTGCGTAAAAAAGTGTAGAGTAATAGTCAGTGTCAATAACGAAATATCCAAAACATATAAAGATTATGCCTATAATAATCTCAATGATAAATGATATTTTTTTCTTCATTGTCAATTCCACCTTTCATACGACTACATTTTCTTATCTAAATAACGAGCTGTTATAACCCATGTAATTTGCCCGACAGCAATAACTCCTGTTATCGAAAAAAATACAACTTTACTCATATATCCCATAAAGATAAGGGCAAATAATACAAGAACCAATAATGTAAGTGTTACTTTGTAAGCATTCGCAAGAGAAGCGTTAATAATTGCAATATTTCTTTCATCATTTTCTAATATTTGTATTTCTTTTGTCGGCTTACTGAATATATCACACCCCATTAAAATCAATATTATCCCAATAAGTGTTGTACCATAGACAACCAAATCTGGACGAGGTACAGGTAATAGTCGATGTACGCCTAAACCATAAGTTAGTAAACCACCTAAAAAAATTATTACACCGATGAACAATTCGACTTTTTGTATCTTATGCCTCATTTACTTTCCTCCTCATAAATAAAAATTTCTTCAATGCTCATTTGAATGTAGAGCAACATTTTATGAATGATTGAGATTAAAAGAAAAAAGCAAATTATAAGAATAGATAGAACAAGAGGGAGATGAGAGTGTGCTGTGTTTTACTGCATGCTTTTTTCTCTTTACAAACAGGATTATAATAAAAAAGAAGGAACCCCTTCCTGGCAAGAACCGGTTCCATCTTTCATCAAATACATCCCAAAGGAAGTATCCAAGTATTATGATACGCATTTTCAATCTGTTTTGCAAGCTGAAAAAAATAAAAATATCAGACCAGGAGTGGTTTGACCAGGCGGTTGGAGACCTGATGCTTTCGGACCAGTGCTGCCCATACTGTGGGGCAAAAAGCAGCATGAAACCCCATGACAGCTATTCCCGTTACATGGTCACGTTAAAAGGGGATAAACCGGTAACGGAATCCCTGTGTGTTCCACGGGTAAAGTGCACCTCCTGCGGGCATACCCATGCCCTCCTTCCTGAGATGCTGATCCCCTATTCATCTTACAGCCTGCGCTTTGTCCTGTCCGTTCTGAATGCTTATTTCCTGCATGCCCATACGGTAGAAGATATTTGTGAAGCTTACCAGATCTGCCATTCCACACTTTACGTCTTCCGGGACCTGTTCCTTTCCCATAAACAGATGATCCTGGGGCTCCTGAATGATGCACAGAAAAAAGCGTCTGATTTTATCGGAAAACTGGACGGGGAACGGCTCTTCCGGTTTTGGGAGTCGTTCCGGTATTCATTCCTGCAGGCATACCATGCGTCAGATTTCCATCACCGCTGAAGTTCCAGGCAAAACATTCCGGATGTTTCCCATAATCCCGGCATGTACTTTGGGGGGCGGCGGGGATATACTGTAACCGGAGGCGATATAAAATGGAACAACAAAAGAAAACAGAACGGACAGAGGAACAGATGGAGGCAGCCCGGCTTCGCTTTGGGATGATCGCGCCGGTGATCCAGGAAACTTACCCAGATGAATCCGTCATGGCTTACTGTCGGAGGGTATCCCGGACGCCAATGCGGCTTCCGGATGGGCGGACTGTGAAATATAAGCCCAAAACAATCGGAAAATGGGTCAGCCTTTACCGGAACGGCGGGATTGATGCCCTGACGCCGAAAACGCGGTCCGACCTTGGAAAGACCAGGGTGCTCACAGAAGAGGCAATTGATGAGATCTACCGGATCAAACAGAAATATCCGAGGTTGAACGCAACACAGATCCACGCCAGGCTGGTACAGGAGGGCTTGATCCCGGCAACGGTTTCTGTGGCAAGCGTCCAGAGATTTGTGAAACGCAATGGGCTGAAAAGCGCAGACGCGGCATTGGCCGGGCGTGACCGGAAAGCGTTCGAGGAGGCGTATTTCGGCGGCATGTACCAGGCAGATACGTGTTACCTCCCGTATCTGGAAGAAAACGGGAAAAAGCACAGGACGTACCTGATTATGATCCTGGATGACTACTCCCGGATGATCGTGGGCGGGCGTATCTTTTACCAGGAGAATGCATACAACTTCCAGAAGGTCCTTAAGGACGCAGTTGCGGCTTATGGGATCCCGAACAAACTGTATGTGGATTCCGGTGCGCCCTACAAAAACCGGCAGCTGGATATGGTGTGCGCATCCATTGGGACAGTGCTTCTGCATACCCCTGTCCGGGATGGGGCCAGCAAGGGGAAGGTGGAGCGGAATTTCAGGACACTCAAGGAAAGATGGCTTTACGGGCTCGACATCAGCCAGATCCGCTCGCTGGACGAGTTCAATGACCTCCTGGCAGCATATATCCGGAAGCACAATACGACAGAACATTCCACGACAGGGGAAACGCCGCTGTACCGTTATCTCCACAGCCCACGCCCGGTAAGGAAACCACAGTCAGCAGAATGGCTGGAGGAATGCTTCCTGAACCGTACGACTCGCAGGGTATCCCGGGACGCCACGGTGGAGCTGGACTCCCGGTGCTATGACGCGCCGATGCAGTTCATCGGCCAGAAGGTAGAGGTCCGCTATCTCCCGGAGGACCCGGAAAAAGTATGGGTGTTCTCGGAGGGGAAGAGATATCCGATGCGCCTGACAGATCGGGTAGGGAACGGGAAAACAAAGCGGGAGAACCATGTATCCATAGATTACAGCACAGCGCTTGGAGGTGGGGAAGATGTACACTGATTATTATGGTCTGGGTTTTAATCCGTTTGATAAGCAGATGGTAAAGGAAAAAGATGCTTTTGAATCCGAAGATTTCCGTGAGATGACAGCGCGGCTGGAATACCTGAAAGAGATCCGCGGGATCGGGGTGTTTACGGCAAGCCCGGGGATGGGGAAGACATTTGCACTGCGGTGTTTTTCAAAGAAACTGAACCCGAATCTGTATCAATGTGCTTATCTGTGCCTGTCCACAGTAAGCGTGCAGGAATTCTACCGCCAGCTGTGTGAAGCGCTGGGGCTGGAATCCGGATTTGGGAAGAGCCAGATGTTCAAGTCGATCCAGGAGCGGCTGTATTATCTGTATAAAGAGAAAAGGCAGCCGTTCATCTGTATCCTGGATGAGGCACAGTACCTGAACAGCAGCATCCTGCGAGACCTGAAAATGCTAATGAACCAGAAATATGATTCGGTGAATTGTTTTTCGCTGATCTTATGTGGGGAACCTTATCTGAACCACATCCTGGAAAAACAGGTCAATGAGGCATTGCGGCAGAGGGTTGTGGTGCATTACAACTTCCATGGCCTGACAGACCAGGAAGTGCCGGACTATATCCGGCAGAAGATCCGGAATGCGGGCGGGAGCCCGGAGATCATTGATACTGCAGCGATCAGTTCTGTCCACAGCTACAGCCAGGGGAATGCCCGGCTGATTGACAATGTGATGACAGACGCGATGACTTTGGGAAGCCAGATGGAGAAAAAAGTGATTGATGCCGAGGTAATGTTAGCGGCGATCAATAACCAGGCATTGAGCTGAGAGAATGCAGGGAAAGAGGCATGACCGTGTCGTTGAGATGCGGTTGTGCTTTTTTTCTGGAAAAGTTGGCGATTATAAAGTGCCGTTTAAGTCTACCAGAAAGTGTCGCTCGACAATTTGAAAGTATCTTGCGATTTTAAAGGCTAACATGATAGAGGGATTGTAGCGTCCATTTTCTAAAGAGCCTATTGTTTGACGAGATACTTCAAGAGCAGTAGCTAAATCTTCTTGTTTAATACCTCTTTGTTTTCGTAATTCTTCTAATCGATTTTTCAAAATATCCCCCTTCCTACGGAAAGCATGCTTTCCATACCTTTATTATAGCAAAAAAAATTCTGATGTCAAGCACACTTTCCGTTTTGGATGATCATTCTGCACTTTTCCAATTGCTATCTTTACGAAGCGTATACTTGTGGCGTTATACCTCTTCTGAGAAAACGAGAGAATTTTTTCTTTAGGAAAAGCGGTAGGGACAATCAATTCCCTACCGCTTGAGTGCTTTATACAAAAATCAGTTCTGTTTGTACGATTTCTCTTGCCCTTGCTTGTATTTCGTTCATTTTTCTAACCCACAAAATAGGGTTTTCTGCTTTAAGCTGTTCAGCCCCCCTCCTTGTCAGCCATTTGCTCGACCAATCGAAACATCATCTCTGTTGCTTGTTTGTCAATGTCGGCAAGATAACTATTCAACTTGCCATTCATGGGCAGCGAGGTGTAAACCGTTCTTTTATGTTCCTGTAAGTAGCGTTTGTGTCGCTGTCCCCATAAACCGATAGGCTTGTGTTCTTTTTCGGTTGGTAAAGTAAGACAAGGAATATAATAATCTCCCTGCAACTCATACCATAAACCGTTGCTTTCATCATAAATATATTTCTCCATAGTGTTGTCCTCCAAATAATATATTCGCACATATATCACAATTCTCCGATTGCCACACTCTGTTATATCGTGTTATGAGATTTTCTTGCCCTTAATTTTGCCCTTATAAGCAGTCAGGGAAAGAGTAAACTTGTGTGAAATCATATAAAGAGATAAGGCGAACACATTGCGATAAATCCTTTATTTTCAAGGCTTTTGGAGGATTTTATTAAAACACTGTAACCTCTGTTGAGAGGTCATAATTTACTGATATTCAAATACCGATTTAAAGTACATACTGCGTATATTGCAGATGTGAAAAGGTCTTTGGGATTAACAATGTATGATGCTCCTAATACGGTAAAAGAATTAAAACATCCGAGGAAGTATCCACCGAAAGAGAAAGTAGAAGCGATAATGGATGCGCTTAAATATTTTGAGGTAATTTAATGGATGAAAGAATTTATCAGGTAGCAGAGCGGATAGTTGAAATACATCAAAAAGCCTATGAAGTTTATTTGCCGCTGGTTGAAGATGTGTATAGTAGAGCTGTGTCAGAAGATGAATTGTCATATTTGTTAGATCATTTGCTGGATTTTGCCTGCGATGAAAAAATACTGAAATTGTTTAAAAGGGTGTGTAGTAAGTATTTGTATATATACCCTGGTTGCATTAAGCTTTATATTGAAGCATATCGAGAAATGTGGGAAGAAGATTGTTACTCAGTAGAAATCCCTTAAAGGGAAAGTGGATAAGATGTTTTAAAAAATTATGATGGGAGAAGAGGTGAGCGTGTATGGCGAAAATTGTAAAGGAAACTATTCATGCAAAAGGTATTGATATTGACATTTATACTACAAATTTTGAAAATGAGTTTATTTCCTGACAGATATTGCAAAATATCGAAATGAGGATGATCCACGATTTGTGATTCAAAACTGGATGCGAAATAGAAATACGATTGAGTTTTTGGGTGTGTGGGAAGAATTGCACAATTAACAGTTTAACCGCATGCAATTCGAGGCGGTTAAAAATGAGGCGGGGCTAAATCGTTTTGTTATGACATCCAAAAAGTGGATTACACAAATGAATGCCATCGGTATTGTCTCAAAAGCAGGACGTTATGGCGCAACATATGCTCATAGTGATATTGCTATGTCATTTGCAACTTGGATTTTTCCTGAATTTCAGTTATATATTATGAAGGACTATCGGAGATTAAAGGCGGATGAAAATAGCCGGCTATCTTTGAAGTGGAATTTGAACAGAGAAATTTCCAAGTTAAATTACAGAATACATACAGATGCAATGAAAGAAAATTTGATTCTACCAGAATTAATATCTGCACAGATTGCCTATACATACGCCAATGAAGCAGATATGTTGAATGTCGTTTTGTTTGGATAAACAGCGAAACAGTGGAAAGACGAAAATCCAACCATAAAAAGAAACATGAGAGATGTGGCAACACTAAACCAATTACTAGTGTACTGACACATTTATATTCAGGCAAACCTCCTTGCCCGATTGCCCATCAGACTGCGTTGTCATCAGTCAACGATGCCACCGCATCGCCTCCTTCTTCCGTCTTGCTGATGAACAATCGTTCTGCAGAGTTTCGCCAGATATAAATGTGTCAGCACACTAGTGCTTGCCAATCTGGAAAGCAATAATGCTGTTTTGATTAATCAAGGGAAGAACCAAAAAGAGTGAATGGGATTGCTTCGACAGTTAGCAATACAGCAATTACAAACATTAGAAAAGGTAAGTTTGCAAAATTTACCGAAATTAGGAATTGATAAACAGTAGAATAAAAAAGGCATTTTAAATACCAAAGAGGAGGAAGTTTATGTCTTTGACTATGTCATATTTAACATCTGTAAAAAATGTAGAAAGTATATTTAATTCTAATATACAAATTCACTTGTCTCAAACAATTAACATGGCAGAATATGATGCTGTTTTTCAAAGTTTAAAAATACACTTATTGTAAAGAGGATAAAGATAAATTATATTCGTTTGTGAGGAGAGGAGAATTGACAAAAGTTGCTCTTAATGCCTCTGGTGTTGTTAGTAAACATTTTTCATCGGAATCATTTGTGTAGGATTATATAAAAAGTCTTTCATTAGATTTATTTAGATGATAAATGTGTGAATAGCGCAAAAGAAATGGCAACTATTTATATTGCTATTTCAGCATTTGAAAATATGGCGTGCAAATTTGTGCTTAAGGTATTATTGGAACATAAGGGTGAAAACTGGTGGGATGAATGTCTGATGCGACAGCCTCATTCCGCACTTCTATCGATGTTTTGCAATGGTATCTGTCCTGTGAGCGTTCCTCCCTGTAAAATCTTATATACTCTTTTATCGCATGTCTCAAGGAAGATTCATCCGTTATTTCGTTCATCTAATACATCTTCGCTTTGATAATTCTCAAGAATCTTTCCGCTGGTCCAGTGTCAATGCATTGTCCAACCCTTGACATGGATTGTTTCAGATTTTCTTAACATCCTAGATTTTTAGGGGTTTTGAAGCTTTTTCGTTTTTTGGAAAATGGCTAGAAAACGTATAAAAAGCGACTTCTGATGGTTGTAAACGTTTGCATGGCACTTGAGACGGCATCATTGACGCATTGAAGTAGTTTTCAAACAAATCAAAGACTATGTTATTTAAATAAAGAAATAAGCTTGGGAGATTGTTCATATTCAAGGCTTTGAGCAAGTATTTTTTGTCTCTAAGATTAGTTTGCTTGAACCTGGGCGATATATTTTTGACGAGCAAGATTGCGGCATTATAATCAATTTTCTTTAGATACTGTAGGAAAAATAGAACCTTATGTAGATCAAAAAGGAGAAGACGCCATATGAAATTGAGTGTAAAATTTACAACATGCGGGTATAGTAACTGTGATATAGAGATTCGCGCAAAGGGTTTTTTAGCAGCGCTTGTATTCTGGGCAGATCTCAATGGTCCTCTGTCTGGCTGGTCATCATTTGCGGCAATTCCCATACAAGCGACAGGAAATGCGCATTATCGTTTTGAGGGAAGCCGCGCAGTGCCAGCAGGAGCCACCCATATTTATGTAAAGTGCATAGCGCAGGATTTTTCATCCGTTGAAGAAGCTGTTTGGGAAATACCTGTCAAATATCGGGCGGCTGATCTCGATTCAGAGCCGCTGGCAGAATTCTCATTGATGAGTGATCTGCATTTGTCTAGAAAGCATGGCATGATTCACAGCGCATTGCGCCTGGCATCTTCCGTAATACTGATGCCGGGCGATCTTACAAATGATGGTTATGCGGAGCAATTTGAAGGATTGAGACATTGCATCGAGGAATCTGCGTCAGATAAGCTTATCTTGTCAGTGACTGGTAATCACGATCAATTGCTGCATCCAGACATGGCAACGATTAACAATTATGCAGGATATTACAAGTTTCAGAAGTATTTATTTCAACGTTCAAAGAAAATGGGATATTCAGTTTACGAAGATGCTTCTGGCGCATATCTTGTGCAGATTGGCGAGATAGAAGTGATAGGACTGCAGTGCGTTTCTAATTACAGGAAATTCGTGTTTCCAGAAAGCGCTCAGCTTAAATGGCTCGATCGGCATCTGGATCATGATGATACAGCTCAGTGGCATATCATTCTCTGCCACGCTCCATTGATAGCGCATAATCCGCACCGCAAGGATGGCGCTCCATATCTTTCAAGAGATGCAGAATTACAGCAGATCGTTGACAGCCACAAAAATATCATTTTTTTGTCGGGTCATACGCATGATTCTCCAAGCATGAAGCAAGGCAATGTTGAATATCAAGCAGAGAAGCAGATTCTTTATATTGATGCCGGAAGCGTTACCCCGACAGAGCTAAGCGGCGAGCCGCTGCAGCCGTCAGAATGGAAAGACGGCGTTATTACAGAACTGACGCTTTATTCTGAGATGATAGAAATCAGAACAAAGTCAATACGCACAGGTATCAGCTATCCAAGAGGATATTATTGGTTCAGACTGGAAAAAGATCCCATATGATTTCTGCGAAAAACGAATTTTCAGAGTAAGAACCCAAATTTAGGACATAATAACAACAGGAAATTGGAAACAGGAGGAAACACTATGTCACAGATTATTGGGGCACAGAGCATCCAGTTTGAGGAAGCTCCTTATATCTTGGGCAGTGCCAGCATTGTGGGCACCAAAGAAGGGGAAGGCCCTCTAGGAAAGCTGTTTGACCTGGTTGGGGAGGATGATAAGTTCGGGGAAGATACTTGGGAGGAGGCGGAGAGCACGCTGCAAAAGGAAGCGGCTTCTATGGCAATCGGCAAGGCCGGACTTCAGAAAGAGGATATCCGTTATATTTTCGGAGGAGACTTATTGGGGCAAAATATTGCGACCACGTTTGGACTGATGGAACTGAATATTCCGTTGTTTGGCTTATACGGTGCCTGTTCCACAGCTGGGGAATCCTTATCCCTTGCAGCTATGGCAGTGGCGGCGGGTTATGGGGAACAAGTGCTTGCGGTTACCTCGAGCCATTTTGCGAGTGCGGAGAAACAATTTCGCTTTCCCTTGGAATATGCCAATCAAAGGCCCTTATCAGCTACCTGGACGGTTACAGGAAGCGGAGCCTTTATACTTGGCAGAAAACGAACCAATCTGCGCATTACAGGAATCACCACAGGGAAAGTGGTGGATTACGGAGTGAAAGACTCAATGAACATGGGGGCTGCCATGGCGCCGGCAGCCTGTGACACCATCAGCAGGAACCTCAAAGATTTTAACCGCAAGCCAGAGGATTACGACAGAATCATAACGGGGGATTTGGGCACGGTGGGACAGGAAATCTTGATAGATTTAATGAAAAAGGAAGGCTTTGACATTTCAAGCGTCCACATGGACTGTGGGATTGAGATTTATGACAACGCTTCTCAGAATACCAATGCCGGGGGCAGCGGGTGCGGTTGCTCTGCCGTGACGCTCAGCGCATATATCCTGCCGAAATTACAAAAGGGCACCTGGAAAAGAGTATTGTTCGTGCCTACTGGGGCGCTGCTGTCTACCGTCAGCTTTAATGAGGGGCAAAGCGTTCCAGGCATATCGCATGGCGTGGTGATAGAATATGCAGAATAAAGGAGTGAAGGTATGGATTATGTGAATGCTTTTTGGGTAGGAGGCTTGATCTGTGCGCTAGTTCAGATATTGATGGAAAAAACAAAGATGCTTCCTGGCAGGATCATGGTGCTGCTGGTGTGCAGCGGCGCAGTGCTGGGTGCATTGCAGATTTATCAGCCGTTTCAGGAATTTGCAGGGGCAGGCGCAAGCGTTCCGCTGCTGGGATTTGGAAATACGCTTTGGAAAGGTATTCAAGAGGCGGTCAATTCCGATGGATTTTTGGGAATTTTCATGGGAGGCTTTACAGCCAGCGCCGTTGGTATTTCTGCAGCATTGATTTTTGGATATTTGGCAAGCCTGATTTTCCAGCCGAAAATGAAGAAGTAAGAGATTTCTAAAATAAAAATAAGTATAAATTTGAAGTTTTTGTCCATAATGGATAGAGAAAGAAAATTTTTTGCAAAGGAGATTTTATTATGAAAAAGTTGAAAAAAATAGTTTTGGGCTGTCTGTTCGTCCTGGCATTTAGCTGTGTCACCGCTTGCGGAATGGATAATAACGACGTCAATAACGATACTACAAATGGAACCAATAATGGGACAAACAATGGCGCTACGAACGGGACGACCAATGACAAAACCGGAAATGATAATGTCAACGGCGGCACAAACAATAACAATGTCAATGACAATGACATCGATCGCAATGATGATAGGAATAATAATGGAGACGGGGTCATAGAGGATATTGGAGAGGATATTATAGACGGAGTGGAAGACATTGGAAATGATGTCGAAAACGGCGTGGATGATATGATGGATAACAATAACACAAATAATAAGACTGATAAAAACGGCGCAAATGGCGCAAACACCGGAACTAATAAAGGAAATGGAGCTGGAACTACCAAGGACAATAAGAACATGGCAAAATAATTAAATACCAAAAAGGAGGCGCTCATAGAGGCGCCTCCTTGCTGTTTATTCATCAATACTGTAATTAGGAGCTTCTTTGGTGATATGAATGTCGTGTGGGTGACTCTCTTTTAGGGAGGCGGCGGATATTTTTATGAATTTTCCTGTTTCTTTTAAGGTTTCAATATTGATAGCGCCACAGTAACCCATGCCAGAACGGAGCCCTCCGAGCAACTGGAACACGGTGTCTTCCACAGAGCCTTTGTAGGCAACCCTTCCTTCGACGCCTTCTGGTACTAGTTTTTTAGCGTCTTGCTGGAAATAACGGTCTTTGGAACCGTTTTCCATAGCGGCAAGGGACCCCATGCCCCGATATACTTTGTATTTTCTTCCCTGGTATAATTCGAAGCTTCCAGGGCTTTCGTCACATCCGGCAAAAATGCTTCCCATCATGCATACGTTTGCCCCGGCTGCAATCGCCTTTGTCATGTCGCCGGAATATTTGATGCCGCCGTCTGCGATAATCGGGATTCCATATTCCTTTGCCACGTCGTAGCAGTCCATCAGTGCAGAAATCTGGGGCACGCCAATGCCTGCCACCACGCGAGTGGTACAGATGGAACCTGGACCAATGCCAACCTTGACAGCGTCTGCCCCGGCTTCGATCAAAGCCCTTGTAGCTTCTCCAGTGGCAATATTTCCGGCAATAACCTGTAAATTAGGAAATGCAGACTTGACTCTCTTTAAAGCCTCGATAATATTCTTGGAATGTCCGTGCGCCGAATCCAAGACGATGACGTCGACTTTGGCTTTTACCAGTGCGTCCACACGCTCCATCATATCGGAAGTAATGCCTACGCCTGCCCCGCAGAGCAGCCGCCCCTGTGCGTCCTTGGCAGACAGAGGGTATTTGATTTGTTTTTCAATATCCTTGATCGTGATAAGTCCTTTCAAGTTAAAGTTGTCGTCCACAATCGGGAGCTTTTCTTTTCTTGCTTTTGCAAGGATTTTTTTTGCTTCATCTAATGTGATGCCTTCTCTTGCAGTGACAAGATCTTCGGTTGTCATGCTGTCTTTGATTTTTTTGGTGAAGTCTTCCTCGAATTTCAGATCGCGGTTGGTGATGATTCCCACCAGTTTTCCGTTCTCTGCAATGGGGACGCCGGAAATGCGGAATTTGCCCATCAGGTTGTCCGCATCCTGCAATGTATGTTCTGGGGAAAGGGAAAATGGATCGGTGATGACCCCGTTTTCGGAACGTTTTACTTTGTCAACCTCCTCAGCCTGCACTGCGATTGACATATTTTTGTGAATGATTCCAATGCCTCCTTGACGAGCCATGGCAATCGCCATCCGGTGTTCGGTAACCGTGTCCATGCTTGCGCTCATCATGGGAATGTTCAGTTTTACCGTTTTAGTCAGGTAGGTTGATAAGTTTACCATGTCAGGGGTAATCTCTGAGTATGCAGGAACTAATAATACGTCGTCAAATGTAATTCCATCGCCGATAATTGTACCCATTGTTTTTCCTCTCTTTCTGGAAGCTGTTTTTTTGTTATTCCCACGATTTTATCAAAAAAGAGAAAAGCTGTCAACGACTGGCGGACAGTTCTGTGCAAATTATTCATCAATTTTGCTTCTAAGTGCGTTAAGTAATACTAATAATCTAACAATAAGGATAGGAAAATGGAGAAGCAATTTGTTTGAGTTTCCGCATTTTACAATTCATAGCGCCAAAATGTTTCCATCACAAAGTGATGAAAACATTTTGCACATAAAAGCGCTCTGAAAAGCTAGCTTTTCAAGCACTTTTTGTGCAAGATGTCTATGCTGCCAAAGGCAGCAAGACCTTTTGGCGCTATGAATTGCAAAATGCGGAAACTCAAAAGCAATTTGCAGTTGTATAAATCTTCCTTTTTGTTTATAATGAAAAGCCAATAAGCGTTATTTTGTCAGGAAAAGGAGAAGAAATATGGAATTTCGGCCATGCATCGACATTCATAATGGAAAGGTAAAGCAGATCGTAGGAGGAAGCCTAACGGATGCCGGAAATCAGGCAGAGGAAAATTTTGTGGCAGAGCAGGACGCTGCTTTTTTTGCAGAATTATATCGCAGGCGTCAGATTCGGGGCGGACATATCATTTTGTTAAATCCGCCGCAAAGTGAATATTATCAGGAGACGAAAGCCCAGGCCCTGGCAGCCCTTGGCGCATATCCCGGCGGAATGCAGGTAGGCGGGGGCATCCGTCCGGAAAATGCCGAAGAGTTCCTTGAGGCAGGGGCTAGTCATGTCATTGTGACGTCTTATGTGTTTCGGGAAGGAATGATACATTACGGCAGCTTGGAAAGATTGTGCACGGCTGTTGGGAAAGAGCATCTGGTATTAGACTTAAGCTGCCGCAAGAGGGCAGACAGTTACTATATTGTCACCGACCGCTGGCAGAACTTTACGGAAGAGAGAATTGAAGTGCCTCTGTTGGAAAAATTGTCGGCATACGCAGATGAGTTTCTAATACATGCGGTGGATGTGGAAGGAAAAGCTAGTGGAATTGAGACAGGGCTTGCGGCGCTGCTTGGAAAGTGGGGCAAGATTCCCATTACTTATGCGGGAGGCATCGGGAGCTATGAGGATTTGGAGCAGCTTAAGAGACTGGGAAGAGACAAGCTTAACTTTACAATAGGAAGCGCCTTGGATTTGTTTGGAGGGGTGTTGGAGTTTGAGAAGATTTGCGGCGGGCGTTGACAAACCAAATAACCACTGATATGATCAAAGGCAGAAAAAGCTTCATTATAAATGAAAATGTATCTGATGTCTGGAACGGAAGCGCCACAGTGCGCTTGAATAGAATAAAGGAGACCAGTATGAAATTTACAAAAATGCAGGGGGCAGGAAACGATTATGTTTATGTAAATTGTTTCCAGGAAGAAGTAAGGAATCCAGAAAAAGTCTCAAAATTTGTCAGTGACCGCCATTTTGGCATCGGAGCGGACGGTTTGATCTTGATCCGGCCGTCACAGCGTGCGGATTTCGAGATGGCAATGTATAATGCCGATGGTTCTCAGGGAGAAATGTGCGGAAATGCTATCCGCTGCGTGGCAAAATATGTCTATGATCATGGAATGACCGATCAGACGCAGATTAGCGTCGATACACTTGCAGGGATCAAATATCTCAATTTAACTCTGGAGCAAGGGACAGTATCCCAGGTAAAAGTAAATATGGGCGCGCCTTGTCTAAAGACGTCAGAAATCCCGGTTATTGCCGATGCGCAGCAAGCAGTCAATGTGCCACTGGAAGCAGGCGGGAAAATATATCATATGACGGCAGTGTCTATGGGGAATCCCCATTGCGTGCTGTTTTTCGAGGAGGACGTCAGGACATTAGATTTGGAAAAGCTCGGGCCGCAATTTGAAAATCATTCAAGATTTCCCAAACGGATCAATACCGAGTTTGTAAATGTGATAGACGAGCGGACCTTGAGAATGCGGGTCTGGGAGCGGGGAAGCGGAGAGACGCTTGCCTGCGGGACTGGTTCTTGTGCCGCTGCCGTTGCGGCGATGCTCAATGGAAAGTGTGAAACAGAAGTGACGGTTCATCTTACTGGCGGGGATCTTAAAATTAGCTGGGAGGGCAATGACGCCTCTGTATATATGACGGGGCCTGCCGTCACGGTTTTTGACGGGGAGATCAGCCTGCCGCAAGAGATGCAATAGAAACATGAGATGCAAAAACGCATAGAATGGAGGATATGATGTTTAAGGTAAATGAAAATTATCAGAAGCTGCCAGGAAGCTACCTGTTCAGCACCATTGCAAAGAAAGTATCAGCCTTTGCCGAGGCAAATCCAGAGAAGGATATCATTCGCTTGGGGATTGGAGATGTCCCCCAGCCATTAGCCCC
>OFFR01000873.1_pt1 | contig 15435 bp, 12 predicted proteins | sample 1521421 | NCBI WGS metagenome assembly OFFR01 (sample SAMEA3504087, study PRJEB24116) | mouse gut metagenome | biome: mouse gut; feature: mouse-associated habitat; material: faeces | place: Denmark | collected 2011 | reverse complement strand
GGCGCGGCTGGCGGGGGACGCCCCCTCGGACGGTATAGCGTTTTTTCACCTGGGGAACAGGGCGCGGGGCAAATATGGGGGGTGCGGGGGACGGCGGCTGTTCCGGCAGTTCGTAGGCTTCGCCGTTTCGCTCCGCCGCCAGCCGTTCCCGGATGTGGGCTTCGGTGTAGCCCGCACCCAGGCTGTCCAGCCGGAACACATAGTCCCCGCCTGGGGGCTGGACGGCGGTATGCTTCACATTCGAGCCATATTTAATGGTATAGCCCTGCCGCCGCAGGGCGGCAAGGAAGGAGTCAAAGGTAAAGCTCTCCCCGATGGCGGCGTCAATATCCTGCATGACCCCGGCCATCACGATTTTTCGCCCTTGTTTTTCCGCTGTCCACTCGGTATAATGTTTTCCGTGGCCCTGCGGCTCAATGACCGACAGGCCGCGCTCCCGGCTCACTTCGTTGGACGTGCCGCGCAGATCCCCAAAATAACTTTGGAAGTCGCTGCGGTATTTCTTCCCGTCCACAAAGGAAACGGAATTGAAAACGATGTGACAGTGGAGATGCGCCCGGTCAACATGGGTCGCCACAACAACCTCGTACTTGTCCCCCAGCAGACGGCGGGCAAATTCCACCCCGGCGGCGTGGGCCTCATCCGGCGTTACCTCGCCGGGGGCGTAGGAATGGATGATATGGTAGCCCAAAACGCCGCCCTTTTTGTCCCAGCGCCTCTTGGTGGCGCGCATATCCGACAGGGCGGTGTCCGGGTCGCAGTTGATGCCTGTGACAAGCTGGTGGGACTTGGCCGGGTTCTCCGCATAGGCCAGGGCAGCGGCGAGGCCGGTCTTTTCTTCATTCAGAACATAGTCGATACAGTGATCCATGCGTCCATGCAGGGTAATGATTTTGTCGTAGGCCAATTACAGCGTCTCCTTTACCATGCGCCACGCCTGCCGGACTAAAGCGGCGGCCTCCGCAATCTCCGCTTTGCCGATGCCCTTGGTGGCGTTGGCCCAATACGCGATCTGATTTACATTATTGCCGATGGCCGACAGCTCCCGGAGCAGGGCGGCATAGGTGTCGGGCGGGCGGGGGCGCAGTTGTACTCCAGCGGTGAGTGCGCGGAGAAACGGGTCAATGCCCAGCCCCGCAAGCTCGGCCTGCTTCTTCAGGTGCCGGTATTCCTGCTCATTCATCCACACGCTCACATGGCGATTGCGTTTCCTCATGGCATCCTCCTTTCGGTGGGCAGTAAAAAATACGTCTCACCGTGGACCTGTTGACAAAGTCCAGTTCTGAAAAATTGAGCAAATTTTTGTGTCCCGATTATGACGGTATCACAGAGAAACATCCACATTTCAAAACTTTTGTGGAGTACATTTTTAGAAAACCGACTTTGTCAACAGCTCCACCGTGAGACGCATTTCTGCAATATTAAATTGGCATTGAATGTGCTTTGTTCCTGTGCTATAATTTTTTTACAAATCCATAATTGAAAAGAAGCGATATTATGAAATATGCCTTAAAATATGTAATAGATTTTATAGCATTGGCTATCTTATATGCGTTCTACTTCTTCAAAAGATGGAAAAGCAAAGGTAGAGATACATTGTTTTTTAACACGCTCATGTATGTGTATCTATCTTTTGTGGTTTTTTTCACTTTGATGCCAATCATAGTGAAACTCCCCTTTATTTTCAATCACCCCTACACTCCTATGAATATGGTGCCATTTGTAGATGTGTTATCAGGCAGGGGAGATTTTCTCAGGCAGATAGTGTTAAATATCATTATGACTGTACCATTTGGCTTTCTATACCCGCTTTCGCAAGGTCAAAAATCAGGTTTTTTCAAAACGATATTCTGTTGCTTTCTTTTGAGCCTTGGCATTGAGTTGCTGCAACCGCTGATTAGCGGTTCCCGTTCTTCGGACATTACGGACTTGATTACTAATGTAATTGGTGGAATGATAGGATATTGTTTTTATATCATTTTTAAGCCGATTACAAACTGGATTTCAGAACAGCTAACAAAGAATAGTTAACAATCTGAACATTTCTGTTTACAAAAGAGTCTCTTGAAAATCGCCTCCTTGATTGATGCCGGAAATACGTCTCACGGTGAGACGTATTTCGCTGGGGGTTTAAGGGGGCTGTGCCCCCTAACAAGGGTCATTTGGTGTGCTACCAAATGACATACTTGCTCGGACAGCACCGCCTTTCGGCGGCGCTGTCCGTTGTGGTGTTGCTGGGTAGATGATTCCTTTTTTAACGGCGTTTTTTCCACAAAAGAAATACGTCTCATCGTGAGTAATGTCATTAAGTTGGGAATAGGGAGAAAATAAAGTCAAAAAAGATGTAAAAAGGGGTTGACAAAGGAGGAAAAATGTGCGGCGAAGCCCTGAAAAGTAAACTTGCTTTTCGGGGGGACGCCGCACATGAAATATACACCAAAATTTTTGCGGGGAATGCTGCTTTCTATGATCCGGAAAATGGGGGAGCACCCAGAACAATACGTCAGGCAGCCGGGGCGGGATTTTACCCGTCCCCGGACGCTGACCTTCGAAACGGTCATATCCCTGCTGCTGACCATGAGCGAAAACAGCATCGGGAAGGTACTCATCGGACGGTTTCAAAACAGCGAAAAAACACCGTCGGCTTCGGCCTTTGTCCAGCAGCGGCAGAAGCTGCTGCCCGCGGCGCTGGAAACGCTGTTTCACCGCTTCACGGCCCTGCTGCGCCCGGAAAAAACCTTTTGCGGCTGCCGCCTGCTGGCGGTGGACGGCTCGTCGCTGAAATCCGCCGCCTGCCCGGAGGACCCGGCCTCCTACCGCCCCGGCACGCCCAGGCAGCACGGCTGGAACCTCTGGCACATGAATGCGCTCTTTGACCTGGAAAACGGCATTTATACCGACCTGATCGTGCAGAAGGAGCACGAAAAGAACGAGTGCAGAGCCCTGTGCCAGATGGCGGACCGCTCCCGCGTTTCCGGGAAGGTGATCCTGCTGGCTGACCGGAATTACGAATCCTGCAACAATCTGGCCCACCTGGAGAAGCGGAACTGGAATTACCTGATCCGTATTCGGGACAAGGCTCGGGGCATTGCATACGGTATGCCTCTGCCTGACCAGCCGGAGTTCGACATTCCCCTCAAGCTCACCCTGGGCCGGCTGACGCCGCGGCAGCTGGTGGCACGGGGGCTTGCCGTCCCCAAGTCCTATTACCGTATCCCGCCCACAATGACGTTTGACTTTTTAGAGTCGAACAGCCCGGATTTCTACGAAATATCCTTCCGTATTGTCCGTTTGCAGACCGACAGCGGCAATACGGAAACCCTTATCACCAATCTCGACCCGGACCGGTTCCCCCTCGCCGCTCTCAAGGCCCTCTACGCCAGACGCTGGGGCATTGAGACCTCCTTCCGCAGCCTGAAATACGCCGTGGGCCTCATCCATCTTCACGCAAAGAAGCCGGACCTTGTCCTCCAGGAGGTTTTCGCCAGTTTCCTCATCTTTAATTTCACCCAGGCCGCTGCCTGGGCTGTGGACGCGTCTCAGGGCACAGCCAAATACAAGCGTCATGTCAATTTCTCCGACGCTGTCTTTGCCTGCTGTGCTTTCCTGCGCTGCTCCACCGCTGATCCGCTCCCGCTCCTCCGGCGAAGACTGCTCCCACTTCGCCCTGGGCGCACCACCCCAAGGCCAAAAATCACGGGTAACCGCATTTCCGCCTGCTATGCCTCCGCTCGCTGACCTCTTCTATGTCCTTTTTCTGACGGAGCTGCCTCCGTCTGCTTTTGCTGTCTCTTTTTCCTGATAAGTTCCTTCTGGATTTCCTTCAGAATCCTGTGACCTTCCGCCGTTTCTTTCTTCGCGGCTAGCTTAATGACATTACTCATCGTGAGACGCATTAGACCCATTTGCAGATTCCTTCTCCATGCTCCACATTGAGCCTGGTTTATTTCTTGTTTATATATACCTTAAAAGTCTATTGCGCTTTTAGGATATTATAACATAGCCAGACTGCACTTACAATACAAGTATCAAAACTTTGGAGGGTACTTGTGGGATGATTGACTATAAAACGGTGGGACAACGCATCCGGACTGTCCGCCTGCAAAAGAAGCTGACACAGGAAAAGCTGGCGGAGGCCGCTGGCGTGGGCATCACACACATCAGCCACATAGAAACCGGCAACAGCATTCCCAGCCTCCAGGTCACGGTGGATATTGTGAACGCTTTAGGCTGTTCTATGGACGAGCTGCTGTGCATGGAGGTCACACAGGCCCGGCCGGTGCGGGATAACTGGCTGAGTGAGCTAGTGGCCGATTGCAGTGATGCGGAGGTCAAGCTGATTACTGACATGGCCCTCGCTCTGAAAACCTCCCTGCGGCGGCTGAACACCATAGAGCAATAGCTGTTTTCCGGTTCCAGCTACTGAAAGCCTTGTTCACAATCTTACATATCTATCAAAAAGAATGTCTGCAAAAAGGGCGGCGGTTTCGTAGTGAACCGCCGCCCTTGAAGTTGAGCCTATAATTGAATCCATCTTATTTGAGGACATATTTTGTTCCTCGGGCAGCCCCGGTTTTGATAATCCGCCCCTGCTCTAGCAGCGAACTCAAAACCTTATTGGCTGGGAAGGAGGAACAGCCCAAAAGCCGCTCCACATCCTTACGGGTCACAGCGCCCTGCTTTTCCATCAGCCGGATCACCTGCTCCTCCCGGCTCAAAGTGGGGTCAGGAGCTTCACCCGCTGCGGTATTCCGGTTAGGCAGGATCACAACAAAGGACGCGGGAGCGGGGGCAAATGCAGGTTCCGCCCCGCTGCCATGGTAACTCTCCATCATCTTCTGAATCCCAGTGCCATAGCTCTCGATCAGCTCCAGGCGGTAAAACACATTGGCAATAACCGCGTTCCGGGGTTGGGACACGCCACCCTTGATGTCCAAAAGGGTAAGCCCCTTTACCAGACCACCCAGGGAAATAAACTCCATGCGGTCATCGTAAATGTTGATAATGATGCTACCAGAATAGTCGTAGTCCCGATGTGCCACTGCGTTCAACAGAGCCTCGCGCAGCGCCTCCTCCGGGTAGTCAGCGTAGTCGATCCGCCGCAGGCCGTCAAAGGTGGCGCGAAGGTTATTGTTCAGTGACAGGAAGGAAAAGGCGTCGTCCATCTGCTTCAGGATTGAGCCGGAAAACTCCTTGCGGGTCTTGAACTTTGTTTTTCCCGTCCCCTCGTAAACGGCGCAACGGATGATATGTCCGCACTGGTCAGAGAGCAGCAGGGCGGCGTTGGTGTAGTATCCATCCACATCAACCAGGCCCAATGTGCGCTTATGGGCGCTGTCAAAGGCAACCTGATATTCCTGGAAGGTTTTTTCCGCATAGGTAAAGGTCAACTCCTGATTCACCGACCGGGCCTTGTCAAAAGCGGTCCCGTCGCTCTCCCTGAGCATCTGACGGATGGCCTCGTCGGTGGCAGGAACAGAGGATATGCCATGGCGTACAAAGACGCCGGTTGGCTTGATGCCCTTGTCCGTCAGATGGTAGGGACGCTTTAACCCCCTGGACACCGATACGCGGATCAGAGCTTTCCCGCCATCCTCGATTCTCTCAATAGAGGTATAGGCGGTCAGGTCGGGCTTGATCCCATCACGGATCATATTCCCGATTTTCTCCATCTCCGCTTCAGTATCCTCTACACCGGCAACAGAGCCGTCCCGGGCCACGCCCACCAGGATCTCTCCGCCGTCCGTATTGGCAAAGGCAATAATCTCTTTTTTGAAATCCGCGTTGATTTGCTCCTTCAGCTCCAGAACCGGGCTTTCCTCGTATTTCATAGCCGAACCTCCTGTTCATTTGATTTATCGCAATTATCTCTATTATCTCCATCATATCACGATTTCAAACTAAATACAAGAGAAAAAGGGCGAAAAATATCCCTGGCCAAACTGCAAAATAGTTTGACCAGGGCAATACCTTCTGGAATTAGAAGTCCTCCGAGTGCTGATAGTCAAGAAGCGTAATATTTTTTTGCTGACAAGCTATACCGCTGCCTATTCGAATCGCTTTTGCCAAGCGGTCCACTTGTTTTTCTTTAAGAACATATGCTTACAAATACGTTGATACCTTTGGAAAACCGCAATTCGTCTACGCATGGAAGTTAGTGCCTACGGACAAGACCCCTGCCGGAAAACGGGAGGATATATCCCTGCGGGAAAAGGAAAAGGAAATCCAGAAAGACCTTGACGACGGGATAGACCCTATCGGCAAAAAAATGACTGTCTGCCAGCTCTACGCGAAGCAGAACCGCCACCGGGGGAATGTGCGGCACAACACCGTAAAGAGCCGGGAACGGCTGATGAAGCTATTGGAGAGCGACCCGCTGGGCGCGTGTCCGATTGAGAGCGTAAAAATGTCCGACGCGAAAGAATGGGCTTTACGCATGAGAGATCGGGGCATAGCCTACCGCACAATCAGCAACGACAAGCGTTCTCTGAAAGCTGCCTTTTACACAGCGATACAGGACGATTGCATACGCAAGAATCCGTTTGACTTCCAGTTGAATACCGTTCTGGAAGATACGACGGAGCCAAAGGTACCTCTCACGCCAGCGCAGGAAGAAAGCCTACTGGCCTTTGTGGAGAGCGATAGCGTCTATGAGAAATACTATGACGAGATCGTGATACTGCTGGGGACAGGGCTGCGGATTTCCGAGCTTTGCGGGCTGACCGACGCCGACCTTGACTTTGAGGGCAGGACAATCACAGTAGACCACCAGCTTCTTAGGAGCAAGGAAACGGGCTACTACATCGAGAAGCCTAAAACGGGAAGCGGTGTCCGGCAAATCCCCATGAGCGAGAAAGTCTATGAAGCATTGAAGCGTGTGCTTGCCAATCGCAAAGGAGCAAAGGATATAGTCGTGGACGGTTACAGCGGTTTCCTGTTCCTCAACAGGGACGGCAACCCGAAAACGGCACCGAACTACGACACCATGTTCCGGCTTCTTGTGAAGAAGTACAACAAGTGCCATGAAGAAGCCTTGCCAAAGGTAATGACGCCGCACACGCTCCGGCACACGTTCTGCACCAACTTAGCCAATGCGGGCATGAACCCCAAAGCGTTGCAGTACATCATGGGACACTCCAACATTACCATGACGCTGAACTATTACGCACACGCAACCTACGCTTCCGCAAGGGCTGAAATGGAACGGCTGGCAGCATAGGCAGGACGAGGTTTTACTACTTTCGTACTACCTTTGAGAGCAAAAACCTAAAAACTTTTGAGAGTATATGTGAGCTTCCCCCGACAGCAAAAATGCCGCGAACCCTTGAAAAATCAAGACTTAGCGGCATTTAAGAACTTATAAAGAGATAGTCAAAAATCCCTTTGGATTTTTATTGAAAAATCAACTTTACACGTGAACAGAGACAACGTAGTCTGAGAAAATAAACTATCCAGCTTTTATGCTCTATTTCCACTCAACGTGGATGCCTTTTTGCTTTGCAGCTTTTCGCAAACGCTTGCACTTATCCCAAGACTGATACCACGGAATTTCCGGCAACAAAGATGATAGGCATTCCCACCTAGAGTAATCCATAGAGTTCTGGGCCAGGAGAGTATGGACTGTGCAGAATGAAAAGTTAAGAAGTTCTGAGGAAATAGCGACATTAGAGCACAGAATCAAGGGTAACACAAACTGAGCATATGCGGTGGCTGCTTCATTGCTGTTTCGGCAGAACCGTTGGTACAACTGTTCCCACACATCACCCGATATAGACAGGACCTCATCACAGCATGGGTCTAACACAGAAATCACTGCTGTAAACAGTGCTGGAGCAGAAGAAGAAAGCATACACAATGCGTGAACGCTTAGGGCCGGATCCTCCCGGCATAGGCCACTCCAAGCAGCAGCCCGCTTGGTACTGTTGCCATTACCGAAGTAGGAGAAGTATACCTCAATGGCGTTGCTACCAAAGGTTTTGAAGACCTCCCGAAAGAGTCCACTATCACCGTACCGGAAAATAGAATGAAGAATGGCCACATCTTCTGCTTGAATTGCTACTATTCGTCCATCACCACACCAGAGTTCCCGCAGGGCCTCAGCCTGAAAGTCTTTCGGCAATTGCCACAGAGTCTCACACCGGGCTAGTTCTCTGTTTAATCGGAGCATAGGCAGGCACATAGCAGCGTTCTGTCGGAGCAGTTCGGTATATTCTCCAATGAAAAGACGGGAAACGATGAATGTCACTGCTACCTCGCCAGCGGTGTTTAACGCACAGGTAAGAAGTTTGGGAACTAAATCGACCATTTTCTGGCGGCAGTGCGTCCACAAACGGGTGAGAATGCTTTCAAGAGTCTGAGACCGAGTAGTATCTATGGAAACATACTGCTCGTCCAGTGTCAAAAAATTAAAAAGAGTTTCTGCCTGTGCATCGTGAGTCTTCTGCCGGTTCTGAGAGAATACTGCGCAGAACAAGGCCCATAAAATTTTGACAGTATCATAGGCATCTGGTTGGTTCCCAAGGGTTTCAATTGCTTGGTGAAAAGAAAAGGCGACGCCATTAGAAATCTCGGTATAAAACTCTTTGAAAAGAGGCCAGGAATGACGGTTATCGTACTCTGTGTTGCAGGAAAGTAGTAAATTTTTTGTTTGTTGAAAGGTTTGCAACGTCATAAATGATTCTTCGACAGTATCCTGTAAAGCATTTTTCTCCTCTATAGAAAGGATTCGACTTCCTGGGGCTGTGCGTAACAAAACTTTGAAAAGACGTTCTGGAACGACCTGCAAAGTGAGAGGCTGTCCCCCAAGTTTTCGGTTGGAGAGTGAGCCAGTGCAAAAGGAAATGTCCTGAGAGAACCGGGGACCGGTAAGGATAAGCAGTGCTTCCAATGCAGCGTTCCACCGTTTTACTCCAGATGCATACATAAGAAATGGTTCTGGATATCGGATAAGATTAGAAAAAAGAGCCAACGCATCCGTCTCTGCTTGAGAAGAGGTGGATGATGATACTGTATTTGAAGAGAGGGGAACGCTATAGCACTCTTGATAATTTGTTTTATCCTGCTGTGGCCTACGGAACAGACTGTCTAAATCAAGGTCATCCCAATGCGCCGTTGAGTCAGCTTCAAGAAAGAGCGTATGAGTCCAGACACACCCTGGACGCTCCATTTCGGGGGCAAACCAGGTTTTGCTCAAAGCATAATACCCATCGGCTGGCAGGAAGCACCCAGTTAGATAACCGTCAAATGTATTAGGAGCATCCGAACCGGACAGATCCGTCAAAGTTTCCAACATTTTTCGGGACGGGGTGGACAAGGCTACGGACGCCGAAAGTAGGTGGTGTCCGTTAGAATAGCCCCACAGTGCCTGATGAACTGTCATAGCGTTTCATCCTCCGTTTGTGCACCCATCATCTCCCATAATGGTAGTGTGATGTCATGGGATACTATCCCTGACTCATTTACCACAAGGATACGGTGCAGTGGCTGGTCTTCAAACTGTTCCACTAGACACTCAGCCTCTTCTGGAGATTGAAGACTACCGCCTTGGGCGCTGACCCCATAATACCGAGTAAAAAGAACGTCGCTATTGGAAACCAAGTATTGCCATAGCAGAGGGAGATGCTGTTTCACAAAATCTTGTGGAAGCCTATAATCATCCTTTACGATGTCCCACGCAGAAACCACTACTCCCAATTGGAACCGTTGCCAATTGCGCAAAGCCAAAAAGTCCTGTAAAAGTACTACAAGTTGGGCCGCAGTGGAGTCATCATCCAGGGGGTTCCGCTTTCTCCCCTCTATGCTCTCCGCATCCTCACTATGCCTCGTATTCGAAGGCAAATTAGTAATCAGCGTAGGTTCTATAATTTTTTCGGGGTTTAGGAACAAAAGAAAACTACCACTATCTCGAACCATTTTTGCCAAGGACTGCCGAATCTCACGGTCAATGTACTGAGCTTGGAACGTTTCCCCAGAGAGGTCTGGAAAAGTAACGTCATATGTGCTGCCATCTGTGTCTATCAATCCGAGATGTAAAGCATCCTGTTGGGTATTGAGCATCGTTCGGGGAACTTGGCTTCCGGCACACCAAGTCTCTGCCAACTTTACCAGATATTGCTGATTCCCAGAAAACTGCTCCCATTTGAGACGGGTGGGGGTTTCCCGTTGTTCTAAGGAATATGCCAGAGCCGCTAGGAAAGAGGTTTTGCCTGCTGAGGGAAACCCCACTATAAAACATGATCTTGTACCCATCATATGATCCTGCCCTTCCATAAATTGCACTGGGAGCGCATAGGAGGTGTTTCGTATTGTATAATTGGTTGTTGGGGCGTTTCGAGTAGTGCGTTCAGAAGTGCTGAAACATTGTAGCCCACGGGGACTTCTTCCGTAGCAACAGCAGGCATGGCAGCTAAGTGGAAAAACTCAAGGCGATTTTCTAAATCCGGAAGCTGAGATGTAATGATACCGGGGATGCGCTCAATCCTCGCGGCCAGTTTAGGATCGTTCTGCTCTAGAATTATATCGTACTTACTGACGGTAAGGAACACCCGGGATCGCTCGTTCAGTAATCCAGCATCCAGTAAGGTGTGCAAAAGATGAGCTGCCCTCTGGATGGTTGCAAATCGGGAGGTGCTACCAAGTAGCTTTGCACCGTCCAGCAACACCACAATATGCCGCGCCGCAGCGAAAAGAGCGGAAAAGGTTTCTTTTGCCGCATCCACATCTGCAATAACACTGTCAAAATCCTCTCCCTGCAGATCAGAGAAAAGAAGATTCAGCATCCGCTTTGTGTCCTGATTTTTCAATCGGAGGTGCAGAACATTTTCTTCAATGCCCCGTTGTGTTCGTTCCATGCTGGCATCGGAACGATAGGATGCAACACGAAGATAAAATGCGCGCTCTTCTAAAGCCCACAACGTCTCTGATCCAGCAAAAAGGAACGGGGCAGGAGACTTTCCATCTAAAAACAGATGATAGATTGAAGTAATGAGAGTCGTTTTTCCGCTGCCGGTATCCCCAATAATGGCAAAAAAGCGGGAGAATTCCTGAGCAGTAATAGGATATAAATCATCCAAGGGCAAGGCTCGCCCCAGGGCCAGAGGAAATGTGGTTTCTGCGCCAGTGGCGTTCTCCGAATATGCCTCTGGAATTGGGAGAGCTTCTCTTTCCATTATTTCAGCCATAAGTCATTTTATCCCTCACTACAACTCACTACAGCACCGTAATACAAGATGTTCCAAATATATCTGCCATGCGTAGTCCAAGAAAGTCTTGGGTGGAACATCTATTCCCCCTAGGAGCTCCTTGCGGTACTTTGGGTACCACATCCACACTTTCCGTGTTATCGGAACGGATAATGGCACTACACAGCGGCAGCATATTTGCAAGCGATGTGTTCTGACACTCTGTTATAACATCTGCTCGGAGTTCGGACGCCGTGTTTGCAATTATCTCACTAAGGGTAAAAGATGCAACTTCGCCTGTTCCGTCCTCACAGGCCCTAAATTGTTTTTGTAATACACCTTCCATAGCGTAAGGACCAGGAAAATTTTCTACCATTCTGGCGCCTTCCCAGCCCAGAACCAAGCATGACGTTTGGACCTTCACCATATGCAGGGAGCAGTGGAGCATCTCGCTCCACTCCGATAGAATCCACCATAGTAGCTGAGAGTCCTCTTCATAGATAGATGTTGCAGTGCTAAGTTGCTGCACCTTCATTCTTAAATCAGAATAAGACGTTTGAAACACTTTCAGAATTTTGATAATTTCAGTGATTTGCTTCGATTCTTCCTCATTTCCCTCAGCATTCATTTTTTCAAGTTCGGTAATTTGTTTTGCAGGGAATGGCTTTATAGAAACGTTCTTCGCTTTCTCCCGCAATTTGATTCGACTCGCATCAAACTGAGTGCGAATATGCTCCAGTATTCCCATCGTTGATGTAGGTGTGCGGCCGAAAGAAACAGCAAGAGACAGAAGTTCTGCAAGGTAAAAATAAGGTGAGTCCTCTGCTAAAGCCACCAGCGTGGCACCGGCCAGTAGTGCAAGCTCCTGCGTATTACGAACAGAAAAAGAGGGGTCCTCAGTAGAAAAGAAATCTGCAAATAAATTTCTTGCTTCCTCATCAACCGGGATACCATAATATAATTTAACAAGTGTTGTGATCCGCACAATTGTGTGGCCAGAGTCTTTTTCTTTTTCAAGGGCCTCCACACATTTCTCGATTCCCAGAACCCGCTTTTCCAGTTGTCCATCTTGAAGGATAATCCCAACATCCAGATACCATTCGTGCAGGTTACGATTCATGCTTTGTCACGACCTTTCTCTTTCATCCTGGACTTGTTTTAAAAGCTTCTCTACCTGGCCTTTTTCTTTGGCACGCTCTATGTAACAATCTAATAGTTCGGTAAGTGTCTTTCCCACATCCTCCGGTTGATCTAAAGAGAGAGTCTCTATAACGCGCTTTCTGGCATAAAACGAAAGATTCATAAAGTCGTAGATGAACGCTCGTTCCCAAGAACCCACTGAAAGTGGGCAACTCATTGGTTGCTTAGCCTCAGCCTTATGCACTGTGTTTGCCCCCTCAGATACGTTATCTTTAGGGATGTCTTCCGGCTCATCCAGAAAAATGTGATACTCAAGATAGTTCTGGCCGTTTTGGAGTGCGGGGTCAACAACGAATGCAGTCTCATCTTTGTTGAAAACTCGGGGGTATATATGAACTATCAAAATATTCTTTCCGGACTTTTGCCCAATCTCCAGAGTTAGCCAGTTATATCGAGGAATCCAATCCATCTCGGTCCGCACGGGATGGGTTGCGCCACTTCCTACAGCAATGCCCTGCTTTGTTTGCCGAACGGTTTGGAGGTGCTTGTGCCCGTATAACTGAACAGCTACCCGAGCATCCATTTTGGTTTGTAACTTACCATCCAAATCAATCCAGCACTCGGGCGGGTGGTGACAAAGACTGAGAAAAATCGTGTTTGCCCGCCGTTTGGGGATTTGAGAGAGACTCAGACGCATTGGACGTTCCGTGGTTTCATCCACATGATCTCTCTCGCTAGAAATCAACGTAGAGTTCATCCCAACAATACAAAGAGTATAAGTGCCATTAAGCGGCATATCTTGTTCCCAGAATAGAACATTTTGGGTAAATCCGCAATGATATTTAGTGGCAAAAGCATTGAAGTGCTCGATAGATGCGCATAGGGTTTGGGCATCCAAAGGATTGCGGCATATCTGGCCTAGAAGTTTCTCTGCTTCCTGTGGATTTGCTATCTCAATATCCTGCTGTAAGGATTTAATACTCCGGCTTCCCCTAGTCATTCCCTGATCCACGTCATGGTTGCCAGGTACGCAGAAAACCATAGATGGATCCAGGGAAACTTGTTGGCATAACTGTTCCAAAAAATCGGAGGCGACAGCGTACTCCTTTTTTTGGGCGCTGAAAGCGATGTCCCCACAAATCAGAATACCATTTGCGTTAGAAATGCTTTGGGGAAAATTTTTGCTGAGATCAATAAGCAACTCATTGCGCAGGTCAGCATCTAGGTCATAAGCGTCACCGCTATATTTTTGAAAGTGAATGTCAGATAAATGAATAAAGGACAGCATGCTCATTTTCACCTCTTTAGCACTCAAAATATTCGAGTGCTAACATTATGAATGAATAAGCAGAAACTGTCAATATCTTGTGTGTTAATTTTTTGTGAACACATCATATCTGCATTTTTTATGGCTTCTTCTAGCGTTTTCGTAGCTATGACTCGCATTAGTGCTATTCCTAACACCGGATAAAAGGGAAGAGACGGAAAAAGGACTAAGGACACTTCGACAGGAGTACCCCTAGCCCCTTTTCTTGGTATCCGAATCCTCAGTTTTTTCTTAAAAAGTTCAAACCACAAAGCCGTAGCTTTGTGGTTTGTTTGGTGGAGATAAGCGGGATCGAACCGCTGACCTCTTGAATGCCATTCAAGCGCTCTCCCAAACGGTGCAGTCGCTTACCCCCATGCCACAAGGTCATTTGTCGATATTATGGGGCAATTAGGCGGAAATGTCAAGCCCTATCAAAAATTGTTCTACGCTGATTGCAAACTTGATTTTTAGTTCGTAGCCTCGAAACACATCCACCCGCTCAATCAGTTGGGCAACAATCATTTTACGTGTCTCAATGCTTGCCGTGTCATAGACGCTTGACCAATCAATAAATTGATTATATTTGATTTGCAGTTCCTGCATGATGATTTCGCTTTGCTCCACGTCTCGCTGGGCTGTTTCATATGTCAGCTTCAAGGCGGCGCATTTTTGCTCTGTCTCTTGCACAAGGCTGCTAAGCAGTTCTACGGGAAAAGCACTATTTCCTGTCACCGCTTTCACAACCTCTTGTTTTAATCCTTGCAGTTCCTTCTCTGCTTTCTGATATTCCCGTTGGGCCTTTTTAGCGATAGCCTTATACTCTCCCACCTTGGCGGAATGACTGGCGTTTAAGATTTCCGCTTTAGATAGGCTTGTTACCTTTCGGAAAATCTCATGCACAATATCATTTATCATTCCGTCTAAGATGTGCTTTGTATAGCCAGTCTGCCCACCACAAGGCTCGTGCTTCCTTGTTTTAGTCTGGCAAACATACCGAACACGGATTGTATCAGTGCCGTCGCTCCTGGGTCTGCCTTTGCCGTTAGTTGTCAAAGACAGCCGCGCACCGCAATGGCCGCAAAAGACATTCCCGGCCAGAAGGGATGTCCCTCTAATATTGAGTGGAATATGCCGGGTGTCCTCATACTTGCCAGACCGCTGTTTAGTGATTTCCTGTGCGGCCTGGAATACCTGTTCATCAATGATCTGTAGGTGCGGTAATACCTGTGACCGGCTTTCGCCGCTTCGGAGAATACCGATATAGGTGATATTTTTAATCATGCCGCGAATACTGGATGGGTGCCAGTTGTTGCCGGAGCGGTTCTTGATTTTCATACTGTTCAAAAGATTGGCTACGCTCTGGGCACCGCGGCCTTCTGTCACATACTTATCAAAAATGAAGCGAACAATGGGGGCTTCATCCTCATTGATAACCAGATCATAGAGGTCGTGCCCTCTTTTATTGATTCTTCCCTGACGCACCAGCTTATAGCCAAAGGGACAGGTGCCACCCGTATAATAGCCGCTTTCCACGATTTGGCCCATGCGGGTGGAAGTTCGGATGGAGGTTTTTTCGCTCTCACCGTCTGCCTGCCAAAAGCGAATATAGTTTGTCAGCTTGTCGGTGTGGCTCTCAAAACGCTGTTCGCCCTCTTTTGCACTCCACACGCGAATACCATTTTTCACAAACCATTCCACGACAAAAGGTGTTTCGTCCGCAATGCGGCCTATTCTATCAAACATAAACACAATGTCAACGCCAATCTGAAATTGTAAGAAAACGCCGAAGAAATTTTGTAGTTTTTC
>OFFR01000856.1_pt1 | contig 15641 bp, 9 predicted proteins | sample 1521421 | NCBI WGS metagenome assembly OFFR01 (sample SAMEA3504087, study PRJEB24116) | mouse gut metagenome | biome: mouse gut; feature: mouse-associated habitat; material: faeces | place: Denmark | collected 2011 | reverse complement strand
CCGCCGCAACTTGACACTACTGGTAGGCAGCGCAGTTTTGCTTGGCCTGTCAGCGATGTTTTTGGTGGACTTCGGCGGCGAGTTGCCGCATCAGGTTCACATGCTGCTTCATGGCAGAGCCGCTCTTTCTTTTGGTTCCGGACGTTTGTTTATCTGGAGCCAAGTGTTAGGGCGAGTCCCGGAGCATCTCTTGCTGGGGGCTGGACCGGACACGATGCTTTTCGCTCAGTTTACTCCCTTCGCCCGCTACGACCCGGGGCTAGGCCGTACCATCGTTGCTCAAATCGACACCGCTCACAACGAGTATTTGAACATCCTTTACCATCAGGGCATTCCTACCCTTGCTACCTACTTGGGAATGCTGGCAGTGCTGGTAGTGGGCTGGCTGCGCATTTCTACAGAGGATGTGAGTGCGGCAATTCTGGGGGCGGGAGTGCTGGGTTACTGTGTGCAGGCGTTTTGGGGCATCAGCTGTCCGCTGGCCGCCCCCTTTTTCTGGGTAGCCTTGGGCTTACTTGCGGGGCAGGTAGAGAAAATACCTACAAAGGTTTTTAGGGGCAGATGTGCAAGCGTATATTAGGAAGTTTGATTGCAATCCCTCGCTATCCGGGAACGACCACTAGATTTAAGGAGGATGCTTATGAAGAATCGGATATTAGCGCAAATACTGATACTATGTGTAGTGTTTTCCGCTTTGCCTGTGACAGCGTGGGCAACTCCTGAAGTGATACCCTCCCCGTATATTGAGGATGTCCGCGATGACGGTCAAATTCCTGCCGACAAGTTCTTAACAGTAATCGCAACTAGCAATGATCTTTACATCACCAGTATAGCTCTCAAAGCAATTAATGCGGACAGCGGAAAGGAAAATATTCCTGCAACATCTGGTTCGATCCAAATCTCTCAATCCAGCAACGGTTGCTATGAGTATAAACAGGACTTTGTTCTTAACGGGGATCTCAAAATCACTGGGGGAAAGTGGTCATTTGAGGTGAAATCTACATATAGACCGATCAAGGGAGGTTCCGAAGTAAAAAGCAATATCAGGATGTTGCCAAACGACTATGAAAAGGCACACTGGTACTCTTATTACACAATCGTGAATGGTACACCAGAAATGATTTCTCCGCCCTCATCAGATGATCCACCTGTTTCCCCAGCAGACAATCTGCCCGTTTCCCCACCAGACAATCCGCCTGTTTCCCCACCAGACAATCCGCCTGTTTCCCCACCAGATAATCCGCTGATTTCCCCACCGGATAATCCACCCGTTTCCCCACCAGATAATCCGCTGATTTCCCCACCGAATAATCCACCCGTTTCCCCACCAGACGATCCGCCTGTTTCCCCACCGGATAATCCACCAGTTTCCCCACCGGACAATCAACCAGTTCTTCCAGAATACTACACTACTGGCTGTACCGACGTGTCGGAAAGTGCCTGGTACTATGACGCAGTAAGGTTTGCTATTGAAAACGGCTTGATGAATGGCATCGGCAACAATCTATTTGCTCCTGGCGCAAACCTTTCCCGCGCACAGTTGACTCAGATACTTTACAACAAAGAGGGAAAGCCCACTGTCGACGGTATGGGTTCTTTTACCGATGTAAAGGGAGCATGGTATTCAGATGCAGTTATCTGGGCAACGGAAAGGAATATTGTCAGCGGCTATGGCAACGGCTTGTTCGGTCCGAATGATAATATCACACGCGAACAGCTTGCTGTAATGCTGTGGCGGTATGCAGGAAAACCTATAGCCAGTACAAACCTTACTTTCAGTGATACTGACCAGATTAGCGACTTTGCCCAATCTGCGATTCGCTGGGCCGTTGAGAATAAGATTCTTAACGGTAAAGGAAGCAATATTCTTGCCCCCAAGAGCTTTGCAACAAGGGCAGAGGTTGCTCAAATGCTCAAAAACTATTTAGGATAACCGAAAGTTCATACCCTAAAGAATGCCCGGATACATGGTCAGCATCCATGTACCCGGGCACTCTATGGGGATAACAATTTTATCTATAACAAGATTCAAGATTGCTGACATCGGATCTGTAGGGGTGGCAAATCTGATAGTTGCTATAATCTAATTTGGATTCCTAATATAATGTTATTTGTTATTCCGAAGTTTTTGCGGATAAAGCCCTTTTTAGCGGGGCTTGCCGCTATTGCTTCGGAATAACTATTTCCTCGGCATAACCCTGATTATTCCGAATTCGGGATAATCAGGAGCTGTCACTGGCAGGCCAGCGCCGGGGGCTGGCGGACGAGCGCAGCGGCCTTTTTATGGAGGCCATACGGATCATTGATGAAATGAGGGAGGCGACACATGACAGATACCCAAGGTTCGCGCTGTTCGAGAACGTCCCCGGCGCTCTGTCGTCCGCAGGAGGACGTGACTTTGCGGCTGTGCTGCAATCGTTCACAAAGACCAACATTCCAATGCCTTATTCTGGACGGTGGGCAAACGCCGGGATGGTACGAGGCGGAGGCGTTGATCTCGCTTGGTGCGTGTACGACGCCCAATATTTCGGCACAGCACAGCGGCGCAGGCGCCTGTTTCTTGTCTGCGATTTTGCAGGAAAATGTGCCGGAGAAATACTCTTTGTCCCCAAAAGCCTGCGCGGGTATTTTGAGGCGGGCGGAACGCCGCGGCAAGGACTTGCCGCCTATGCTCAAAACGGCGCTGGAACAGCAGGCGCGGGGATAGACGGCTACAATGCCCAGCTTACCGGCCATGTGGCGGCCACGCTGGGGACGAACTGCGGGATGTCCACCGGGCGCAACGGCGTGATCGAGATGCCGGACGGCGTGGGGGCGGCGGTCCCCGCCATCTCCATGCGTATCCGCTGCGGCTGTGAGGGCGGGGGCAAGGGGCCTCTGCTCCAGGTGGAAAAGAGCGGCACACTGGCGACCGGGAACGACCAGTACCTCTTTGCCCCGAAGGTCGAGATACTGAACGACCAGGGCGGCGACTCCCTCAATGTGGAGAAGGGCGGCGTATCGCCCACCCTCCGCAGCCAGACCCACGGCAACCTGCCCATCACCGCATACGCCATCCAGGGCTCCATGATCGGCAGGGCGGACGGGAACGGGCCGCAGGGGGACGGCATCAACGAGAACGTCTCCTTCACCCTCAACACCATCGACCGCCACGCCGTCTGCATGGGGACCGGACAGGCCAACGCCGGCATCCTGGAGGAGCAGTCCCCCACCCTGACCGCCGCCCATGAGCAGCCCATCGTCACCCACCCGCAGATCGCCGGGACGCTCTGTGCCTCCGGCGCCGGGCTTTCCCGCCCTGCCGGACAGGGGAACGAGCTGGACTTCTGCGTGGTGAGCGCGGGCTTCAAGCACAAGGCCGGCAGCCAGTCCGGGAGCATCGGTTTCCAGGAGGAGACCGCCCCCACCCTCCTGGCGGGCCAGCAGAGCGCCGTGATGAAAGCCTATGTGATCGGCGCCTACCATTCCGGCGGGATGCTGTCGGACAACCCAAAGAGCGGCTTCTATGAGGCGGACACCTCCCGGACGCTGGACCTGAACGGCGGGAACCCCTGCTGCAATCAGGGCGGCGTGGCTGTGGTGGAGGGCGCAGATGGTGCGGAGACCGCCGCCGTGGACTGCCACAATCTCCGGGAGACAGATGAGGTCAGCGGAACACTGCTGGCAAAGGCGGCCTCCGGCGGCTACTCGCTGAACTACCAGAACCCCGTCCGCACCGGGCTTTGCGTGAGGAGGCTCACCCCCACCGAGGCGGAGCGTTTGCAGGGCTACCCGGACGGCTGGACGGAGGCCGGCGCGGGCGGCAAAGCCATCAGCGACACGAAGCGTTACCAGATGCTCGGCAACAGCGTGGCCGTCCCCTGCGTGGCGTATATCATGCAGGGCATCCGTGACGCTGTGGGCGGTGAGTGATATGCTGTCGCTGGTCCCCATCTCCCTGCGGGAGGCGAACGAGTTCGTGTGCCAGCACCACCGCCACCATAAGCCCACGGTGGGACACAAGTTCTCTATCGGTGTCCGGGAGGACGGGCGGCTCGCCGGTGTTGCCATCTGCGGCCGCCCGGTGAGCCGCTTCCTGGATGACGGCTATACACTGGAGGTCAACCGCCTCTGCACCGATGGGGCGCGGAACGCTTGCAGTATGCTCTATGGGGCGGCGGTCCGGGCGGCGAGGGCGATGGGCTATAAAAAGGTCATCACCTATATCCTGGACAGCGAGTGCGGCACCTCCCTGAAAGCCTCCGGCTTCGTGTGTGAGGGGCCTGCCGGGGGCTTGGAGTGGACGGGCAGGCGTAGGCCCAGGGACAGCGGGCAGTATCCCCGCCAGATGAAAACAAGATGGGTCAAAATTTTGAGACAGGAGGACTGATAGAATGGCTGATACGGAACTGAGCAGCAAACTGTATGAGAAAGCGTCGGCGGAGCAGGACAAGTTCAGGGCATGGCTGGTGGACCAGCCGCCCGCCGATATCTTGAACCACGCTGTTGAGTATGCGGTGCGGGAGGACATCCTGATGGAGATCGGGGCGCTGGAACTGCCTGACGATCAGGCGAGGGCGCTGCTGGCCTCCCCGGACACGATGGCGGACATCTACAAGACCTTCTCCAAGATGGTCGATACCGGGCATATGGATGTAGTCCGGGAGAGCATCGAGGACCGGGTGGCCACTTTAAGTATGGAACAGGCTGTGCAGGAGGCTGTCCAGATGGAAATGGAGTCGCAGGGAAAACAGGAAGGCGTGTACCTTGTTGACCGTTCCTCCCTGCTCCACCTGAAAGAGGTCCAGGGCGGGGATTTTGAGTACACTGTGTTTGACAAGCAGACCAAAGAAAAGACCGCCGAGGGCAAGATCAGCCTGGACGATGTGCTGGACGGTATCGACCCCACCCACGACCATCTTGCGGCGGCGCGGGCAGCCGCTATTGGAGAAGCGGGGCTGCAAAGCGGGCCGCTGGGTGGCAGCGATGTGGCGCAGGTGGGCCTGACCTCCCTGAAAGACTTCCGCGATTCGGACATCCGCCACCGCTCCATCTGGGAGCCGGAGACACTGCCGAAGGATGACATCCGCTTCATCAACAGCGGCTATGACGAGCAGTTCCGCATCCCGGACGGCGGTACGATCCAGGTGGAGTACCCGGACAGGACCTTCTCCGCCAAGTGCGAGTATATCGACGACTACCACACCTATGTCGGGAGCGAGGTCTACCATATCTGCCAGTTCGCCGAGGTGCTGGAGCGTGGCGGGGGCGTCTGCCGCCCGGAGCCAGAGCTGGATGCGGAGCAGGCGGCGTGGAAGATCGGCTGGAACGCCTATCTCGCCGTGGAGTGTGGGGCGGGCCATTGGGACTACCACCTGTATGATGAGAAGTTCAACGAGACCAAGAGCGGCGAGTTGGAGGTCGTGGGCTGTTCCATCAACGAGGTGCGGGATATGGTCCTCTTTGAGAACAAGCTGGAGCGCCGCTCCATGACCCCCACCGACCACGGGATGCTCATGGAGAAGGCGGCCATGCGGGAGCAGGAGGCGCAGGCCGAGAAGCGGGAGTCCGTCCTGGGCCAGCTTTCCGCCTTGAAGTCCAGTGCGAAGGGACACCCCGCCCCCGCCCCGGCGAAGAAGCGGGACGAGGCCAGCTTATGAGCCGCCAGAAGCTGACCCTTGCGGAGCAGGAGACCATCATCCTGTGGGACAATGAGCTGGACACGGCGGAGGTCTACACCCATGACGCAAGGCTCATCAATAAGCTCCGGGAGCTTTCCCAGCGGTTCCCGGAGGGCTATGTCCTGGAGCGTTCCGGGCCGGGGCGGTCCGTGACCTACCGCATCCCCAAGCGGTGCGTGGGCATCCGCCCCCCGTACAGCGAGGAACGCCGGCAGCGGCAGCGGCAGGACGCAAAGGAGAACGGCCTGCCATTTTTGAGGAAGGAGGAGCAGAATGTCTGACATCAGGAAATGGGACGAGGTGAACGGCGTGGACGAGGACCCCGGCCACCTGACGGCGTTTCTGGAGAGCGCCACCGACGCCTATGCCATCTTACAGCTCCGGCACACGGACGACACCCTCTATGAGCGGTTCGAGTCCTATTCCAGCCTCCAGCGGCAGAGCAAGGAGCCGGACATCGACCACTATGAGGTGGTCTACCACGGGGACCTCCCGAAGGCGCCCGACACGCCGGATGCGGTGATGGCGCAGTTGGAGGCGCTCTATGTCCAGTTCAACACCGCCCACCCGGATGATTTCCGGGGACACAGCCTGTCGGTCAGCGACATCGTGGCGCTCAAAGTGGGCGGCGTGGTATCCTGCCACTATGTGGATTCCATCGGCTTTAAGGAGCTGGAGGACTTCGCCCTGCGGGAGAACTACCTGAAGAACGCTGAGATGGCGGTGGAGGACGATTACAACTCCATTGATGGGATCATCAATAACGGGAGAAAGGATGAGCCTGAAACGGAGCGGCACTCTGTCCTGGACGCGCTGAAAGCCCTTTCCGGCGCGGAGCAGACGGAGCGCAGGCCGCCCCAGAAGCAGGCCGGACGGGACGAGAGATGAAGGACTTTACACGGGATGAGCGTATTATGATGATGCTCTACAACCCCGGCACGCGGGCGGGGCTGGTGGCGGAGCTGGAGGCCATGCGCCTCCAGCTTACGCCCTCGGAGCGGCGGCTGGGCCGTCTCTCCAAAAGTGTCCTGGAAAAGCTGGAGGGCATGACGGACACGGAATTTGACAGCCTGGACCTGTACCCGGACATCTGACCCAGGCACACAAATCTGAAAGAAACGGAGGCAACCTATGGCATTGAATGAACCCTTGCGGGCGGACGGGGCGGCGGTCGTACCGTTCCCCTCGAAAGCCGCCTACTACACCCAGATGGCGGAAGAAGCCGCCAGACAAGTGACCGGGAGCCGGGAGCAGTGGACAGCCTTCCTTACCACTGCGGCCCGGCTCTACAAATACCCCTACAATGAGCAGCTCATGATCTACAAGCAGCGCCCGGACGCCACGGCCTGCGCCGAGTATGACCTCTGGAACAAGACCATGCGCCGCTATGTGCGCCGCGGCTCCAAGGGCATCGCCCTGGTGGACAACACGGGCAGCCGCCCGAAGCTGCGCTATGTGTTCGATGTGTCGGACACCGGGGAGAGGGAGAACTCCCGCCCGGTCAACCTCTGGTCCATGCGGGAGGAGTATGTCCCCGCTGTGCAGGATGCGCTGGAGCGGGCCTACGGCGTGGAGGCCGGGGCGGGGCTGGAGGAGCAGATCGAAAAAATCTCCTCCCGACTCGCTTCGGGATATTGGGATGACAATAAAGAGGTCATCCTCGGCATCGTTGACGATTCCTTCCTTTACGGGTATGATGAGTTCAACGTAGAGGTATCCTTTCGGAGGGCGGCGGAAACGAGCATCCGATATATGCTCTATTCCCGCTGTGTGGAGGACCCGGAGAGCTACTTTGAGCCGGAAGATTTCATGGATGTGTTCGACTTCAATACCCAGGCGGCGTCCAATGTGCTGGGTACGGCGGTCAGCGAGGTATCTTCCCAGGTGTTCCGTGAGGTCGAGCGGGCCATCCGCACCTACGAAAGGGCAAAACAGGTCGAACAGGCCGAGGAAAGGAGACAGGACAATGGCAGAGCTGACTTACAGACAGGCAGGGGATTACCTGATCCCGGACATCCAGCTGGAGGAAATGGAGGACCGTCCGCTGGGCAAGTACGGCAGGATGCGGAGGGCGTACCTGGAGGAGAACAACAAACTCCTCTACAACCACCTGACCCTGATCGGGAAACTGTTCCCGCACCTGTGGGAGGTGCAGGAGACGGCCGCCGCCCGGATGAAGCAGTTGATGGAGGAACTGCTGGCGGCGGACCCGGCGCCGGACAAAAAGACCCGGCAGATGGACTGGGTGCGGCACATGAACGCACTGAAAGCGCAGGCGGAGGAGATCGTGATGGCGGAACTTATCAACAACTGACGCTGGAGGGGCTGTTCCCCTCCGAGATGGAACAGATCTCAATGATAGACCGACAGGCGGAGAGCGAAAAGCCCTCCGCCTTTGCTATGCCCAAAAAAGAGGAACAGGCTCCGGCAGAGGCTCCCGCCCCCGCTTTTTCTATTCCTGACGCGGAGATCGAGCGCATCCTCCGCCACGGTTCCCCCTATGACGGCGGCAAACTGCGTATCGCTGCCCTTTATTCGCAGGAGAACACGCCAGATGAGCGTGTGGAGTATCTGAAAGGCGAGTATGGGACCAACAGTGGGCAGAGCTGGCAATTTTCCGATGGCAGCCGGGGCGGTGTGCAGACCCGCCCTCAGGGACTGGTGATCCGTGACGCCAGCCACAACGCAGAGGTGCGCCTGCGCTGGTCCGAGGTCGAGAAGCGGCTCGGTGCGCTCATCCAGAACGGCCAGTATCTGAGCGGCCCGGACAAACAGCGGTATGCCGCCCTTGAGAAGAATTACGCCGAGTTCGGCGCCGTCCCTCTCCCTGCTCCCGGACACGGTTTTCCCCCTACCCCGGCAGACATCTATGAGCGGTATTACCCTGTCATCCGGGACGCCCTCCTGCGGGACACGGCGTATCGGAACGCTTGTGACAACAACGACAAAGAGACCGCCTATGTGGAGGGCGGCAAGGCCATCGAACAGGCGGCGCTCACCATCCAGGACACGGGCTTCATGCGGCTGTATTTCGATGTGCCGGAATTCCATGACCGCCTCCACCAGTCCCTGCTGGACGAGACCTATGAGACCATGACCGCCGCCCCGGAACTGCCGGACCCGCCCGACCGCACAAGCGAGATGCTGGCACAGGCGGCGCGGATGGCGGACGGCAGCAACTATGCCGCCCCAGAGCGGTTCTTCCTGATCGAGACCGAGGGCGGCTATGCCGTCTGGGATGACATCCGGGATGAGATATATGTTGACCCGGAGGGCGTCTCCGAGGAGTTCACCAGCGAGTGGCAGGCTGAGGACTATCTGCTCCAGGTCAAGGAGGATGTCGCAAGGCGGGAGGCCGCCGACTGGCTCAAAACGGAGGAGGCAAAGCTGCCGCCGCTAAAATATGGCATCGGGGACCCGTTCACCATCTATTCCGAGGACGGTACAAAGGAGATCGTCCTGACGAGCATCACGGATGGGGATGTGTTCTATGTCTACCCTGACGAGCCGGGGCGGGACCAGGTGTTCATGGACCGGGAGATGTTCGAGCATAGCCTGCGGACTGGACACATCCGGGACGCCCAGCCGAAAGAAGCAGTGCAGACTGCCGCCAGCTACCGCAGCGGCGATGAGGCCATCGTCATCCAGCAGTATCCCAACGGGCAGTTCTACAACCACTACGGCTACGATGAACAGCGCCGTTTTGCTATAGCTACGGCTGGCGGTTTCGCTACCTTTGAGGAGGCGGAGACGGCGCTCCGCTCACACCGCCCCAAGGCCGAGAGGGTCATGGAGGAGCCTATTCCCGGCACAGAAGCGGGGCAAACGCCGGAGGGCATGGCCCATGAAGGAGCCGGGAAGGATATTACCCCTGCCGCACCGCAGGAGCCGACCTATCAGGTGGGCGATACCGTCTATCTGGAGGACACGGCTTATATCGTGGAGGAGATTGGCCTGTTCGATGTCCAGCTCCGTGACCCTACGCTGGCCTATCCCGTCCTCCGCGCTGAGAGCAAGGAGAGGCTGGAGCGGATGCTCTGGGCGGATGTCAGGAACAACGCATTCCTGCCCGGTGCGAAGATCGAGGTCACGACCCCCAATTACCGGGTGAAGGTCACGGCGGAGGAGGCCCCCGTCCTGGAGGAGCAGATGGGCGAGGCCGGCATCTCCACGGCGCGGTTCGTCCATGAGAACGGCGATGTCACATTCAGCTTTGCGGAGGCCGACCGGGATGCGGTCGAGCATATCCTTTCCGCACAGAGGGAAGAAGATTCTTTTGCGGATGTTGATAAATGGGCGGCGGACTACCAGAGCCAGACGGAAACGGCCATTGCCGCATTGGAGCCTGAACAGCGGCGTATCGTGGATGCCATGCAGACGGCAGGATTTTTCTATGACCCGCTTTCCACTACTGCGCTGGACCCCCTCATCTTCCGGGCGGGCGACCTGATGGGCGGGTATCCCACCTCCTTCAAGACATGGGCCGAGGCGTATGCGTTCATTGACGGGGCCGAACTGAAAGATACCCCCGGATTGCGGGAACAGGTCCAATCGGTTCTCCACCCAGACTCAACTTGGGCGCAAAACGCGCACAAGTTAGATGCAAGGCCAACTTCGCCGCAAAACGCGGCGAAGTTAAAAAGTGAGCCAGAAATCACCGCCACCACCGAGACCATCTACCCCGGCGACAAGAACGGCCTGCCCTTTGATGTGGTCGTTGAACGGCTGCATTTCGGGGAGCCGGAACACGGACAGCCGGAGCAGACCCAACAGCCCGCCGCCCGCAATTTCCGCATTACGGACGACCATCTGGGCGAGGGCGGACCCAAAGCGAAGTTCCGGGCCAACATGGACGCCATCAACCTCCTGCATGAGCTGGAGTTCGACGGCAGGGACGCCACGCCAGAGGAGCAGGAGGTCCTATCCCGCTATGTGGGCTGGGGCGGTCTGGCGGATGCCTTTGACGAGAAAAAGGATAGCTGGGCAGGCGAGTTCAGGGAACTGTACGCCGCCCTCTCGCCGGAGGAATATGCCGCCGCCAGAGCGTCCACCCTGAACGCCCATTACACCAGCCCCACCGTGATCCGGGCGATCTATGACGCGGTGGAGCAGATGGGATTCCAGACGGGCAACATCCTGGAACCCAGCATGGGCGTGGGCAATTTCTTCGGTCTGCTTCCTGACAGCATGGCGGGTAGCCGCCTCTACGGTGTGGAGCTGGACTCCATCACCGGACGCATCGCCCAGAAGCTGTACCCGGAGGCGGACATCAAGGTGGCTGGTTTCCAGACCACCGACAGGCGGGACTTCTTCGACCTCTGTGTCGGGAATGTCCCCTTCGGCGACTACAAGGTGAACGACAAGCCCTATAACAAGCTGGGCTTCTCCATCCACAACTATTTCTTCGCAAAAGCCCTCGACCAGGTGCGTCCGGGGGGCGTGGTGGCCCTTGTCACCAGCCGCTACACGATGGACGCCAAAAGCCCCGATGCCCGGAAGTATATCGCGCAGCGGGCGGAGCTGCTGGGGGCGGTCCGTCTGCCCAACAACGCTTTCAAGGCCAACGCCGGGACGGAGGTCGTGTCGGACATCCTGTTCCTGCAAAAGCGGGACCGTCCCATCGACATCGAGCCGGATTGGGTACACCTGGGGCAGACCCCGGAGGGCCTTACCCTCAACAGCTATTTTGTAGACCATCCTGAGATGGTGCTGGGCGAGCTGACCACCGAAAGCACACAGTACGGGCGGGAGGAATGTACCGTTGCCCCCACCCCCGGCGCCGACCTTGCGGAACAGCTCCGGGAGGCTGTCTCCCATATCCACGGCAGCTATCAGGCGGTGGAGCGGGACGAGGCGGACATCGCGGACGAGGCCGCCGAACGGGGCGCCATCCCCGCCGACCCGGATGTAAAGAACTTCTCCTATGCCCTGGTGGACGGGGAGGTCTACTTCCGGGAGAACAGCGTCATGAAGCCCGTGGAGCTGAGCGATACGGCAAAGGGGCGCGCAGCCGGGATGATCGGCCTGCGGCAGATCGTGAACGAACTGATCCAGTACCAGCTGGAGGACTACCCGGATGAGGACATCCAGGCGAAGCAGGCGGAGCTGAACGCCGCCTATGACGCCTTTTACGCAAAGTTTGGGACCATCAATTCCAGCGCCAACGCAAGGGTGTTTGACGAGGACTCCTCTTACTACCTGTTATGCTCCCTTGAGAATATTGACGAGGACGGGCGGCTGGAGAGCAAGGCGGATATGTTCACAAAAAGGACCATCCGCCCGGAACACCATATCACCAGCGTGGATACGCCCAGCGAGGCGCTGGCGGTCTCCATCGGGGAGCGGGGCAGGGCCGATCTGCGGTTCATGTCCGAGCTGCTGGGGACGCCCGGTGAGTACGGGCGCATCACCGAGGAACTGCGGGGCGTGATCTTCCGCGACCCCCGTGAGGCTGTGGCGGACGACCCCCTCCGGGGCTGGCATACCGCAGACGATTACCTCTCCGGCAATGTCCGGGACAAGCTGATGGTGGCGAGGATGGCAGCGGCCACTGACCCCGCCTACGCCGTCAATGTGGCGGCCCTGGAACAGGCACAGCCCAAAGACCTGGACGCATCTGAAATTGATGTGCGCCTGGGCGCGACCTGGATCGACAAGGACTATATCCAGCAGTTCATGGAGGAGACCTTTGATACCCCGTGGCGGCTTCGGAACGCGGTACAGGTGAAATATTCACCCTCCACCGCGGAGTGGCAGGTCACGGGCAAGAACGCCACAGGGCGGCACGATGTCATGGCGTATATGACCTACGGCACAGACCGGGCCAGCGCCTACCGCATTTTGGAGGACACCCTGAACCTCCGGGATGTCCGCATCTACGACACCATTGAGGACGCGGACGGGAAACAGAAGCGGGTGCTGAACAAGAAGGAGACCACCCTCGCCCAGCAGAAGCAGCAGGCCATCAAGGACGCTTTCCGGGATTGGGTGTGGCGTGACCCCAGGCGGCGGGAGGATTTAGTCAGGACCTACAACGAGCTGTTTAATAGCACCCGCCCCCGTGAGTATGACGGCAGCCACATCGTCCTGGGCGGCATGAACCCGGACATCACCCTGCGGGAACACCAGCGGGGGGCCATCGCCCATGTGCTTTACGGCGGGAACACCCTGCTTGCCCACGAAGTGGGCGCGGGCAAGACCTTTGAGATGGCGGCCTCGGCTATGGAGGCGAAGCGGCTGGGGCTGTGCCAGAAGTCCCTCTTTGTCGTGCCGAACCACCTGACCCTCCAGTGGGCCAGCGAGTTCCTGCGGCTCTACCCCAGCGCGAAGATATTGGTCGCCACGAAAAAAGACTTTGAGACGGCCAACCGCAAGAAGTTCTGTGCGAGGATAGCGACCGGCGACTATGATGCCGTTATCATCGGCCACAGCCAATTCGAGAAGATACCCATATCCGCCGAGCGGCAGGAGCGCATCTTGCAGGAGCAGATAGACGAGATCACCGACGCCATTTCCGAGATGAAGGCCATGCGGGGCGAGAGCTTCACCATCAAGCAGTTGGAAAAGACCCGGAAATCTTTAGAGGCCCGGATGGAGAAACTGCAAGCAACAGAGCGCAAGGACGATGTGATAACCTTTGAGCAGCTTGGTGTGGACCGGCTTTTTGTGGACGAGGCTCATGCGTTCAAAAATTTGTTCCTCTACACGAAAATGCGGAATGTGGCGGGGCTTTCCACCTCCGAGGCGCAGAAGTCCTCGGATATGTTCATGAAGTGCCAGTATATGGATGAACTGACTGGCGGGAAGGGTACGGTCTTTGCCACGGGGACCCCGGTGTCGAACAGTATGACAGAGCTTTACACCATGATGCGCTACCTGCAGCATGGTACGCTCCGGCAGAAGGGGCTGACCCATTTCGACCAGTGGGCCTCCACCTTTGGCGAGACCACCACGGCCATAGAGCTGGCCCCGGAGGGGACCGGCTACCGCGCCCGGACGAGGTTTGCCAAGTTCTTCAACCTCCCGGAGCTGATGAGTATGTTCAAGGAGGTGGCCGACATCAAGACCGCCGACCAGCTCCATCTTCCTGTGCCGGAGGCGAAGTTTGAGACCGTGGTGGTGCAGCCCTCGGAGATACAGAAGGAGATGGTGGCCGACCTGTCCGAACGGGCCGCCGCTGTCCACGGGGGTAGCGTGGACCCCTCGGTCGATAATATGCTCAAGATCACCTCGGACGGGCGCAAGATCGGCCTCGACCAGCGGCTGATGAACCCGCTCCTGCCCGATGACCCCAACAGCAAGCTGAACGCCTGCGTCCAGAATGTCCTCCGTATCTGGGAGGAGGGCCAGGCGGACCGTCTGACCCAGTTGCTGTTCTGCGACCTGTCCACGCCCAAGGGGGACGGGACTTTCAATGTCTACGAGGACATCCGGGACAAGCTGGTGGCGGCTGGCGTCCCCCGTGAGGAGATCGCTTTTATCCATGACGCCGACACCGAGGCGAAGAAGAAGGAGCTGTTCGGCAAGGTGCGGACCGGCGAGGTGCGCGTCCTGCTCGGCTCCACCCAGAAGATGGGCGCCGGGACCAATGTCCAGCAGAAACTCATCGCCCTGCACCATTTGGACTGTCCCTGGCGGCCCTCCGATGTAGGACGGACTTTGCGGACAGTTTTTTATCAGCCAGTAAAAAGGAGGGTACCTGTAAGGTACTCCCCTTTTGCATATAACCTATTTTGATGTGGAAAAATCTATATATTCGCCATCCTCAATAAACTGTCTACTTATATCTAATATTGCTGCTTTTTTCCTTCTTACAATATACCGCCTGATACTATCTGCACGAGGGCTTTTAACAAGGTTGCAAACGCAAAAATCGGACCAATCAATCATCTCTTTTGTTGCTCGAAATACCTGGCTTTGAATACTCTTTACCTGTGTTTCGATATTTTTAGTTGTATGATAAAAGGGAGAAATTTCTTCATTTTCTTGCATTTCTAATATTTCGGATTGAGAATAATGAGTAACAACAACTATTTCCGCTTTATTAAAATGTTGAGAAATGATTGAGCATCTTTCCAATATATGCATATATTCAGAATGGTAGTGCTCAGATGCAATATAGAATAGTTGCACATGGCATTTTTCCAAAAGAAATAAAATGTCACGCTTAAATGCGGATATTGATTTATAAGTGGCTGGCCCCAATTCAAAAACACTGCAAATAAGGGGGCTTGAAGATGCTTCTTTATGCTTTTTCCGCAGTCTGGCAGCGGCATGACCACGCAATATTCTGGCTGCGTAATGAGATTTTTGATGAATGGCGTTACTGCTAATGCCAAAGCGCCTTCCAATGGCCGCAAGTGTTTCTCCTTCCAATAGTTTGTGTATAATAATTCGATGCTGTTCCGAAAGTTGATTTAGCTTTTCCATAATGGCTTCCGCTGTTTCTTCACTGGTTATATCTATAACTCGGATTCCCTGTTTTCTGGCATATAAAAGTTGTCTTTTTTCTGTTTCCATAAACACCAGATACTGATAGGCAATTAAATGTGTCGATTGATTTATCATCCATCGCATCAGGCGGTCTTGAACCAAAGTAAAATTTCTTTCATTTTTTGGGGCAGGAAAAGGAGGCGGTGAAATCACTCTATCAATAATATACGGTGGGATACCAGTACCGCCTTCTTTTAATGCGGTAATTACCTTTTCTCGTTCTTCCGGTATCACCACAACAGTTATCTTCTTATTAGGGAAGTGCTGTTTTATATGAAAAGCAGCCAAGAGACTGAGTTCATAAAAAGTTCCCCTTGCACCGATTAAAAATTCCACCTCATCATTTTTGCTTACAACCTGCTGAACAGCATTTAATAATCTTTGATAAATGTCATGGTCATATGCCCCTCTATGGCCTAAAAATGTACACACTGCCATGCTTATACCTCCTTCTATTTTGTTTGTAGGAACCGTGCGGGGTGCAGAAGC